>Ga0209396_1003536_pt1 | contig 15684 bp, 11 predicted proteins | sample GOMGulsemesocosm_6_FD_184638 | JGI IMG/M metagenome (GOLD analysis project Ga0209396, IMG submission 184638) | Methane-oxidizing microbial communities from mesocosms in the Gulf of Mexico - GOM8C Gulf of Mexico (SPAdes) (version 2) | ecosystem: Environmental > Aquatic > Marine > Cold seeps...
AACATAAAAAAGACGCCGAAGCGTCTTTTTTAATACTGAACTCTTACATTACTGTAAAAGTTCTTTATCAGTAAATTCTTCACTAAACAAAGCACTTGATAAATAACGCTCTGCTGAGCTTGCTAAAATAACAACGATGTTTTTGCCTTCATTCTCAGGATTTTCAGCTAAACGTTTTGCGGCAACAACAGCTGCACCTGAAGAGATACCCGCAAGAATACCTTCTTCTTTCATTAGACGGTGGCACATTGCCATTGCTTCATCGTTACTCACTTTTTCGACAGCATCAACAAGGCTTAAATCTAAGTTTCCAGGAATAAAACCGGCACCAATACCTTGGATTTTATGCGGGCCTGGTTTTAATTCTTCACCAGCCATTGTTTGGCTGATAACAGGAGAGTCAGTTGGCTCAACTGCAACAGAGATAATGTTTTTACCTGCGATATTTTTAATATAACGACTAACACCAGTAATTGTTCCACCCGTCCCAACACCTGCGACGAAAATATCAATGTTACCGTCTGTATCTTGCCAAATTTCTGGCCCTGTCGTTTTTTCATGAATCTCAGGATTGGCAGGATTATCGAATTGACCCAATAAAACGAATTTTTCCGGATCTGAGTCTTTAATTTCTTGAGCTTTAGCGATTGCGCCATTCATACCTTTAGCGCCTTCTGTTAATTCAAGCTTAGCGCCTAAAGCGGTTAATAATTTTCTTCGTTCTAAGCTCATCGTATTAGGCATGGTTAAGGTTATGCCATAGCCTCGAGCAGCTGCAACAAAAGCAAGTGCTATACCTGTGTTACCACTTGTAGGCTCAACTATTTCTTTACCTGCAGTTAATAGGCCTTTCTTCTCAGCATCCCAGATCATATTTGCGCCGATACGACATTTAACACTAGCACTTGGATTTCTTGATTCTATTTTAGCAAAAACATTACCCTTGGTTACACGGTTAAGTTTTACCAGAGGCGTTTTGCCGATAGCGGTTGAGTTATCTTCAAATATTGTAGTCATCATAGATCCTTGAGTGAGCTTTAATTATTTTAATATAACAAGGTTAGCGCTTTATAGAATAAAAAGAAGTTATATTTTGTTAATTATTATGCCAAAAAGGAATATAGCCGTGGTTTTTTAGTCGTATTAAGCTGTTTTTTTATAAAATAACTGTTTAAGTCGATATTTAAGGTTTTCGCCTGTCATTGTAAGTACATGTCTTTCCAAGTAATTAGTTATGCTCTTTAGTTTTGTTATTTGTTAAATAAAGAATATGTATGTTCATTATTAATATTATAAATAAATGTCAGTTGGATAAAAAATAGCCATTCACTTATGATTATTCAACTGGTCGAACGTCCGATGAGTTGTCTATCAATAATAAAAAAATGACGTAACAAAATAATTATAATATTGGGGAAATAAATGAATATAATCAAAAGTGTAGTAGCTATTGCCTTACTCTATTTTACTCTTTACTCAATGGCTTCATATAGTAAAGAATATAAAATAGTACTCATCCATGGCTTCCAACCACAACAACTCATCGTTGACGGAGATGTTACTGAAAGTGGTCAAAATTACTGGCAAGGCTACTGGAACAATCGAAGTGATGCCAGAATTGACTGGCCTTCCTATGAACGAATAGAAGGTAAAATCGCAACTGACTATGTTTGGCCAAAGTTAAAGTCGTTTGCTGAAAGTAACTTTTGCTCACCTGGTTGCATATTTGTCACTCATTCTACCGGTGATTTAATAGCGCGATATATTATTGACAACCAAGAAAATTGGTTAGCAAATGCTGGGTTACCACCGCTTAACATTGTTGCTACGTTTGATATTGCAGGTGCTGGTGGTGGCAGCGAACTAGCTGATTTAGCCGTAAGTGTTGCTCAAACTACTGAGACTTGGTCCTTCTTATTAGAAGCTGCATTGGAAGCTTGGCTTGGCGGAGATCTTGGAGATGAAATGGGGGTACTTCACGATTTAAAAGTTAATAACGCTAGACAACTCGCACCATTTCCCGACGCTAGGATCCCTCGCTTACGTTTTGTTGGTGATGCAAGTGAGTATTTAGGTGTTACAAGCCCATTTATTCAAGGAAATGATGATGGTGTTGTTGGCACTCACTCATCTTGTGGTGGTAATCGTCAAGGAAAGTATGGCAGCTGTAGTGCTAACATTGCTTTTAACGGGAAAATTTCAAATCAAAGCAATGCAGTTTCAGGCTTTATGCCTTACCACTACCCAATGCTTATGGGCGCAGACTATAGTCACGGTTCACTTCTTGAGTCGAAGCAGGAAGGCAAAGTGACAGCAGCAAGCAACCAGAAAAATTTGTTATCAGGAGAGAGCATTTACTTTGATTTGTATACTGAAACGACAGGTTGGTGGCTTTGGAAAAGCGATTACCTTTATGTACAAAATTCAAATGAAGAAAGTATGTCAATGCTAATTTATGACGCACTTCCTAACTAAATAACAAAATAGTTCTGTTGGTTTTTTTAAATATATTGGGGAAGACCAACAGTTCCTAAACGTAAAGGTCGCTAGTTATGAAAAGTAATCCATTTTTAAAGCGGGTAATGGCAATCAGTATTATTGCTATTATTAGTTGGGTTTTTTGGCCATCAATCCCACATAATTTGACAACTGCAAATGAACAAATCATTGAGGTTCAGGAGATAAAACCTATAAAGCTGCCAGCCAAAATAATTAACCCGAATATCCCGTTAGCTATTAAGACAAAAACTATCACATCAAACGATTCTGCAACCTTAGTTGCTAAAGCGTATGCCGCAGAATTAAATTTTCCACCGTATTCACAGCCGCTAACAGAGAGCGATTTTGATCGTTTGAAACCAAACCATTTTAATCCACAGTCTATTCCTGTAGATGATAGTGGTAATGTCGTTAGCGCTTCATTATCAAAATACCGTTACATCTACCCAGAGCCAGTTTTAGCAACTATTGTCGGAGAAAATATAGATCATGCTGAACTTGAGCTTGTTGACATTTCCACAGGTGAGTTGATTTTAACCCGTATATTTGAAAAAGGAGATGTTAGTTGGCGTTCACAATTTGATGGTGAAAAAAATATTCCAACGCAGCTGCAAGCAAGGATAAAAGCCTATATTAATGGTAAAAACGTTAGTATTGCTTTAGCGCTTCAATATGTAGATTCAGTCGCTACATTGGAAAGTTTTGATCCCGCATTCCATCAAGATGCAGATATGATTTTAACAGCTAATCTCACCACTAGAGAAGCAGGGTTTTATCGAATACGCGCAAATATTTTTGACGCGAAACATCAACCAATTGCCCACTTAGTAAGTAAAAAGAAGCTTGGTAAGGGTAATAGTCATATGGATTTAAAAGTTCATCAATCTGTTTTGAAAGGTAGGAAGGCGCCGTTTTACTTATCTACTTTTTTCATTGAGTTAATGTCACCGGCTCCTGGAAAAATCACAAAATATGGGGATAGTGCAATCAAGGAATATGTCATTAAGAATTTTGTACTCTCTAGTTTAAGTGAAATATCCTATCAATCTTCTGAGCAAGAACAACAGCGGTTGTTATTACTGCAGAATATGGCTGATGGGAGATGAATAAATAAAGTCACTTACTATTTGCAGTTTATTAAGATTTCATTGATATTATCAAGCAACTAATAAAACTTAGGTTCGATAAATGTTAAAAAATAATGACAAATTGACTGACACTCAATCTCAGAATGCTGTGAATATCAGCGATGAAGGTTTTGTTGATAATCCTTTTTTAACAGAAGACGAAACTAAGAAAATACTAACGCCGTTCGCTTTCAAAATCGATGAGAGCCTTTTTGGTATTCCTCTGGCTGTACCTTGGCGTCGAGGCTTTGCTTTATTCGTTGACTTTATTTTGATTGCTATTCTTAGTAGTGCACCAGGTGAATTACTAGCAATTGTGGTTGCTATTACTTTTTATCGAATCGGTAACATGAAAAGCCGTAATAAAGTTGGAAGATTAAAGCGCCTTAAACGGATAATTTTTCAGTTCATAGGGGCCTTTATTATTTTTGTTGTGTTAATTGATACGCTTCCAAATATGTTTGAAAACTCTGATTCGGACAATATAGTAACCATTGATGATAATCACTCATTGAACTGGGCTGACGGCATCGCCTTAGGTGCATTATCAGCGGGGGCTTTTCAACAGATAAATTCAAGTTCATGTACAGATATTACCTGTTGGAAGTCTGAATTATTACCTTTTGTTGAGCAACTTCCAACACTTACTCAAAATGATGAAACAGCTAATAAATTGGTTAACACTATGGTGGCCGCAGTTGATGAGAAAAACAAACTCAATAAGGGATCTAGAGATTCCTTAGAACAATACTTTTTTGATGAATATTTGGCCGTTAAAACTAAGCTTGCACCTGAAGCTTTATTTGTAAAAGCTGAAAGCACTAAAAATATAGATAAGCCTGTCCAAATCAAAGATGAAAAATCACAAGAAGATAAAAACGCCTTTGGATATAAAGGAGTAGAGTGGTTGAAAGGTATTATTGAAGATTTAGGGCTGGGTTTTGGCTGGGCGGCTTTTTATTTTACGGTATTAACATCTATCTGGAATGGACAAACCCCAGGTAAAAAATTGTTTAAAATACGTGTAGTCCAGTTAGATGGCACTAGATTGTCATTATGGGATAGTTTCGGACGGTACGGCGGATATGGTGCAGGATTAGCGACAGGCTTGTTGGGTTTCTTACAAATTTATTGGGATCCAAATCGCCAAGCTATTCATGATAAAATTTCATCAACTATTGTCATTGACGTAACTAAGTTTGAGCAAATGAAAAGGGCTGGTAATAATAAAAACTAAGTTTAGTAGGCATACTATGAAACTTAGTTTTTATCTCGGAAAATTAGCTTTTAAGGCATCCACGCGTAGCTGATTTTTGTAAACAAAGTACGTTCTTCACGTCTTAAGTCATTTAAGTCGTCATCTCGATAACTGATATCAGAATAACCTAAGAAAAATACCGTTTGTGGGTTGAGTTTATAGCTATATATTAATTGCGTTGATAAATCGCTATTGGTTTTAGAATATGCAGAAACGTTGTTATCAAGATTTTTATCAACGTCTGAGTAGACAACATTTAATTTAAGGTAGCTGTTTACATCAAATTGGTAAGACACTCTTAATTCAATCAAATTAGCATCATAAACATTACCTTCGTTAGAATCTAGGGTTTCATAGGTATAAGAAAAATCAATCTCTAAATGGCTAGTAGGGTTAATACGAGTGTTCGCATAAAACTCTTGGTAGTCAGCAATGCGATTATTTTGATAATCTATTTTTTCACCAAAGGAAAAATATAGCTCGCCGTATAAATAGGTTGTAGGCTTTATATTGGTAAAGATAGTGACAAGCTTCTCGGTAAAGCGATCGGTATTTCCATCAATTGAATCATCTAAGGAAAGAAAAGTACTGCCATGAATCAAATCATTTAATTCACTGTGTCTTAAACCTATTTTATCGGCATAAGTAAGCATGATATCGAATGATGATAGTTTAGGACCGTCAATGGTAAAGCTTGAAGCTAAACTCTTCTCAAGTAATTCTCCATTTTCATTGTGCTTAATTTGCCATTGACCCGACAACTTAGCTTCTTGCCAAAAACTATCGCCCTCACCATAGAAAAATCGGTCAACTAAAAGTCTTTCATCTTGATAATCAGCTTTTGGCATAAAGCCTAAATCAGCACGGAAATCTTTACCTATACTTTGATGCACTGCGTTTACCGACCAATATTCAGAGTCATGTTCAAAGCTTACTTTCACGGCTTGATCAGAAAGTTCATCAGTCTGCTTTATTGAGTAGTCACTATTTGAGTGAACAACCTGAGCCAGCAAAGCATTTGAGTCATTCATTCTATATTTTGTGTTTAAACCCGCCACCGTGTTTTGATAATTATCAGACTTTCTTAACGTGCTTATCGCGCCTAAAGAAAAGTTTTCTGAAAAGTCGTAACGATATTTAAAAGCGCCAGAGTGACTCTCTTCATCTAATGATTTTAAAGTTGAACCGGTATTTCCTGGCACAATATAATTAGTTTCTGTGTCATGACTGATAAAAGCACCGTAAGTATGGTTGTCATTTGTCCCCGTTAATTTTGCGCCATAATCAGGGTCAGCAATGTTTCGTGTATAAACTAAATTAAAATTTGAAGTGAAATAGTCAGAATTTTCTACAAAGAAAGGCCGAGCTTCTTGATAAAACAGAGAATACGTTTTGTTGACATTGAGTTGCCCAGCATCAGACTCCACGGTCGAAAAATCAGGGTTCACCGTCACGTTTAATAACGTGTTGGCATTGATACCCCAACGTAAATCTACACCAGCTTCTGTCTCATTATCGTTATGCCATTCATCTTGTGGGTCGTATATATCACGCTTATCATTTTTACTGGCAACAACCGCAGGGGTTATCATCACGTTGTTGCCCGTTTTTGCGTGTTTAAAGCCTTTTGCCTCTGGAATTTGACATAACCAACAGTCATTGTTTCGATCGAGTGGCACATGGGATATACGTAGACGAGAATCTCGAGGGTAAAGGCGAATAAACTCAATAGCCCATGTTTTCTCTTCATCCGTATCGGCAAAGTTTAAGGTATGGTATGGGACGGCCATTTCGACTTGGTAACCCGTAGGGGTTCTTTTTCCAAAGGATTGCCACATGCCGTCCCAAGCTGAATTTACATCACCTGTAAGTTCGTTTCTTATACGGTCTATTTGCGCACCGTGCGGGTTTACAAATAATTCATAACTTAAACGACGATTGTTGTAGGTGTCGAGTTTGATACCGACAATATCGTCTTCGATTCTTGTATCTCGGTCTCCTAGATAGGCAATAATTTCTTCTGGGTTAGGATCTTGTGCAATAAATGAAATATAGATTGAATCGCCATTTTCGAAAATTTTAGCGGTAGTCTTTACTGGGCTTGGTTTGTTATTCCAAGGACTGTTAACAATATTGAGTTCTATTGATAATGCATGTGACCATTCAGCATCGGTAATGTCGCCATCGATGGTTATTTTTTGATTCGAATAAGGTATCGATAAATGGTCGATATCATTGGTTTTTTGATCATTAGCATTTTGTTCAGCAAAACTGTTTTGGCAAACTAGTAAGAATAAACCAGCTACAAGGGCTTTGTAGCTATTTCTTAACAACATGTTATCTCCAGCGACAATATTTATTATTTTATTAAAATTATTCGCGACAAATTGTGTCAAATAAACTCCGTTAAAACAATCATTAGTTACTTTAGTTTAATGGTTAGTTAACAAAAAAAAGTCGCCAGATGGCGACTTTACGTTAAAGTGGATAATTGATTTTTTGTTTATATTATTTTATCCAAGCATAACTAAATTTCATAAACACACTACGCTGGTTTTGCTCTAAGTCGCTAAATTCTTCTTCGGTATAACTACTGTCAGAATAGCCTAAATAAAACACCGTTTGTGGATTCAACTTATAAGCGTATAACAATTCTGTTGAAACGTTTTTACTGCTCTTTGTAAGGTCTTCTGGATCACCATAAATATAATTATCAACATTCCTAGTGGTATTATTATAAATAACACTAAATCGCAGAAAACTTAACACGTTGAACTGATATGTTGCTCTGAAGTCCGTTAAACGCGCGTTAAAAACGTTGTTACTCTTAATATTTATGTTGGGGTTAGTTGCATCTAATTGATTAAAGACATGTTTTATTTTTAACTCCAAGTGTTCATTTATGTTCCAGTTAATTCTAGCTCTCCACTGTTTAGTGCGGCCAAGACGATTGTTTCTATAATCAATAGCATCGCCGTATTTAAAATGACTATTAAGATATAACCCTAACATTGGTTTAAACTCACCAAAGAGTGAAAATTGGTTTTCTGTGAACAAGGTAGTATTGCCATCAATAGCTAAATTACTTTTATCGTCTCTTAAGCCAACTAAGTCACGATTAGAATAAGAAAAGCGAAAGTAAGAGTTCATGCTCGAACTCAGTTGAGCATTTATATCAAATTCTTTTTCAATGAGCTCATCATTGTCATTGTGCGTAATCTCCCAATCAGAAAATATTTTAAATCGTGTCCACCAATCACCAGGTTCGGCATACCATTTTCTGTCACCACCCACAGAAAAACGATTGTAGTCAACATTCGGAATGAATCCTAAATCGCCACGAAAACCAGCATCTTGCTTGTCATACGTTACTCGGTAAAACCCATCTCTGTCATTGTGTACATAACTTGTTTTAAAGGCATTTCCGCTGAACTCATCTTCTTTTGAAGTACGTAAAACCTGTTCATTGTAGTCACAATGTTCAAAGTCACAATCAATATTTTCTGGTGGAGCTTGGCAATTGTCAGAGTCATTTGAATCATCATAGTCACTTAATTCTTCAGGCTCTTCGGCATTACAAAATTGTTTAAATAGATCATCAGGATATTCTGTCGTTGAATGCAGTGCTTGAAACTTAAATACGTCAGCGGTTGAAACTCTTATTCGAGTGTTTACACTGTTAACCACATTTTGATAATCTTCCGCAGTTCGAATGGTGCTTACTGTTCCCATCGTAATGTCTTCATTAAAGCTATAACGATAACGAAAGGCACTTGCTTTTGATTCGCCATCAATCGTTGCTATCGAAGATCCTCTGTTACCGGGGATCAATATATTAGTACTATCATCATCTGTAACAAATAAACCGAAGGTATGGTTGTTTTCTCGACCCGTTAATTTAGCGCCATAGTTTGGCGCATTAATATTTCGGGTATAAATTAAATTATAATTTGAGTCAAAATAATCAGCGTTGTCTAAGAAAAAGGGTCTTTTTTCTTGCGTGAAGAGCGCAAAATTATTGTTAATGTTTAACTGAGCGTTATCTGTTTCAACCGTTGAAAAATCAGGATTTATGGTGACATTCAACAACCAGTCAGGTGTTATGCCCCAACGAACATCTAAACTCATTTCTGTGTTGTCTTCACTGTGCCATTCATTATTATTTTTATCTTCGTTAATACCAGTAACTAATGATGGCGTAACTGTTAAATTATCACCTTGTTTTGCTCCAGCAAATCCTTCAATAGTATGAAGCTGGCAAAGTTCACAGCTGTTATCACGTTCGAGCCTGATATTTGATAAACGGAAAAATTCGTTTCTAGGATAAAAGCGCATTAACTCAATGCCCCAATCTTGAACTGATGATTTTTCAGCGAAATTAAGCAGCCGAAGTGGCAAAGCCATTTCTACTATATAACCTTTCTCATTAATTTTTCCGGCACTGTCCCAAATACCATCCCATGAATCGCTCTCTCTTTTGGTGACTTCATTTTCGATACCATCAATCTGAGAGCCCAAAGGGTTTACAAGAAATCGATAGGCTGAACGTTGGTCGTTATAAGTATCAATCTTTATTCCAACGATATCATCGCCCCATGACTTGTCTCTATCGCGGTAAAAAGCTCTGATTTGACTTGGATCGGGATCTTCTGCAATAAAGGCGATATAAAAAGTGCCTCCATCTTCCATCAACAGCGCTTCAGTATGAACATGACTTGGAATGTTGTCGTATGGACGAGTAATATTATTAACGAGTATTTTCTTTGCATGACGCCATTGCTCTTCGTCCAATTTAGCATCTATGGTAATTTTACCTGAAATTCTTGGGATTTCAGTTGATTGCTGCGCTGTAGCTTTAAAAGTGAATGAAAAAAATAAAACGGAAATAGTCAAAATATGGCTGAATTTGACAGTGAACATTGGTGCTCCAAAACGACTAAATGTCTGCATAAAATTTATTATACAATTTCGATCGTAAACTTATGCTATAAATATTAACGATGATGGTGAACAAAGTTACAATATCTGTCAAAGGAATTACGACAACTGGAGGGAGGAATAGGATCAATGGTTTTTTCTAACATCTTTGACATGCTAGTAACTAAATAAATTTAACTCGAATCTATAAATATTCTACTGCATAATAGAAAAACCGTTATTTATTTTCTAACTATTATGCCATTTACTCTACTCGATATTCTTGCTTTTCTGTGTTTTGTCACCTGTTGGACCGGTTACACTTGGTTTGCTCGTGTAAAAGCAAAAAACAGTAATTGCATTGCCAGATGCTTACATCAACATAGAATTCATTGGATGAACGAGTTGATAACCAGAGATATTCGCGTTGGTGAAGCTGCATTGCTTGCTAATTTAGAACGAAATATCGCTTTTTTTGCTTCAACGACGTTATTGGTTTTAGCTGGTGTTTTAACCTTGTTTGCACAGGTTGATCGTTTAGAAGCGGTGATTGGAGCAATTCCTTATGCCGATTTTCCAAATCATGCGGCGATTCAATTAAAATTGGGTGTATTAGCGTTCATTTTTGTTATGTCATTTTTTCAATTTACTTGGTCTATGCGTCAGTACGGATTTTTAAACGTTATGATTGGTGCGGCGCCTTATGATCAATCAGGAACAGATGAAAACTTGCGTGCTTATGCTAAAGAAATGGCAATTGTACAAGACCAAGCGGCACATTCTTATAATTATGGTTTACGTTCCTATTATTTTTCTATTGCTGCCATGTGCTGGTTTTTTCATCCGCTATTATTAATTGTGGCCAGTGTGTTTGTTGTTTACACCTTGTTTGACCGTGAGTTTAGATCTAGAGCAGTAAAAGCTATTACTTCAGCACAAGAGTATCTACGAATAGATCAAGCAAAAAAATCAGGTCAAAAACATTAATGTTCAAACATAACTATTCAGGTTATTCCGTACAAGACTTTGATAATTTTGATTGTTTAAAAGTATCTAAATGGGTTTATTTATCTTTAGTCTTTATTTTACGGGGTTATGTCGTTTGGTTGATGTCGGTAACCAATATGAAAGACCGTGTTGGTATTATTCAGTGGATATATCCTGAAACGTCATTATTTTATTTAAGTCTAGGTTCTGGTGCCTTAGGTATATTTATAGTGCTTGTACTTAGTCTACGTCGCCCTAAAGCTAAAAATTGGATTAAAAGAAGTTGGAGTAATATGAAAGGTATTATTATTTTAGCTTTATTATTTGATTTGATTATCTGTGTATGTGGATTCTTTTATTGGCATTTATTGTCGTTAACCTGGGTAATTACTCAAGCTATTATTGTTGTAGGGCTTATAATAATGCTAAATGTTAGTAAAAGGTTTAGGATTAATATTGCTGAATTTCCAGAACCTCTTCCAGAAGTTAAAAGAAAAAAAAGGTTTTTAAATAACAATGAGTGATGAACAAGTCGTACATCCCGATGAAAGATTAATTATTCTAGATACAGAAACAACAGGTATCAACCCAAGGGAAGGGCATAGAATTGTTGAAGTAGGTTGCGTTGAGATGATCAACCGCAAGTTAACAGGGCGTAGCTTTCATGTTTATATTAATCCATTGTTTGAAATGGATCAGGAAGTCATAAATATTCATGGTTTAACCAATGAATTTCTTCGAGATAAACCTCTGTTTACTCAAGTCGCTGATGATTTTATTGAATTCATCAAAGGTGCTCGCCTTGTTATCCATAACGCTAAATTCGATATCGGTTTTATGGATAATGAGTTTGCTTTATTAAAGCGTAATATTCCTAAAACTCGAGACATGTGTACGGTCATTGATACTTTGCATGTTTCAAAAGATGAATTCGGTTCACCAAAAACACTCGATTACTTAGCCCGCTTTTATCGTGTTGATAAACTAGTTGACCGTACGTATCACGGTGCATTAATTGATGCTCAACTTTTAGCCTTCGTTTATGTTGAGATGACGCGTAAGCAGTCAGTCTTAAATTTATCAGCAGGGAGTGAATCAAGTGATAGTAATGCAATTCGTCGTATATCTTCTGATAGAAGAAAATTAAAGGTTATTCAAGCTTCTGCCGATGAACTCATTAAGCATGATGAAAGATTAGCTGTTGTTGCTAATAAAGGGAGCGAGCCAATATGGCCCAAATAGGTCAAAGTAAGCCTTTTCTATTTATAGTTTGTGTTTTCATGTCTATACAAAGTTATGGGCAACAAACGAAAGTGGATTATTACAAGTCAGATAATATTACCAATCAAATACCATATTTTGATAATCGTTTTAAAATAGATGCGATGCTTGAAGAAATAACGCTTTTGTTTTATCGAAGAAGTGGAACACCGCCTATTATACTTGTGAGGCCTGATGGTAGTAAATTAAAAATTAATAGTTTACCTAAAGATAAAGTCACTTGGTTTGATGATCGCACTTTTGACCTCATTACGATTAAAAACCCAATGCCTGGTCCTTGGCAAGCTATAGGCGACATTGTAGCTGAAAGCCGTATTATGGTGGTAACAGAGGTTACTATTAAAGTCGAACCTCTACCTGAAATTATACTTTCTGGTGAAACATTAAAGGTTGAAGGTCGTTTATTTAATGGTGAACTCGCTATTGATGACCCGCTTTTTCGAGATGTCCTTAATCTAAATGTTGATTTTTACAGTACCAATAATTCTGCGTTTGATAACTTTGGCGCTGAGCCTATTAAAATTGCACAGTTTCGTGACGATGGCCGTGACTTAGATGAATATGCTAAGGATGGATTGTTTACTGGAGAGTTTGTGCTTGATTTTGCACCAGGTGAATGGATACCTATTTATTATGTTCAAATGCCTATGGCGACTCGAGAGTTAAGGCAAAAGCCAATTATTTTACAGGACGCACCTGTTATTCTCTCTGTAGAGCCTGTTATAGAAGAAGGGAAGTCACATCGTGTTACTTTCTCGATTGATCCGACTTATGTTGATGTGGACAGCTTATTATTCCAAGGAAAAGTTATTTTGCCTGATCGTCAGGTCAGTCCATTTTCAATTATGGAAGGATCAGGCAGCTCACGGGTATATGAAATAGAATACACTGAATCAGGTGTTCACCGTGTACAAGTAAATGCCTTTGGTAAAACCATCGAGGGACGAGAGTTTCGTTTGGTATTGCCAGAGTTTACTTTTAACGCTGAAAGTAAAGATAACTTATTAATACCGACACTAGGTGCTAATGGTGAAGTCGTTTTACCTAGTTCAGAAAATGCTATTATTAATCAAATTAAATTAGCTGAGGAAAATTCTAGGCAATTAGCAATAGAATTAGAAGAAGCTAAAATAGCGCAAGAGATGGAAGCAAAAGAAAAAGAATTTCAAACTTATGTGATTATTGGTGCTGCAAACTTTGGAATAATCTTGTTCGCTTTGATATTTTATTTTATATCTCGCCGTAGAAAGGGTAAATAACAATGAATACTGAAATAAATACAGCAATTTTTGAATGGAATTCCCCCGTATTGTTCACCAAACGTGCATACAGTTAATTATATTAAAAAAGTGGTTGACTGCTCTTCTTCTTAACCGTATTATCTCCGCCGCATTCAACGACTTGTTGTTGTTTGCAGTGATTATGCAGCGGAGTGGTAGTTCAGTTGGTTAGAATACCGGCCTGTCACGCCGGGGGTCGCGGGTTCGAGTCCCGTCCACTCCGCCAAATAATCAAAGGTTAAGCGCCTAGTTTACTAAACGTTTAAAACAATATAGCGGAGTGGTAGTTCAGTTGGTTAGAATACCGGCCTGTCACGCCGGGGGTCGCGGGTTCGAGTCCCGTCCACTCCGCCAACATTGTTTACAAGGTTTGAATTACCTATTTATAAAAGGCGTGACATCTTTTATATAACTATTAAAAATTCAGAAGCAATATAGCGGAGTGGTAGTTCAGTTGGTTAGCTTTTTGTTAGCGAAGCGGCCTGTCATGTCGGATGTTGTTATCGCGGGTTCGAGTCCCGTCCATTTGAGTCATACTTTGATTTAAGTGAAACTCGAAATGAAACAATATAGCGGAGTGGTAGTTCAGTTGGTTAGAATACCGGCCTGTCACGCCGGGGGTCGCGGGTTCGAGTCCCGTCCACTCCGCCAACATTGTTTACCAAGGTTAGAGTTACCTACTATAAAAAGATTTGATATCTTTTATGATGAAATTCAGAAAGCAATACAGCGGAGTGGTAGTTCAGTTGGTTAGAATACCGGCCTGTCACGCCGGGGGTCGCGGGTTCGAGTCCCGTCCACTCCGCCAACATTGTTTTTCACTTTCTGTATATTTCATATATACAGAAAAAACTTCAAAACTTCAAAACTTCAAAACTTCAAAACTTCAAAACTTCAAAACTTCAAAACTTCAAAACTTCAAAACTTCAAAACTTCAAAACTTCAAAACTTCAAAACTTCAAAACTTCAAAACTTCAAAACTTCAAAACTTCAAAACTTCAAAACTTCAAAACTCATGTTTTGGAAAGTTATTCACTTTTTATCGTTCAAAAAATCTCAATTACCCTCTAGGTTTAAACGAATTTTTTATTTTATGATTTTATATTTGAAAAAAACAGTGGTATGACCAGTTGTTTTTCTGTTATATTCGATAGCACTTAACTATAAATAGTTTTAAAAAAGCGTTGGAGAGATACATGCTAAGTTATAAAGCACCGATCACAGACATTAAGTTTTTATTTGAAGATGTCTTTAATTACTACGAGCATTATCAGCAATATCCAGAATTTGAAGAAGCAACACCAGATTTGGTTGATGCTATATTCCAAGAGTGTGCAAAATTCTGTGAAAATGAATTATTACCCATAAATCAAAGTGGCGACAAAGAAGGTTGTACATTTGATAATGGTAACGTAACAACGCCTAAAGGCTTCAAAGAAGCTTACCAGCAATATGTTGATGGTGGATGGCAGAGTTTATCTCATCCAATAGAACACGGCGGTCAAGGCCTTCCTGCTTCGCTTGGTATGGTGAAGTCAGAAATGATGGGAACTGCTAACTGGTCTTGGGCTATGTACCCGGGTTTAAGTCATGGTGCAATGAATACAGTACAAGTGCACGGTACTGAAGAACAAAAGAAAATATATCTAACCAAGCTTACCGAAGGTACTTGGACTGGAACCATGTGTTTAACTGAACCACAATGTGGTACCGATTTAGGGCAGGTCAAAACAAAAGCTGAACCGAATGAGGACGGGACTTATAACGTTAGTGGTACAAAAATATTTATTTCAGCAGGTGAACATGATTTAACTGAAAATATTATTCATATTGTTTTAGCTCGTCTACCGAACGCACCAAAAGGCACTCGCGGTATATCTTTGTTCATCGTTCCTAAAATGGAAGTAGACGAACAAGGAAATGTCGGCGGAAGCAACAATGTAACTTGTGGTTCTATTGAAGATAAAATGGGTATCAAAGCTTCTGTTACCGCCGTATTAAATTTTGATAATGCTAAAGGCGTTTTAATTGGTGAGGAAAATAAAGGGTTAGAATGTATGTTCACCTTTATGAATACCGCACGTGTTGGTACAGCTTTACAAGGCGTTTGTGCTGCAGAGCTTGCGTACCAAAACTCTTTGATTTACGCAAAAGAGCGCTTATCTATGCGTTCATTAACAGGTACTAAGAAACCTGATTTGGTTGCTGATCCTATTATTGTTCATCCAGATGTTCGTAAAATGCTCATGACCCAAAAAGCGATCACTGAAGGTGGCCGTGCAATGATTTATTACACGGCAAAAATCGTTGATGATATCGAAATGATAAAAGACGA
>Ga0209396_1003542_pt1 | contig 15668 bp, 12 predicted proteins | sample GOMGulsemesocosm_6_FD_184638 | JGI IMG/M metagenome (GOLD analysis project Ga0209396, IMG submission 184638) | Methane-oxidizing microbial communities from mesocosms in the Gulf of Mexico - GOM8C Gulf of Mexico (SPAdes) (version 2) | ecosystem: Environmental > Aquatic > Marine > Cold seeps...
TTAAGAGTGTGTATTCGTAAATAGCGATTTGGGTTTTATTGACCACAAAACCCAGGTCAATATTTTTGAATATTGCCCGTTCTGACAAATCCTCCATGATAAATCGCAGGCGCTGAGCTTCGGCAATCAGTTGTTTGCGACGCGGGTCGTCGCCGGTGTTAACGGCCGCCATAGATACAAGTAGGCTGATGATTACCAGCACTACCAGTATCTCTATGAGGGTGAACCCGCGCTGACGCATATAAGGCTTAATCGTTGCTGCTGATGTCGGCAGCATCGTCTTCGCCACCCTCTTCGCCATCGGCGCCTAAGGATACAATTTCATAGTTACTTTTCTTGGAGAAATACAGGTACGGCGTGCCCCATGGGTCCACAGGCATTTTTTTCATGTAACCACCTGATTTGTAGTTTTTAGGCTCGGGAGATCCGGATGGCTTGCTGGCCAGAGCTTCGATGCCTTGAGATGTGGACGGATAACGGAAATTGTCCAGTTTATACATGTCCAAAGCCAAGGCGATGTTGGCCATTTCGGCTTTGGCCGTTTTAACTTTGGCACGCCCTGCTTCACCGATAATGTTAGGTGCCACCATGGCGATGAGCCCTGCCAGTATGGCCAATACCACCATAATTTCGATCAGGGTAAAGCCCTTTTGGTTTTTCATGTGTGTTCCTTGTTTTTGCGTGATCTAGTTAGCTATAAACTATTGGGTTATTAAGAAATCATTTGGTTCATATTAAGTATTGGCAACATGATGGCTATAACAATCAACACCACTATGCCCCCCATGGCTAATAACATGATGGGCTCAAACATGCTTACCAAAGTCGTAATTGTATTCTGCAGGTCACTCTCTTGATTCTTGGCGGTTTTTTCAAGCATGGTATCCAGTTCGCCGCTCACTTCACCACTGGCAATCATGTGCAGCATCATGGGGGGGAAAACCTTGGTTTCTTGCAGTGCCTGGTGCAGGCTGCCCCCTTCGGTAACATGCTGAGAGGCCACCCCTAAACGCTCTTCAATGACTACATTACCCACCACCTGGGCGGCAATTTTCATGGCTTCCACCAGGGGCACGCCACTTGAGTTCAAAATGGCCAGGGTGCTCACGAAACTAGAGGTATTGAAGCTTTTTACCATCTTGCCAAAAAATGGTATACCCAGCATTAGCTCATGATAGCGGCGTTTTAGATGCTCCTTTTTAAGGGCCCATTTAAAAGCAATGAAAGCCGCAACGAGGGCAAATAATAGTAAAAAACCATGGGACTTCAAAAAATCACTGGCAGCGATCATCGCCTCGGTTAACGGCGGTAATTGCTGGCCATTTTTAACAAACACTTCAACAATATCGGGCACCACATAGGTTAATAGGCCCACCACTATACCCACAGCAACAATGCATAAGATAATGGGATAAACAGCGGCCAGTTTGATCTTTTGCTGGTTAACCTGACTGGTTTCCATGTAATCGGCCAGGCGATTAAGCACGGTATCCAAATGGCCAGCATGCTCGCCGGCGGCTACTGTGGCTCGATAAAGCTTGGGGAAGGCATAATCAAAATCATTAAGCGCTGCCGCTAGGCTATGGCCTTCCAGTACTCGTGAACGAATATCCAGAATCATGGCCTTTATGTGCTTTTTTTCGGTTTGCTCCGCGGTGGCTCTTAGGGTTTCCTCTATGGGTAAACCGGCTGAAATGAGGGTTGATAACTGGCGGGTGAGCATAGCCAGGTCGGCGGTTTTGATACCGCGGCGGAAAAATTTGGCAAAGGGGTTGCCATCAGATTTTACCTGGGCGGCTTCCACCGACAAAGGCATCCAGTTTTTATCACGTAGCTGTTGGCGTACCTGGCGCGGGCTATCGGCTTCCAGCACGCCCTTCTTTTGCTTGCCCTTTTCGTTGAGAGCCACATATTCAAAAACTGCCATATTAAGCCTTGCTGACCCTTAATACTTCTTCAATGGTGGTCTCACCTTCAAATGCTTTTTGAAGGCCGTCTCGTTGAATGCTATTGCTCTTGGTGCGGGCATATTTTTCTATGTCCAGTTCCCCAGCACCATTGTGAATCAGGGTCTTTAGGGTCTCATCTACTTCGATGATTTCATATATGCCACGACGCCCTTTGTAGCCTGTACCGCTGCATTGGGTACAGCCTTTAGCGTGATGAAGGGTTAGTTCTTCATGTGCGCCTAGATCAAACAGGGCTTTCTCGGCTTCATCGGCGGCATATTCAATTTTGCATTCGTGACACAGGGTTCTTACCAGTCGTTGCGCTACTACCCCTACCAGGCTGGATGCCAGTAAAAATGGCTCTATGCCCATATCTTGTAAGCGTGTTACCGCACCTACCGCGGTATTGGTATGCAGTGTAGACAGTACCAAGTGGCCGGTAAGGGAGGCCTGCACGGCAATTTCCACCGTTTCACGGTCTCGAATTTCCCCTATCATCACCACGTCGGGATCTTGCCGTAGAATGGCTCGTAAACCTCGGGCGAACGTCATGTCTACTTTATTACTAACTTGAGTTTGCCCAATACCGGGTAAGCTGTATTCCACAGGATCTTCGATGGTTAGGATGTTTCGGGAGCTGTCATTCAATTCACTTAACGCGGCGTATAATGAGGTGGTTTTGCCCGAGCCGGTGGGGCCGGTCACAAGTATAATGCCGTGTGGTTTACTGATGATGTTGAGCAAGCGACTAAGGTTGTCGCCCTTCATGCCCAGTTGTTTTAAATTTAAGCGACCGGCCTGTTTGTCTAATAATCGCATCACCACACGCTCACCATGGGTGGACGGCATGGTCGAAACACGTACATCCACTTCTCGACCCGCCACTCTCAGGGCAATTCGACCATCTTGAGGAATGCGTTTCTCGGCAATATCCAGTTTGGACATAACTTTGATACGGCTAACCAACAAAGGTGCCAGTGCACGTTTAGGCTCAAGGACTTCTTGTAAAACACCGTCCACTCGGGCGCGTACCACCAGGCGTTTTTCAAAGGTTTCAATATGGATATCAGAGGCGTTACGTTTAACGGCGTCAGTTAAGATGCCGTTGATCAAACGAACGATGGGGGCATCATCTTGTTGATCCATTAAATCTTCGGTTTCCTGGATCATGTTGGCCAGGCTAGCCAGATCCATATCGTCGCCCAATTCCTCCATGGCTTCGCGGCTATCGGCGGTTTCCTGATATATACGGGCTAACTGAATGCTAAAATCGTCGTCGGTTACAGCCTCAAACTTTACTTTGGAACCCAAAATCCGCAGGCATTCGGTCATGGCTTGGGCGGGAGCATCATCTTTGTACCAGGCTTGATACCCAGACTCCCCTTGATATTCGGCAACCAGGCCAAAACGCTTGGCAAAACCGTAAGGCAATCGAGTTAATTCTGGGTTTTGATCCATTGAGTCCACTGGGGGCCTGCGTCCATTTTTTGATTAATACAATAGACGCTTAGTGTACCTAGTAGTTTCCCATAGTTAAATTAACTGAGGGAAAAACTGTTATTTTAGCCACTATTTATACACTTTATTGCCTAAGCCCTTAATTTTGAACAAAAAAAAGCCAGGCTAAGCCTGGCTTTTTACCTGAAAGCGAAAATTTACACTTTGCTTTCTAGTTCAGGAATGGCTTCAAACAAATCAGCCACTAGACCGTAATCGGCAACCTGGAAGATAGGCGCTTCTTCGTCTTTGTTGATAGCAACAATGACTTTAGAGTCTTTCATACCTGCTAGGTGCTGGATGGCACCAGAGATGCCAACGGCAACATATAGGTCTGGTGCAACAATTTTACCCGTTTGACCTACCTGCATGTCGTTAGGAACAAAACCGGCATCAACAGCAGCACGAGATGCACCAACAGCAGCACCTAGCTTGTCGGCCAGCTTGTATAGCATTTCGAAGTTTTCGCCATTTTGCATGCCGCGACCACCAGAAATTACAATGCTTGCAGCAGTAAGCTCTGGACGGTCAGACTTAGCCAGCTCTTCGCCTACAAAGATAGATACACCCTTGTCAGCAACAGCGCTTACAGATTCAACAGACGCAGAACCGCCTTCAGCGGATACGGCGTCAAAACCTGTGGCACGAACGGTAAGAACCTTGATGGCATCGCTAGATTGTACAGTAGCAATGGCGTTACCAGCATAAATTGGACGAGTGAAAGTATCAGCCGATACAACGCTGATGATTTCAGAAACCATGTTTACGTCCAGTAAGGCAGCTGCGCGAGGCAAGAAGTCTTTACCAGTGGTAGTGGCAGGCGCCAGGATGTGGCTATAGCCTTTACCTAGTTCAGCTACCAAATCACCCATGGCTTCAGCTAGCTGGTACTGATAAGCAGCATCATCCGCTACTAATACCTTGTTAACGCCTTCGATTTTAGCGGCGGCTTCAGCAGCAGCGCCACAATCAAGGCCAGCAACCAATAGATCGATATCACCGCCAATCGCTTTAGCAGCGGCAACTGTATTAAGAGTTGCTGCGTTAATGCTAGCGTTGTCGTGTTCTGCAATAACTAGTGTGCTCATTACAGTACCTTCGCTTCGTTTTTAAGTTTCTCAACCAGCTCATCAACGCTAGCAACCTTAATACCGGCAGAACGTTCTGCAGGAGGTGTAACCTTAACAAGAGTTTGGGTAGATTTAACTTCAACACCAAGATCACCAGTGCTAACCACTTCTAGAGGCTTACGCTTGGCTTTCATGATATTAGGAAGAGATGCGTAACGAGGCTCGTTCAAGCGCAGGTCACTGGTTACGATAGCTGGCAGAGTTAAACCAACAGTACGTAGGCCGCTATCGATTTCACGAGTAACGTTTACTTTATCGCCTTCAACCACAACTTCAGAGGCGAATGTGCCCTGCGCCATACCGGTTAATGCACCAAGCATTTGGCCAGTCTGGTTGTTGTCGTTATCAATGGACTGTTTACCAAGAATAACCAGTTGAGGCTCTTCTTTATCAACAATCGCTTTCAGAATTTTAGCAACAGAAAGAGATTCAAGCTTTTCTTCTGTTTCAACCAGGATGCCACGATCGGCGCCCAAGGCTAGAGAGGTACGGATTTGTTCTTGAGCCACTTTAGGGCCTATAGAAACAACCACAATCTCGGTGGCAACGCCCTTTTCTTTTAAGCGAACCGCTTCTTCAACTGCGATTTCGCAGAATGGGTTCATAGCCATTTTTACGTTGGCTAGATCAACATCGGTGTTATCGGCTTTAACGCGTACTTTAACGTTGTAGTCAATGACACGCTTAACAGCAACAAGAACCTTCATAGATTCTCCGTCAAATTGAGTGGAATTTAAGGTAAGTAGACTTGGCATAAAAAATAGAAACCATATATACCAACCAGTCTATACGGCGCGATATATTGAACTCGTTACATGTTCAAGTCAATATGCGCCGCACTGGCCGGTAGGCCTCTAAATTTATAACGTTTCGCTACTTGGCTAACATTTGTATCCCGAATTGTATTCAAACGACCGTTTGAATGCTAGTCTTGAATACAGTGGAATCGTGATTTTTTGTATCCGCTCACCTATTGTAGCCGCATTCCTGTTGTTTTTTATGTTTGGCTATCATAATCAGAGCCCGTATACTATGCCCACTTTTTTTCTGGCTAATCTAGCCTAAATTGACACGCAGCCCAGTGATTAAGGGTTGTCAGCTATACATTTTGAGGAGAGTTCAATGGAACGCGAAGCGATGGAATACGATGTCGTCGTGATTGGCGGAGGCCCGTCTGGCCTGTCAACTGCAATCCGTCTGAAACAGCTGGCCAATGATAAAGGCCAAGAGTTGAGTGTTTGCCTGGTTGAAAAAGGGTCCGAAGTCGGTGCCCATATACTTTCTGGTGCCGTTATTGAAGATCGCGCCTTATTAGAGCTTTTCCCTAACTATAAAGAGATGGGTGCTCCGTTAAATACAGAAGTGAAAAAAGATGAAGTTTACTTCTTAACCAGTGACAAAAAAGGCATTAAAACGCCTAACTGGATGATTCCTAAGCCCATGCATAACGACGGCAACTACGTGGTTAGCCTGGGTAATGTTGTTCGCTGGTTAGGTGAACAGGCTGAAGAGCTAGGGGTAGAGATCTATCCTGGTTTCACCGCCTCTGAATACATAGTTGAAGACGGTGCCGTAAAAGGTATTGTGACTGGTGACATGGGTATCTCTGAAGCCGGTGAGCATAAAGACAGCTACATGGCTGGCATGGAATTGCGTGGTAAATACACGGTTTTTGCTGAAGGTTGTCGTGGTCACTTAGGCAAGCAGCTTATCTCTGAATTCAAATTGGATGAAGGTAAAGACGCTCAGCATTACGGTATTGGTATCAAAGAGCTTTGGGATATTGATCCGGCCAAACACCAGGAAGGCCTAGTGATACACGGCGCGGGCTGGCCGCTATCTGAATCTGGCTCCACCGGTGGTTTCTTCTTGTATCATGCCGAGAACAATCAAGTGGTTGTGGGCCTTATTACCGACCTTTCTTACTCGAATCCTCATGTTAGCCCGTTTGATGAGTTTCAGCGCCTGAAGCATCACCCTGTATTATTGCAGCATTTAGAAGGCGGCAAACGCGCCTCTTATGGTGCCCGCGCTATCACTAAAGGCGGTCTAAACTGCTTGCCTAAGATGACCTTCCCTGGTGGTTTAGTGGTGGGTTGTGATGCTGGTACCTTGGATTTCTCCAAGATTAAAGGCACTCATACCGCTATGAAGAGCGGCATGATCGCAGCCGAGCAAATCATGGTAGCCATCGACGCCGGTCGTGCTAACGACGAAATCACTGAATTTACAGCTGCGTTTGAAAGCTCTTGGGTATACAAGGACCTGCATAACAGCCGTAACTTTGGTCCAGCCATGCATAAGTTTGGCATGTTCCTGGGTGGTGCTTACAACTATGTTCACCACAATATCCTGCCATTGCCGTTTACCCTGCATGACACGACGCCGGATTACGCAACCCTAAAGCCTGCTGCTGAATGCAAGAAAATTGACTACGCCAAGCCAGATGGCGTCATTAGTTTTGCGAAGCTTGATTCTGTGTTTATCGGTAACGTTAACCACGCCGAAGATCAGCCATGCCACTTAAAACTGGCCGATGCCAGCATTCCATTGGCGAAGAATCTGCCATTGTATGATGAGCCGGCTCAACGCTACTGCCCTGCCGGAGTTTACGAGATCATTGAAAACGAAGAGGGTGAAAAACGCTTCCAGATCAATTCTCAGAACTGCGTACACTGCAAGACTTGTGATATTAAAGATCCTGCCCAAAACATCACCTGGGTAACACCAGAAGGTGCCGGCGGTCCAAACTATCCAAACATGTAAGTGGTGCTGCTTTAGGGGTTTTCAGTAGCCCCTGAAAGTAGAAACAATAAAAGGAGCCTGCTGGCTCCTTTTTTTTGGGCGGGGTATTTTCAAATCAATAGGTTATTAAAAGCAGGCCTATCCAAACTGTACAATATTTGTTCCTCGTGGAACATATTTTAACCAGCTATCCTATTTGCTGGCTTTCCCCGCCACTTTGAAATTCAAACTGACCACTCTGCGATTCCTGTGCTAATTCTGCCAATTGGTAATATACATTACGATTTAATCTGGCGTTTAGGCCATGCCTTATTTCAACATAAGGTCGTGAGTCGCTAGACAGCTTAAGGCACTGTTTTGTACCAAGCGTTACCTCATCCCCAACATTGGTCATTAAAGTAATGGTCTGACCCTCTCCTTCATTAACTATATTGGCCAATACCACTAGAAACGGCATATCCTCCACCTGAATTCGCCATTTTTCAACCGGGGTTAAAAGGTAATAATCGCCCCCTTCTCTTTTTAAAATAGTGCTAAAGGTGCGAATCAGCTTCTCCCTTTTTATTGCGTCACCTTCGTGCACCCAGGAACCATCTTTTTTTATGATCATGTCCATATCCCCTGATAAAGCGGGATTCCAGTCATTTACAGGGGGGAGCTGTGCCTTCATGCCCTCAAACTTTCCTAGTTGAGCAGCTAACGCCATAACATCTTGTGATTTCTCCATTACAGTCCCCGTTGCCATTCTTGCCTTAATTGCACCTGTTCCGGGTGATAAAGCGCCTTGTCTAATTTATCCAGCAAGGCTTGTTTGTCGGCCCCTAAGTTGCCTTTTAGTGGCAGGTAGTTGGACGCGTGGTCGCTTCTAAAAACCGTGTTGTGTAAATCCAAATGATTTATAAAGCATCTTAACTCCAAAAATAGCGCCGTTTGATCCAGAGGTTTCCAGGAATCCTTAAATCCGGCCTTAAATCTTTCTTCTCCGGTGGGGAAGCTCACAACTAACGTAGAAAGGTAATCTGGCTGACATTCATTCATTAGTTTGGCTGAATTTATTGCATGCTGCTCGGTAAACGCTACTCCGCCTAAACCATTTAATATCATCACAGATGAGCGTAAGCCAGCTTGTTTGATTTTAACCAGGGCTTCCTTTTGGCTCGCGTAAGTTTCACCCTTACTGACCTGCTCTAGCACTTGATCATCACCAGATTCACACCCCACAAAAAGGATATCCAGTCCAAGCGCTTTAAGTTGTTTAAGATCCTCGACCGATTTTTTATTTAAGTTTCGAGGCAGGCAATAAGACGATACTCGCTTTACCCAGGGCATTTTAGTGCGTATTTCTTGTAAAATAGAGGTTAATTTGCGCATGGATAACACCATGGCATCGCCATCCGCTAGAAACACCTTTTCAAAAGGCACCACCGACTTCGAGGCTACATCAATATCCGCAAATACCTTGTCTTCCTTGGTGGGGCGGAATTTCTTTTGCTCTTGGGTGTACATCTCACAGAACGTACAATTATTCCAAGAACAGCCATTGGTCACCTGTAAAATAAGCGAGCGGGCTTCGCTGGGTGGTCTAAAAACAGGTTCAATATAGGACAACATAAAAACTTACCTCTTAATCAGCCTTTATTTTCGCACGCCCACACGATTTTCTGCAAACCTCCTATACTGATAACAGATATTAAGGAGAGTAAAACATGGCGGAAACTGAAGCAGCGGCGCCATCCGTTGAATTGCCAGACATCCCTCAAGTGCTTTTGGAGCTAAAAGACGCTAAAAACGATCTGAATGCGGTGGCACAGGTAATTACTCAGCACCCCGATTTGGCCCGTGAAGTTTTAGCCACGATCAATGCCCCTTATTTTAGCCTGGTTCGCGAAATTAAAAGTGCCGAAGAAGCGGTACGCATGCTGGGCATGCATAGAATTGTTAACCTCACTACCAGTCGGTTATTGCGCAGCACCATATTTGCTGGCAAGGACAAGCTATTAAATGATTTATGGAAAACTAGCTTAAAGGTTGCGGTAATTTCGGTATTGGTCAGCAAGGAGCTAGATAAAGCGGCCACCGATGAGAGCTACACTACCGCTATTTTTCACAACTCTGGTATGGCCATTTTAAATCAAACCAATAAAGACTACTCCAAGGCCATTAAAACAGCCTATTTTGACGAAGGTGGTCTGATCAGTGAATTTGAGAGGCAGCAGTTTGGCACCTCTCACGCAGCCTTGGGCGCTCTACTGGCTTCCAAATGGGGTTTAAGTGGTACCATCGGAAAGTGCATACATCTGCACCATGACCCAGAGAAGCTAGTCTCTCAAATTGAAAAAAAGGACGAAGCGGGCGAACTGCTATTGGTGCTAAAAATAGCAGAGCAAATAGCCCGCTTACCGGGTTATCTTGCTCAATGTGTGAACAATCACGAGTGGGAAAACATAAAAGAGCCTATATTTGACGAGCTTAAGATGACGGAGGGCATGTACCGCCGTTTTGAGGCGGGCATTAAAAAGAAATTGTCTGAAATTAAAAGCTGAGCCCGCCACCACTAAATGATAATATTCGGCCCTCGTTAATGGGGGGAATATGACTCAGTTTATTTGTGGACAAAGATGGATCAGCCTGGCTGAACCTGAACTCGGTTTGGGCATCGTCAGTGAAGTAGAACATCGTCGAGTTACTATCGAGTTTCCTTTGGCTGAATGCAGCCGCCTTTACTCAATTGGCACTACCCCGCTGATTCGCTGCCGCTTCACGGCGGGCGACAATATAGTCCTGCCCAACGGACAAACGGTAGCGGTTACCGCCATTGAAGAGAAAGATGGTGTCTTGCACTATACGTTTGGTGAAGGCAGCAAAGTCTGCGAAACCGAATTAGACAGTGATCAGGGTAAGGTTAGTCCTCTCGATCGCCTTAAAGCCGGACAGATTGGCAGTTTTAAATGGTTTGATTTGTACCGTAATTTTTTGCAAGCCACCACCGAGCACCAGGGTAAGCTATGCCATGGTTTTGTGGGCCCCAAGATAAATATTATCCCCCATCAATACGATGTTGCTCAGCAAATACTCAAGATGCCGTTACCCAGAGCACTGCTAGCCGATGAAGTTGGCCTGGGTAAAACCATCGAGGCAGGCCTGGTTATCCATCAACTCATGATGAGTGGGCGGGCTCAACGCATTTTGATCTGCGTCCCCGCGTCATTGGTTAATCAATGGCTAGTAGAGATGAAGCGCAAGTTTAATTTGGACTGCACCCTCATAGATGATGAGTATTGCGCGCAGCAAGATGGAGACAATCCGTTCAATCAGGTTCAGGTGGCCCTGTGCAATTTTGATTGGCTTAACCATAGTCAGTACCTTGAGCAAGCCCAGCAAACCCAGTGGGACATGATGGTCATAGATGAAAGCCATAGGTTGCAATGGCAATCCAAGGCCTATCAGTCGGCTCTGGCTTTATCAAAGGTAAGCACCGGCGTGCTGCTGTTAACGGCCACACCGGAACAACTGGGGGTGGAAAGCCATTTCGCGCGTCTTCATCTATTAGATCCATTGCGTTTTAGTAACCTGGATCAATTTCTACAAGAAGAGCAGCAATACGGGCTGGTTAGCGAGATTGTGGACGCCATTGAACTGGATGGCTTGGAAGCGTCTCTGGATCAAATAGGGAAATTGAAGGATGACAAGTTACTGGCACTGGCCCAAGACAGCATAGGCACTCCTGACAGCGAAAATATATTCATTGATTGGATGGCCGACCGTTACGGCACGGGCAGGATGGTTTATCGCAATACCCGTCGCACCATCGCGGGTTTTCCCCAGCGCCACAGTGAGTTTTACCATCTAAAAGAACAAACTAATCTGGAATGGTTGATTGAGTGGCTTCCTCAGCAAGGGCAGCAAAAGGTATTGCTTATTTGCCAGCTGGCCGATGACGCACAGCATATTAGTGAGCAAATTAACCAGCAAACCAATATTCAATCGGGTGCCTTTCATGAGCACTACAGTTTAATTGAACGCGACCAAATTGCCGCTCAATTTGTGGAAGAAGACGGGCTTCAGGTTTTAGTGTGCAGCGAAATTGGTGGTGAAGGAAGAAACTTTCAACACGCTCAGCACTTGGTGCTGTTTGATTTACCTAATCACCCTGACCTAGTAGATCAGCGCATCGGTAGGCTGGATCGGATTGGGCAAGGCAGCGATATTTATATTCATGTGCCACTGCAGTCTAAAAGTGCACAAGCCAGGTTAGCAGCCCTGTATCATCATGGCTTTGATATGTTTACCCAGCCTAATCCGGCAGCATCACCGATTTATGAAGCGTACAGCATTGAAATAGATGAAATGCTGGATACTGGTGATCAGGCCGAATCGGTAATCGTTCAGTGTCAGCAAGCGAGCATTCAACTTTTGGCCGAAATTGAGCAGGGCCGCGACCGATTACTGGAGCAGCATTCCTACCAGGAAGAACGCATTAGCAACCTGCTGGAGTCCATAGAAAGCTCTGACGATGACCAGGGTAAACTTAAAGATATATTGCTTAATATTTTCGATAACGCCCATATTGATACCGAACAAGCCAGCTCGGAAAATATTATTATTAGCCCCCAGGAAAACTGCCCGTTTTCCTTTATCAATAATTTGCGCGACGACAAGGCTACTATCACCTTTAATCGCCAGCAGGCTTCCATGCGAGAAGACCTTGAGTTTATATCTTGGGATCATCCATGGGTTAAAGGCATTATTGATGATCTGGAAGCATCCGGCCATGCCTTTACCGCCTGCACGCTTTTCAAAGATGAAAACTATAAAAACGGCCAGGTATTTGTAGAGGCACATTACCAGATTAAGGCGCAGGGTCCGGGTCGGCTAGAGTTGAACCGCCATCTTGCCCCGCAGACCCGCCACTACACCATCAGTGATGAGCTCAAGAATATGAGTCGAGTGCTGGATCTGGATGCCATGCGCATTAATAGCGAGTTTATTAATAAAGAAATGGCCCAGGAAATCATCAGTATGAAATGGCCTGAAATCGTCAGGGCTATTAGTCTAAGCGAAAAACTCGCGGCCCATACCACCGGCGATGCGATTAAAGCCTCGGTTGTGAATATGCTGGGCAGTACCAAGAGGGAACTGTCGCGCTACCGATCTTTGGAAATCGAACCTGGTAGTTACCAGAGTGAGATTGACACTTTGAGTTTAAATGCCAAGGAATCTGCTTCTTATCTGCAGGCGGCTAAGCCAAAGCTTATGGGGTTGTGTATCTGGGTTAACTTTCTACAGTAAGGCAAAATTCGTCACCTGGAATCTAATTTCAGGTGACGAATAAAGCTTTAAGCAGACATGCTTAAGGCTTTTTCAGAAACAATAATGCCGTTATTGTCGGCATAAACAAACATACCAGGATTGATTTGCACGCCGGCAAATTTAACCGGGATATTCATTTCACCAATGCCCTTCTTTTCAGTTTTGCGGGGATGAACCGCTAAAGCCTGAACGCCTAGTTCGGTTTCCATGATGATGTCAACATCACGAATACAGCCATAAATCACAATGCCTTCCCAGCCGTTTTTAGCCGCTTTTTCAGCCAGCATATCTCCCAATAGCGCGTTGCGCATGGATCCACCACCATCCACCACCATGACTTTACCTTTGCCAGGCTTGGCCACCTGCTCTTTTACCAAAGAGTTATCTTCGTGACACTTAATGGTGACAACTTCGCCGCCAAATGACTCACGGGCGCCGTAATTGTTGAAGATGGGTTCCAGCACTTCAACTTCAGGGTATTCATCGCATAAGTCGGGGGTTATATATTGCATACTAAGTTTCCACATTGGTCTTTTACAGGGTTCGGTTTACGGGTTAAATGTTAAATTCATCCATTGAATCGCCTTGGGCCATACTTCTTGTTCTGCCGGTTTACTCACCACCATGTTCACGTGATTGTAATCCTGGGTGAAGCCATTTTCCTTGGATAACAGATAAAACTGAGACTGGTCCGAAAAAGCATTGATGAGTTTTTTACAGTATTTTGCCGGGTCAGCCTTGTCCTTTTTCGCGCCAAATCCTAATGCAGGCACATTCAATTCCTTTAATCCTAACCAGTACGACTGCCCCTTTTGTGGGCGCCACCCTGTCAACAAGCCGGACCAGCGCACAAATTCTTTAGCTATGCCCACAGGCTCTTGTTCAGGCCCAATGTTTTTTCCGGATATGCGCTTCTTGGCCAATAGTACGGCTTTGGCCAATAATCTAATGCCCGGCATTTTAAGGGCTACAGGGTAGCGGCTCACTTGCGCGCCAAATAACACGATACCCAGTACATCGTCAGCTTTTAAATGGGCTCCCGCTAACGCCGTGGCGATGGTGACCCCCCCCAGAGAATGGCCAACCCAAAATGCTTTTTGTAGGGTTTGTTCAGAAATGAAATCCTGAACGGCGGGCAAGTCAAATGTCGAATATATCTCTACGTTGTTGTCTCGATAGTTATCGTTTACCGGGCTATCACCATGGCCGCGGGCTTCCACCATCCAGGGATCAAAACCGGCTTCCAACAAGGATTTGGCAAAGCCCTTGCCTCCCCCTGAAAACCAGAATCCTCGATTAGAGAAACTTCCATGCAGCAATACCACGGGTATGCCCCTGGATGCTTTGCCCTCACTTTCCTGGAATCCCAAGCGAGTTACGGCAATCTGTACGCTATTGTCCGAGCTGTTATTGGGCTTTAACAGGTAGGTGTCTTCAATATAACTCTCTGCCACCAGGTCGGCTCGTAATAGCGACACTGGAAATAATGAACTACTACTTTTCATGATTGCCTTATTGTGAGTTTTCTGCCAAGTAAAACCAGGTTTCGAACATGGAGTCAGGGTTTAACGAGACGCTGTCCACACCCACCTCCATTAACCATTTTGCAAAATCAGGGTGGTCACTGGGTCCCTGACCACAGATTCCTATGTATTTGCCTTGTTTTTTACAGGCAGAGATAGCCATGTGCATCAATTGCCTGATGGCATCATCACTTTCATTAAATAGGTGGGCTATAACGCCTGAGTCTCGATCCAGACCCAAGGTTAGTTGTGTTAGATCGTTAGAGCCGATGGAGAAGCCGTCAAAATATTGCAAAAACTGCTCCGCTAATAATGCGTTGGCGGGGAGCTCACACATCATAATAATGCGCAGACCATTTTCACCTCGTACCAGGCCATTTTCAGCCAGTAATTCAACTACCTGCTTAGCCTCACCTACGGTCCGTACAAATGGCACCATGAGCTCTATATTGGTGAACGCCATTTCATTTCGAACTTTCTTAATGGCTCGACATTCCAGTTCGAAACAATCTCTAAACGACTTACTGATGTAGCGGGCGGCGCCACGAAAACCCAGCATGGGGTTTTCTTCTTCGGGCTCATATAAGCGACCGCCTATTAGATTGGCATATTCATTGGATTTGAAGTCTGATAACCGCACGATGACTTTTTTGGGTGAAAAAGCAGCGGCCAAAGTACTGATGCCCTCCACTAGTTTTTCCACGTAAAATTCAATGGGGTCTGAATATCCTGCAATTCGGCGCTCCACCGTTGTGCGGATTTCAGGTGGCAAACTGTCGAAATTTAGCAGCGCCTTGGGGTGAACACCAATCATTCTATTGATGATGAACTCCAAACGGGCCAAGCCAACTCCCTGGTTGGGCAGCCCTTGAAAATCGAAGGCTCTGTCCGGGTTTCCCACATTCATCATTAATTCAAATGGTAGCTCAGGCATATTGCCTGTGGTATTGGTTTTATGTTCAAAATCTAGCGCGCCATCATATATGAAGCCGGTATCACCCTCGGCGCAAGAAACCGTCACATTTTGACCTGATCTTAGTTTGTCGGTAGCGTCACCACAGCCCACAACGGCAGGGATGCCTAACTCACGTGCTATTATGGCTGCATGGCAGGTGCGTCCGCCGCGATTGGTGATGATGGCACTGGCTTTCTTCATGGCCGGCTCCCAATCAGGGTCCGTCATTTCAGCGACCAGAACATCTCCTGAATTTATGTCCGCTATCTGACTCTTGTGATCCAGTACTTTCACGGCTCCGCTGCCAATTTTGTGGCCAACAGAGCGCCCCTCACACAGCATGCTACCGGTTTCTTTTAACAGGTAACGCTCCATGGAGCTATTGCTGGTTCGGCTTTTTACGGTCTCAGCCCTGGCTTGTACAATATAAAGCTGACCCGTTTCACCGTCTTTTGCCCACTCTATGTCCATGGGTTTTTGAAAATGCTTTTCAATGATTAATGCCTGACGGGCAAGCTCTAATATATCGTCGTCATTGATACTAAAGGTGAGCCTTTTG
>Ga0209396_1003543_pt1 | contig 15667 bp, 9 predicted proteins | sample GOMGulsemesocosm_6_FD_184638 | JGI IMG/M metagenome (GOLD analysis project Ga0209396, IMG submission 184638) | Methane-oxidizing microbial communities from mesocosms in the Gulf of Mexico - GOM8C Gulf of Mexico (SPAdes) (version 2) | ecosystem: Environmental > Aquatic > Marine > Cold seeps...
GCCTTGCGATTGTGCGAGCAAATACATGGCGTGTTTATCCGCCTCGCTCCTTAGCCCTAATGCGATGAATTGTCTGCGCAACCAAGTTCTGAATAGAATAAATATCATGGTCGCATCATCACTAGCGCGGTGGTCGAGCTTAAGTAATTCGGTGCTTAAAGTGCCTACTGGGCAGCCATAGCGCAGGATTTTATCTTGGTTCATGCGCAATATTTGAATGAAACAAGATAACCTTTGCAGAGGGTCTGTATGCTCTTGTTCCCACTGCTTGAGCATTTGATGCGTATTTGAACGGCGCAAGTTAATCACCGCTGTCAGGATTTCGTCTTTGCTTTTAAAATGATAGTAAAAGTTACCACGTGAAATATTTACGGCCTCTGCGATGTGCGTGAAAGAGGTGTGATCAAACCCTTGTTGATAGATTAATTGATCAGCAGCAATGATTATTTGATCGCGGGTATTGGGAGTCGCCATATCGTTTCTCTTACCATGGGAAATATTTTGAGACAATGGTCTTATAAATAGCGCTGTAGGTCAACTGTCCTAATAATGCTGTAAAGATTAGGTCATTTGTCCTAATATGGCAAGACTATTATGGGAGTATTTTAGTGCATTGTTTTTCTGATGTTTTTTATGTGCATCAATCAGCGATAATCTGACTGGGATACCTGCTAGCTGTGAGAGATGGTGCAGCGAATAATACCTGCGTTGTTATCTATAGAGGTCTGACATTTTGGGTGTACGGGATAGTTCGCTGTTTCCTTAGTACTTAAAAGGAAATACGCTTAAAGCGATGGGATAAATGTGTTAATCGAAGCGGTATCTAGTGCAGGGGGTAAAGGTTATGCTGGGTGGGGGCGCCCAGCATAACGACTTTTTAGTTTAAAATCTTGGCGCGAAACTTCTTGCCTTTAATACGCCCAGATTGAATTTGGCTCAGTGCTTCTTTTGCATAGGAGTTAAGAATAGCGACGTAACTGACATTCTGCATGACATCTATTTTACCGATGTGATCACGGTTGAGCTTGTCTTCTTTGGTTAATGCACCCAATAAATCACCCGGTCTTAGCTTTTGCTTACGCCCACCTAAAATACACAGAGTTTTGAAGGGCGCGAATAGCGGCGGTTTTCCTTGTGCATCACGCGCCAAAATAGGGTCAACTTCCGTTTCTTGCAGTTCCAGAATTCGCTCCCAGCGATGCGTTTCTTGATTGGAACACAAAGTAATGGCAGTCCCTGATTGGCCGGCACGGGCGGTACGCCCTATACGATGCGTATAAGTCGCAGGATCTGTTGGCACATCATAATTAATCACGCCCGGTACCGCTTCGATATCGAGGCCGCGGGCTGCAACATCGGTTGCAATTAAGATAGTGGCACTGTTATGAGAAAACTGTACGAGAATATCTTCGCGCTCATTTTGCTCTAAATCCCCGTGCAGTGTGAGTGCAGCGTGACCCATGTTACGTAAATATATACGCAGTTGATGGCACACTTTTTTGGTATTACAAAATATAATACAAGAGCTAAACTGTTGTGCGATTAATAAGTTGTGAATAGTTTGATCACGGTTTTCAGTGGTGCAGCGACACAGCTTTTGCTTTAAGTTTTCAGTGGTTTGTTCAGGTTCCACCTCAATAAAAATCGGTTCATCTGTAATCGCATTGGCTAGCTCTCGCGCTTGCTGGTCGAAAGTGGCTGAGAATAACAGTGTTTGATGATCCGCTGGGAAATGACCGACAATGTCGCCAATTTGCGGTGCAAATCCCATATCTAACATGCGATCTGCTTCATCTAATACGACAATTTGCATGGCATCTAAATTTAAGTAGCCACCTTCTAAATGATCAATTAATCGACCTGGTGTTCCAACGATGATATGCACAGCCTGTTTGAGGCTGTCACGTTGTGGATGTTTTGCCGTACCGCCACAGAGTGTTAATACCCGCAAGTTTGGTTTTGAGCGGCCAAAACTGCGCATAGCGGTAGTGATTTGGTTACATAGCTCACGGGTGGGCGCGATAATCAGTGCTTGTGGTTGGCTGATGCTAAGATCAACTTTTTCAATAATACCTATACCAAAAGCAGCTGTTTTACCGCTGCCTGTTTCCGCCTTTGCCTGAATGTCTCTACCGGATAATACAGCAGGTAACGCTTGAGCCTGAACGGGAGTCGGAGTGGTATAGCCTAAGTGGGATAAATCGGAAAGTGTATCTTCACTTAGTGGAAGTTCAGAAAAGTGCTGTATGATCATGTAGCTGCTCAGGTTTAGTTTAAAAAACATATTTTAGCAGATCTTAAGCGGTGATAATGAAAAATTGGTCACTAAAAGCTATTTTAATGAAGGACTAAATTTGCCTACAGTAGAAGCGATAGGTGCTTTAAAGCCCAATGTTGTACTCTATATTAACAATCAGCCAGATTGGGATACGAAAAGAGCGCTAGATGTGAAGCAGTTAATCACTGAAAACGGCAACCACTGGCGTAAAATACTGACTATTTTTGCCAAGCTTTGTTGCGATGATGATTGGCGTCAATATCGAGATGAAAAACTGTTGCACCATTATGAGCAAATAAATTTCGGTAAAGACCTAGAGCCGACGGCAAAAATACATTTTTTTGCGGGGAAAAACTGTTGGCAGCGATTTGCGGTATCTGAAGAAAATCTAAAAAGTATGCAACTAAGCCCAAGCGGAAAAGTGTATTACAGTCGCAGTGTAGAGCATGGGTTAATGCTCTACACCCCGTATTTCGACTATCGTCAGTTCCCCAACGTGCTGATAGCAGACGTCAAGATACTGATCATTAATCGTTAACTGCCTTTATCTAAGTAGTAACTTAAAGGTTCAGGTTTTGCTAAGTGATACCCCTGCTGCAATTGAATGCCCATTGCTTTGAGTTGATCCGATTGTGCCTGTGTTTCAACACCTTCTATTAATGTTTTTATATCCAGTGACTTTAACATGTTATGGATGCTGGCCACGGTGACAGCGCTCTGTTCAATTCTTGAGGTGAATGAGCGATCAATTTTGACAATATTCGCGGGTATTTGATGCAAGTAGGCAAGAGAGGAGTAACCAGTACCAAAATCATCAATAGCTAAGCTGATCCCTAAACTGGTGAGGGACTTGGCACAAAAGAAACCTTTATCAATATCTTGTATTAAAGTACTTTCTGTTAACTCTATTTCCAGGTCTTTAGTAACAAGGTTGTTTTTATGCAGCGTCTCTTGCAGGTAATCTGCTAAGTGTGGCTCAGTGAAATGTAGGCCTGAAAGGTTGATAGAGATCTTCGCTTGAGATTTAGAGGCTTTACGCAATGCGGATAAGTCGCCAATGGCTTGGGCAATAACCCAGTCTTCAAGTTCTACAATAATACCAATTTGCTCTGCTATTTGAATGGTTTCCTCCGCGGGAACGAGCCCTAATACAGGGTTGCGCCAGCGCAGCAAGGCTTCAAATGAATATATATGGTTGTCAGACGTGTCGTAGATGGGCTGATAGGCCATAGAGAGTTCTTGGTTTTCCATCGCTAAATGCAAATGTTTAGCCACTAGAGAACGACGCTGTAATAAGTCTTCCATGCCACTCTCGTATTGAACTTGGCGTTTTTTCCCTTTCGCTTTGGCCATATACATAGCGGCATCAGCGCGTAACAATAACTTATTGATGTCGTTGCCATCTTGTGGGTAACTTGCATAGCCAACACTGGCAGAGAGTAAGATTGAATTGCCATCTAAATCGCAATAGGGCTCATTTGTCATCATGATTAACTGATCAGCGATGTCGCTTTGAGAAAGCACTGAGTTCTTTTTATCGACAATTAGAATAAATTCATCACCACCAAATCGGCTCGCTTTGCCATTGACGCTAGGGTGCTCTTCAAGACGTTTGGCTAAAGATTGTAGTACTAGATCACCAACACCATGGCCCATAGAGTCGTTGATCATTTTGAAACTGTCTAAATCAATGTAATAGATAAAGAACTCAATGTTTTTTTGGATGTTTTTTTCGATCAGTTCTGTTAAACCGCGCCGGTTTAACAGGCCTGTTAATGAGTCCGTATTTGCTTGCTCATAGAGCTGTATTTGCTCTAGTTTTCGCTTATGTATATTAAATTGTTGTACCAGTATTTCACTGTGCGAAAAGCCCTCTTGAGAGAGTGATAATTTTAAATGGTACCATTGGGTGCCTCTAATAGTTTGTAATAGGCAATCTTTCTCAAATACTTCATCTTTTTGCAGAGCGTTAGCAATATCTTGATTACTTGTCTGCAGGTTAAACAGCTGAGTTAACTGCGTGATATTTGTGCCCATTTGCTCATTGAAAGCGGGGTTGGCACTAATAAATTCGCCGTCCATAGTATAAGTGGATAGCATGATGATGGAGTTGTGCTGGTTATGGTTTTTGAACAGTGGCGAAGGCGTTGCTTCACACTGTAAGCCAATTCTTCCGTCTGCAAATTGATAACCTGACATTTGACAGAAAGCTTCTTTGGCAATGCCTTTTGGTGTGAAGCGCCAAAACATTGAAACGGATTCTTTATTAAGAAATGCATTACGATAACCGTGCAATGTCCGTTGTACTGCCTCTGATGTGGTTGGTCTAAAGTCCCTTTCTAATAACTCTGCAAGCTCATCTGCTTCCCAAAGTAATAAAGCCGCCGAATTTGCCCAGTGAATACGGTACTGGTCAATATCGTATATCCATACTGCGGTAGATAAATTATTGCAAATAACACTCATGTATCGTTTCGCTTTATGTGAAGGGATAAATAGTGCGCTCTAAAATGACTTTTACGCGTGGCAAGAAGCTTAATATCACGGCACTAAATTGTTTACGCATGGCAAAAATTAGGGTGATTTTTTCTTAAATTTAACCGATGGCAAACACTATTATGCACACCTCTTATTACAATAGAAGCCGAAAATTATTTTTTTTCTTGTATATTTAAATACTTAAGTAATGCAGTAAAAAATCTGATAGGATATTGAAACAAGTGTTTGAATTTCTGAATCAGTTTAATAGCTGACTCAGAAGAAACTCAATGTTTTCTATGACTTGACTAAGAATAGCGACCATAGTTGATCGCTTTTTTCAGTTAGGCTTTTAAGCCTGAGCCGCTTTTGCGGCTAAACGACTGCGGTGTAGTACAGGTTCGGTGTAGCCACTTGGCTGAGCACAGCCTTCAAAAACAAGTTCGCAAGCAGCGCTAAAGGCGATATTATCCGCAAAATTATCTCCCATATTGAGGTAGTTAGGATCGCTGCTATTTTGCTGATCGACAACGTTCGCCATCTTTTGCAAGGTTGCCAGTACTTGTTCTTTAGAACAAATATTGTGCTGGATCCAATTACTCATGTGTTGTGATGAGATACGTAATGTAGCGCGGTCTTCCATTAGACCTACATTGTTGATATCAGGCACTTTTGAACAGCCGATTCCTGCATCTACCCAGCGAACTACGTAACCTAATAGGCTTTGACAGTTGTTATCTAGCTCTTGCTGAATATCATCTGCTGACCAGTTAGGCTCATAAGCGACAGGGATATTGAGAATATCGTCGAGATTGGCGCGGGTTCTGTCACTTATTTGTGCTTGTTGCGCAAACACGTCTACTTGATGGTAGTGGATAGCGTGCAAAGTTGCAGCAGTGGGGGAGGGCACCCATGCGGTATTGGCACCGGATTTAGGATGTGCGATTTTGGCGCTCATCATGTTCGCCATTTGATCGGGCATTGCCCACATGCCTTTACCTATTTGAGACTTTCCAGATAAACCACACATTAGCCCGGTGTCGACATTCCAGTCTTCGTAAGCGGCTATCCAAGCTTGCGATTTCATGTCGTTTTTACGAATCATTGGGCCCGCTTGCATTGAGGTATGAATTTCATCACCGGTTCTGTCTAAAAATCCGGTATTGATGAAAGCCACCCGCTCTTTGGCGGCGCGGATACACTCTTTCAAATTAATAGTAGTACGACGCTCTTCATCCATGATACCCATTTTGATGGTGTAGCGTTTCAGGCTGAGGATATCTTCAACGCGTCCAAATAGCTCATCGGCAAAAGCGACTTCTTCAGGTCCATGCATTTTTGGTTTAACAATATACATCGAACCTGTGGTCGAGTTTTGAAACTTTCCGCTGCCGTTTAAATCATGGATAGCGATCAGCGAGGTGAAAATCGCATCCATGATGCCTTCTGGTACTTCCACGCCTTCGCTATTCAATATAGCTGGGTTACTCATTAAGTGTCCGACGTTGCGGACAAATAATAAGCTGCGACCCTTCAAGCTAATACTCTGTTGATCTATACCTGTATAACGACGATCAGGATTCATAGAGCGGGTAAAGGTTTTACCCCCTTTGGTTATTTTCTGCGTTAAGTTACCTTGCATCAGGCCTAACCAATTGCGATATATAACAACTTTATCGTCACCATCAACGGCGGCAACCGAGTCTTCACAGTCCATAATCGTGGATAATGCCGACTCTAGTAGAATGTCTTTAACGCCCGCTTTATCAGTTTTGCCGATGAAGTGGTTACTGTCTATTTGGATTTCAAAGTGCAGCCCATTGTTCTTAAATAAAATACAATCAGGGGCCGCGGGGTCACCATTAAAACCGATGAGTGCAGATTCATCAGCCAATTGCGCGCTCTGTGATCCGAGCTCTATCAGTAATTTCCGATCGACTATCTTATAGTTTGTGGCATCTTTATGGCTGCCAGTTTGTAATGGGATGGTATCGTCTAAAAACTTGCGGCCATAGCTGATAGCTTTAGCACCGCGCTGTGGGTTGTACTGTGTCCCCGCTGCTGCGCCATCGCTGTCATCTAAGATATCGGTACCGTATAAAGCGTCGTATAGGCTGCCCCAGCGTGCATTGGCTGCATTTAGTGCAAAGCGCGCATTCATCACTGGTACAACTAACTGGGGGCCTGCCATCGATGCCATTTCTTGGTCGACATTGCTGGAGGTGATTGAAAAGTCCTCTCCCTCTTCCAACAAATAACCTATTTCCTTGAGAAAGGCTTTATAAGCGTTGAAATCAAAAGCTCCTTCGCGATGTGTTATATGCCATTGATCGATTTGGCTTTGCAGTTGTTCTCGTTTAGCGAGTAGCGCTGCGTTTTTTGGCATTAAATCTTCAATGAGCTGGCTCACTTGTAGCCAGAAGTTATCGACGTCAATACCGGTTCCAGGTATTGCCTCTTCATTGATAAAGTTGAATAACTGCGTTGAAACTCGCAAATTTGCGACAGACGTTGATTGGCTCATTATAGTACCTAAATATTGAAATTGGCTGTTGCATAACCACTGCTTAATAAAATGACCATAAAACACAGTAGTAGCGCTTTATGGTCGGCTTTTATCTTGATCTTTTAGTGCTTCATTAGTTATGCCAAAGACTCAGAAATAGTGACTGACGAGTCGATAATAGCAAAAATGAAAATAATTTCCATTTTTGCTTAAAACTATTTTCTAGTAGAGGACTTCCTATTTCATTTGCCGTCTATTTTTGCTGCTCTATGTAAATGCACATCCAATTGCGGGAAGGCTATGCTGATATTATTCTCACAAAATAATCGATCAATCTGTTGATTTATTTCATGGATAGCCAGGTTTCTATCGGTTAAATTCCCCGTAAAAAAGCGCAGTTCAAAGTCTAAAGTACTATTGCCGAAGGTGGTAAAGAATGCTTCAGGCCCCGGTTCTTTCAGTACGCGATCATTAGCATTCGCCGCAGATAAAATAAGCGAGTGAACGACGGAGGTATCTGTGCCATAAGCAACGCCGACATTAATAGTGACACGAGTGATGGCATCGGAGAGTGACCAGTTAATTAACTGATCTGTGACAAAGGTTTTATTGGGGATGATGACTTCTTTTCTATCCCAGTCTGAAATAGTGGTGGCGCGAATTTTAATTTTGGTGACCTTGCCAGTGACGCCGCCAATGGTGACCGTATCCCCAATACGCACAGGCTTTTCAAACAGAATAATGATGCCCGATACAAAGTTAGCGACTATCTCTTGTAAGCCAAATCCTAAACCGACCCCCATTGCAGCAATCAGCCATTGTAATTTGGCCCACTCAACACCTATTTGTCCAGCCCCGGCCAGAATACTGATAATGATCAATAGGTAGCGCGTAATACTGGTAATGGCGTAACTCGTGCCGGGCGTGAGGTTCATATGTCTGAGTATTAACAGCTCTAATAAACCGGGTAAGTTATAAGCGGCTAAGATAGTTAAGCCAATGACAAAAGCACTGGTAATGACGCTACCCAGGCTAATGCTTTCTGAGATGACACCATTGGCTGTGGTAATGTCGTTACTCCAAACAACGATGTTATCGAGCACATCTAGTGAGGGTAAAAAATTTTTAACTAATAACCACATGGCGATAAAAAGCAAACCCAAACAGAGAGCTTTGAGGATGGTGCCCGCCTGTTCTGATATAGATTTCAACCCTAAATAGTTTTCATCAAGTGGGGTGACATCTTGATTGTTTTCTCGTGCAGCGAGGATCTCGTTACGCCTTGAGCGTGCGCGACTAAAAGTAAGGCGCCGCTCAGCAATCAATAACCAGCGTAGGCAAAATCGATAAATTGCAAAAACGCTAAAGACAATAATCGCAGTGGCTAACAAGGTCGAAATGATCATCGACCCTGTATATAAATAGCCGAATAGCGCTGCGATGATGAGACCTAAATGGATAATTACCATCGCCGCGAACCATAGTTTTGATTGCTGCCACCAACTTATATTGTGCGAGAGAGAGTGGGTGTGCGGCGATACTTTCCAAAGTGCAGCCCAAAAGCTACCCGCTAAAATAGCCAGTAAAATAAAGACCAACCTGCCAAGTCCCGAGTGCAGTTCAAGTGATGGAATGTTATCAAAGTAGAGTACTAACCAAGCGAGTGGCGCACCGAGAATAAAAAGCGGCGTGAGTAGTTTCTTAAGTTTTAGGCAAAACTCTTCTGGGATATCTAAATGGCTGATAAAGAACCCGTAAGGGCGCTTTAACCAATACATAAAGCTAAGGTAGACCCATAGGCCTATGCACAGCAAATCATTTATGCGTTGTACTTTTACATCATCAATATAAAAGACTTTATTGAGCAGGAGGTACAATAGTAGCGGCAATGGAAGGCAAATTATTGGTGCGGCAAGTAGCAATCTTACACTGCGGCTAAACTTGTCGTGAATAACATTACCAATTTGTCTAGACCAAATTTTTTGATGCTGCTGTTGATGCTTTAATAAACTAATCGAAATAGTACTGAGGAGTAAATAGAGGATCACCCAGCGCAGCCATACATTTGAGGAATGAATCGTTATGTTCTGAAGGCTGTTTAGGGCTTTTTTTAGCTCGGCGCTAGTACTGTGGCTTATCTGAATTAACCATTGGCTATCGATACTCGGCACACTTGGCAGCCAGAGTAGGTATTCTGTAAGTAATTTCTGACCTTGAGAAAACTGCCGGGCAATTTTTGTTTCTAGTGTCAAAATCTTTGATAGTTGGTCTAATTCACGCCCATATGCCTTGTACAGATTACTGATAATATCAGTGCTGGCCGTTTCTAGTTCGGCTAAATCTTGTCGCTCTAATGGGCTCCATGTACTGGTTTGTGGGCGAGTGATGGCCATATCTAATTTAAGTTGATTCAGCTCTATGTTTTTGAGCCTGAGTTTAGCTATTTGCTCGTGGGTATTTGCCTTCTGGGTGGGAATAGAAAAGCGCTGTGAAAATTTGCGAAGCTCAATGCCGAAGCTATTTTCTCTGAGCTCTAATTGTTGTTGAATCACTTTATAGCTTTGTTGAATGAGTTGCTGTTGTTGTTCCAGTATTCGCTGTCGTTTAACGGCATTCGCCTGACTTTTGATGGTGTCTCTTAATTGCTTGCTTAGCTTAGAGTTTTGTTCAAGTAACACAGTAACAGCAGCTCTGTTACCTGTGCGTTCGCGCGCAGAGCTGACCAGCGCTAATAATTTATCAGTTTCCGATTGTCTAAAGCGTTGTATTTGATCTTGGTAGCGCCGAATTTTTGCAGCCAGTGTTAATAACTCTATTTCTGTCCAACTCAGCTTGAGGCGGTCATATTCCGTTTTTAACGGGATAACCAGTAGCTCTAGGTTAATGACTTGGACTTTAAAATTATCTAAAGAAAAAAGCGCTTCATCAAGTTGCGCTCGTGTCTGTGCGGGAACGCTATTTTCAATGTTGATCTTAGCTTGGCCTATTTGACTCAAATTACTACGCAACTCAACAGGTCTTGAATTTTGCGAGTTGATCTCATTTTCAATATTACTGCGATTTTGTTGCAGTTCCAATTGAGTAGATTGTAATTGAGTGAGAGCCAATTCCAGTTGCGCTAGCTTACCACTTGGAAGGGTGTTATCGCGGCGTTTGTGTTGCTCTTTATTGAGCTGCTTTTTTAACTGGCTGATTTGATCTGGAAGTGTTTTAAGTTGTAGTTTAAAAATTGTTATTTGGCTTTTTACACTGACCGTTTTTGAATGTGCTTCAATAATTTGTAGGTAAATATCACGCAGTGCTTTATCTTCTTTTTGCAGGGGATCGAGAAGTTTAAGTTGACGCTGTGCATTCTCTAAGGCTAGATTTGTTTGTGCGATAACAGTGGTTGATAAGAATAACAGAGCGATAAAAATGCTGACAAATGATCTCATGTACGGCTGATCCAGTAGTTATGCTTAGTAGAAGAGTCTGCGAGTAGCTCACATGTATCCTAATATATCAGCGCAGCATCATAATAAAAGTAAAAGGATAGTTTAGTGAGAATAAACCCTAAAGCGATGCGAGCACAACTAGCAAAGAAAAATCTTCACAATGACTTTGACACACACTGGCAGTCATACTTTTCATTTTATGGATTGAGTGTAATAGTTGAAGAGTATGACCTGAGTGTTGGTTTACTTGAGGTAATAGGACAGCAAACTGTTTTTCAACACTATCGTCATTCCAGTAATGCGCAGGGAACCTGCATTATTGTGCACGGCTATATGGATCACAGTGCAATCTATCGACACTTAATAATCGATAGATTGAGTGCCGGTTGGGATGTGCTCATTTATGACAAAATTGGTCACGGTCTCTCATCGGGAGAAAGTTATAGCATCGATAGCTTTTCCCAGTACGCGCAGCAGTTGGAGCAGGTTTTGGGCTATCTCGCCGGTCATTGTGACAAGCAGTGGATGATAGTGGGACAAAGTACCGGTGGAGCAGTGGTTATGGAGCATGCGTTAAACCCTGTATTTAAAACATACCGGCAAATATCTCAACGTATACTACTCGCGCCGTTGGTAAAAAGTAGTGGCTTTACTGTTGTTAAAATCCAATATTATTTACTGCGTTTGTTTCTTCAACGTATCAAACGCGGGCGCAGTAATAATAGTCATGATTTACTCTTCTTAGATTTTATCCACATGCTTGATCCACTTTCTAGCCGGTGGGTAAAAGTTGCTTGGGTAGGCGCCATGCTGGATTGGGAAAAATACTTTTTGTCTTACAATCCTGTTAAGGAAAACATTTGTATCATTCAAGGTGATGGAGATGAAACAGTCGACTGGCACTATAACCTAAAGGCGATCAAGCAGCAGTTCCCCAATGCACAGTTATTGATGATTGAAGGCGCTAAGCACCATTTAGTCAATGAAGGTGAAAAATGGCGTCAGCAAGTGTTTACTAAGATAAAGCAGTTATCCGCATAGCCCGATATCAGATGATAGTTACTGAAGGATATCTTGTAACTGTTGTTTAATCTGATTAAGTTGCGACTCAGGGTAATCCTTGGCTAAGGTAATATTGTGTTGTTGGCTTGTCTCGCTCACTGAAGCCCATCGTTTAGGAGAAGAGACTAAGTTCTCGCCAAAGAAGCTCACAGTAGCAACGTTACTTGCCGCGGCGAGATGCATTGTGCCTGTAGAGGTGCTAACAAATAAATGACTCTGACTTAACAGAGTCGCAAAATCGTACAGAGAGCCAGATGAGCTGTGGAGAATGGCATCGAAATCTATTGATTGGCTTATCTCTTTTTGAATGACTAAATCGTCCGGACCGAAAGTAAACACTACCTTGATATTGGGTAAGTCAATAATGCTTTTGGCGAGTGATAAATAGTCTTCAATGGTTAAGTTCCCTTCAGCGCTGCCGCCTGATCCCGGGTGAATAACCACTAATTTAGCAGACTCTACTATGTTGTATTGACGGCGAAAATTATCAATGACCCGCTGTTTATCGCTCTTTGCTATATTCAGCAAAGGCTGCTCATACTTGAGGGTTAAATGGGGATCAAAGGCGAGTAATAGGTCTAAATTATATTCCAGCTCTCTCTTTGAAACTTGACTGCGACGTTGGGTGATGCGTTTATTAAAGAAAATTTGAGAGACTTTAGTCGCCGGAGCAATGCGTTTTTTAATGCCGCTATTAAACAGTAACCAAGCGAGTTTAGTGTCAATAAAAGCGGAAATGCTAACATCGATCTGTGCTTCACGGATGGTTTTACGGGTCTGTTTTAGATCGTTGCTGTCAAAGAGAATGACATGATCAATATAAGAAACCCGCTGCGCAAACTCATAGTTTACTTTAGAAACTAATGCATAGAGTTCCAATTCTGGGCGCTGCTGTTTAAGTACGCTAAACATTGGCAAAGTAACCACAAAATCACCAATCTTATCGTGCCGAGAAATGAGAACTTTAACGGTCATGGCGTTGGCCTTTATTGGCTTCAAACAGCTTCATATATTTAAAGAAGTTTGTCGTCATGTGTGAAAAGGCAATAATTAACCCTGGATAGCCATCTAAAAATCCACGCTTGAGAATGTATGTTTTGAAAAATGAAAAGCCGGCATTGAGAATAGCTTTAGTAGGTGAAGAAGTTTTAATACCTTGTTTCTCGTGGGCAAATAAGCTGGAATACTTGTCAGCTTTCTGCATAAAGCTACTGAGATCTTGGTAGGGATAGTGACGTATTAAACCGGCAATTGATTGTGTGTTTAAATTATCGCTCAAAATATACTCATGCACCTTATTGTCGTTATAAGAGGTGATAGAACGATTGTATAGCCTGACAATGAGATCCTTTCCCCAGCAATATTTAATCTCTCTATCTTTGTAATAGTTAGTGCGTAGTATCTGATAGCAACAATCATCAGCTAAAGATTGGGCGGCTAAGTGTTCACAGAACTGCTCGCTTAAAACTTCATCGGCATCTAGGGACAGTACCCAGTCATTATTGGCGTAACTAGCAGCTTTGTTTTTGGTTTCACCGAACCCGGTAAACTCACCACAAATGAGTACTACATTAGGATATTTTTTCGCAATATCTATAGAGCCATCTTGTGAGCCATTATCAAAGACAATGACTTCCTTAAAACCATGTAGAGAATCGAGCGTATTGGATAAGGTAGCTGAGGCATTTTTGACAATGATCACACAGCTTATATTTTCGATATTCACCTGTAGGCTAAACCTCATGACTTTTAGCAAGAAATCTTAAATAGGAAGGGGCGTACGAAAAAGAATGTTACCTGTCTTTTTCATACTTTAATACTGGTAACAGCGGATAACTTATATAGATCTTATTCTTAGGCATGTCGATGAGACATGACAGGCTGTTTAATGATGCATTATCTAAACCAAAACTCTATCGAGGAGATAGAATTTTGGTTTTCATCGCTTTGGGTGACTTAGAACAAGCGACGGCTACGGATAGTGCCTTCAATAGCAGAAAGTTTCTCTAGTGCGCGTTTAGAACAATCGGCATCAACATCGATAACAACATAACCCACTTTGTCGTTAGTTTGTAAATGTTGGCCCGAAATGTTGATGTTGTTTTCAGATAGGATGCTGTTAATGCTCGATAAGATACCAGGTACATTGTGGTGTACGTGTAGTAATCTGTGCACGTCATCTGCTTCTGTGTGATCGGGAAGGGAAACTTCTGGGAAGTTAACAGAAGTAATGGATGTACCATTATCACTGTATTTAGAGAGCTTGTCAGCAACCTCTGTTCCAATGCTCTCCTGTGCTTCCATGGTTGAGCCTCCCACGTGTGGAGTGAGGATCACATTGTCGAATTCACGTAATGGGGAGATAAATTCTTCATCGTTAGAGCGGGGCTCAACGGGGAATACATCAATTGCTGCGCCGCCAATGTGCTTATTCTTAAGGGCTACGCATAAAGCGTCAATATCAACCACGGTGCCACGCGCGGCATTGATGAAAATAGCGCCTTCTTTCATTTGTGAAAATTCGGTGGTCGACATTAAATTCTTTGTAGAACCCACTTCAGGGATGTGAAGGGATACAATATCACTGCTGCTAAGTAGCTCAGAGAGGCTGCTGACTTGTCTGGCGTTTCCTAGTGGCAGTTTTCCAACGACATCGTGGAAAATAACATTCATGCCCAAAGATTCGGCAATGATGCTTAACTGAGAACCGATGCTACCGTAACCGATAATACCGAGCGTTTTGTTGCGAATTTCATAAGAGCTCTTCGCCGTTTTTTGCCAGATGCCACGGTGTGCTTTAGCGTTTTTCTCCGCCACTCCTCGTAGCAAAATAATAGACTCGGCAATGACTAGCTCAGCCACTGAACGCGTGTTTGAGTAAGGAGCGTTAAATACAACAATGGCGCGCTTAGTCGCAGCAGCCAGATCCACTTGGTTAGTTCCAATGCAAAAACACCCAACGGCTAATAATTTCTTAGCGGCAGCGAAAACTTTTTCGTTTAGTTGAGTTCTCGAACGAATGCCAATGAAGTGAACGTCAGCGATGCGCTCAAGTAGATCTTCTTCTGATAGTGAGCCGGTGTGGTATTCTATGTTTGTATAACCATTCTGGTTAAGAGAATCGACAGCGCTTTGATGTACGCCCTCTAGTAACAGAATCTTAATTTTGCCTTTATCTAAAGATGTAGCATTACTCATTTTGGACTCATGCCTTGTGTATTTAACAGAATGTTGGATTGAAACTCGTCTTGTCCTATAACGACAAAAAATGTCTTGTAGGAGGCAGAAGATATTAACATAGGGCTTGTTGTAAAAAAGCACAATTGCGTACTAAATTGGCGATATTTCATACCAATCAATGCAGTAAATTGTGAGTAAAAGAAACAAATAATCAGAAGATAAATAAGTTTCTTATAAGCGCATTATTTGATGATCTTGAGCGTTATTTTAGCGTATAAGGAGGCTGTCCTAGATCTGGGATCGTGATGAGAGCAAGGCTATTTGAGTCAAATCTATTACTTATTTGAGGTGAATGGCGTGCTATTTAACGATGACGAGTATTAAATTTAGCCAAATGGCTTTGCTCGCAGTAGATCAATCTTTTTTCGGAGTGCCTCATAGATCAAGATCCTTATAGTTTGTGATTTTAGGGGGATGAGCTAGAAGAGTGAGTAAATGCTCAGAAAAAAATTCTGCATAACGGCTGCCTTTGATAATAGGGGTTAAACAGGTGCGTACAAGCTCTGTTATTTCACCTGCTTCTCCCCTCCTTATAACTTATAACTTATAACTTATAAGTATTTGCTACGTCATGCAGAACCCGATATAAACTTAACTATAAAAGCAAAGGTAAGCTGTTGGCTCTTCAACAATAACGTTAAATTCACTATTGGCAGCAACATTAAACTG
>Ga0209396_1003546_pt1 | contig 15663 bp, 14 predicted proteins | sample GOMGulsemesocosm_6_FD_184638 | JGI IMG/M metagenome (GOLD analysis project Ga0209396, IMG submission 184638) | Methane-oxidizing microbial communities from mesocosms in the Gulf of Mexico - GOM8C Gulf of Mexico (SPAdes) (version 2) | ecosystem: Environmental > Aquatic > Marine > Cold seeps...
ACCTCAATGCTTGGTTTGACTGGAATCGTGATGGTGACTTCAATGATGCCAACGAACATGCTATCAGTGGTTTACAACTGTTCCCCGGTAGTCATGATGTGCTTTTCCGCGTACCGGATGGTGCAACCCCAGGAGCGAGCTGGTCACGTTTTCGCGTCGGTAATGTTGAGGATGCAAGTAATAATGGCGGTTATGTCTATGGCGAAGTCGAAGATTACCAAATCAACATCACTACGTCCAATACCACCTATTTACATTATCCGAGTATAAATGACTTTATTACCATCGCATACGAAGATATGTGGCCAGAAGTCGGTGATTATGATTTTAATGATGTATTAATCTACTATCGCGTAACACAGGTCATTCAAAATAATAAAGTGGTCAGAATTGATGTGTCTGGTGAATTAGCCGCCTATGGGGCCGACTACTCCAATGGCTTTGCGATACAATTACCTGGGATCGCTCGTTCACAAATAAATGAAGGTCTTATTAAACTCCGTCATAATGGCCTTGAATTACAAGATGAAGCACCACTAGAACAAGGCCAAACTAATGCTGTGGTGGTTATTACCGAAAACCTCAAGCATACTTTTTTAAAAAGTAATTGTGGCTTAAGTTTCTATCGAACAGAGCTTGGTTGTGCCAATGACGATCTGTTCACATTTGATATTACCATCCCGTTTATAACACCTATCGAATTTTCAGCAATGCCCGCTATGCCACTAGATCCTTTCATCTTTGGTAGTGAAAACCGCAGTCGCAATGATTTCTATGGTAGCACTATGCCAGGTCGCGCTTTTGAAGTTCATTTAGCAGATAAGCCCGTTACCGATCTTGGTAGCACCAGTTATTTTGGTCAGCATGATGATCGCTCCCTACCACCTTCACGAACTTACAGAGATGAACGTAATTTACCTTGGGCGATAGAAGTCGGTGCTCAATGGAGCCCTGCGTATGAAGGTACGGATATTTCCATTGCTTATCCAGAGTTTATTAACTTCATTCTCAGTGATGGACAACAAAATACCGATTGGTTTAATCACCCGATTACAAATAAAACATATCAGTAGGTATCGCCATGACATTTAAACAAAAAATATTCATCTGCACCGTTATTTCTATGTCTATTTCAGCATGTGGCGGCAGCGACTCGCCATCAGGAAACTCTATCACGCCACCAGCACAGACAGTAGATGGTGCTGAGCAAGTATTGGCTCAGGGTGAAGACAACTTTATTCCAACAGCAAGTAACAACAACAGTTTGCAAAATATCAATGCATCAAGTGCATTGAGCTATCAAGCATCAACCACCATGCAATTACAAATAGATTCAAATAGTGCTCAACCTTGTGACATTAATATTTATAAACAATACGATAAATTTTTAGGCCCTGTGTTTGCTCCAGATCCCAATAGCCAGGTCATGCAGATCAATTCTAATAGCTGTAGTTATTCAGGTCCTATTTATATATTAAACCAGCAGCAAAGACTATTAGCTGAAGTGGTATCATTACAACATGCAACAACCAGCTACCATGAAATCATTATCTCCAACAATACCATCACCCTTAGCCTTGATTAGCTAAACCTTAACTAACTAAAAGTCCATCTTTGTATGGACTTTTTTCTTAGCGCTATTTAATGCCGAAATAAAAATACCTATAATAGACAAAAGTGTTTTGCTACTGCACCTCACAATCTGCACTATTCGTAATAGGTAACTTAAATGCGCTTAACCATCTTCCATAAACTGTTTATCTCGTTAATGCTCATCAGCATGCTAATGATGGTTGGCATGGCATTACTGATCAACAATAGCTTTCAAAACGGATTACAAAGTTACTTAAACCAAAGTGAAGTTGAAAAAATAGAAACCCTGGCAGAACGGATCAGTGATTATTATTCTCATACCCAAGGCTGGAAAAACATGCAGGATAAGCCTGAGCTATGGGGAGAATTACTGCAAAATATTGGTGAGCATCCAAGTCCATCTAAAAAACATCCCACGTTTAACAACAGCAAAGGCAAAAGACCGAGCTATAATCAACTCGCTGCCCGATTAAATTTGCTCAATGAAGATGGCAAGTCCATTATCGGCAATCCGAAAAACCTGCGGCGTTTACATAAAAATATTCAAATAACCAAGATCCCAGTACTCAACAATAATAGAACCGTAGGCTGGTTATCTGTATTACAGCGAGAAAGTATCAGAGGTCACCTTGCAGAGCGTTTCTTACGTCAACAATTAGACAATTTTTATTGGATTGCAGCATGGGCGGCACTGTTCTCATTTATTGTTGCAGCACTGTTAGTTCGCCACTTTTTGAAACCACTGAAAAACTTACATAGCGCGGCGAAAGCATTGTCTAACGGGAACTTTGATTATCAAATTGACGTACGCGGTAAAGATGAATTAGCTGAATTGTCGTTAGCCTTTAACTTATTAACGACCACACTCAAGGCCCAGAAGCACTCTCGAGAACAGTGGTTATCGGATATCTCTCATGAGTTGCGTACCCCGATTGCGGTCCTACTCAGTGAAATAGAAGCCATTGAAGACGGTATCCGCAAACCTGAGCCAAAATATATAAGATCATTGCACGATCAAGTCATTACCCTCACTCGCTTGGTTGATGATTTATATTCGTTATCATTATCTGATACCGGGGTGCTTATCGATACTTCGCATAAAGTTGATCTCACCAATATCATTAATAATATTGCCAATCAAAATGAAGTACGTTTAGCCGATAAACACATTGCGATACAACGCTTATACGATCATAGTCAGTGCTCGTTATTACACGCAGATGCCAAATCATTAGCGCAGTTAATTAGTAATTTATTTGAAAACAGTTACCGCTATACCAATCCAGCGGGGCAAATACACATCAACCTGCAGCAGACCAGCGACAAGGTATTATTGACTATTGAGGACAGCGCGCCAGGTGTGCCAGACGAGGCTTTACCCAAGCTATTTGACCGTTTATATCGCGTCGATAAATCCCGCAGTCGTGCTAATGGCGGTTCCGGTCTAGGTTTATCCATTTGTGAAAACATCGTCAAGATGCATAATGGCGAAATCAGTGCGCAGCATTCCAAACTTGGCGGCTTAAAAATAGCTATATCACTTCCGATTAAGGACTATTAATCCATGACACAATCAGCAAAAACAATACTCGTGGTTGAAGATGAACCGTCACTGGCCATCGTCTTATGTGAATACCTTACTCAGGCAGGATTTCAAACCCACATCATTGATAACGGCCTTGAGGTGATTGACTGGGTGAAGCAGCAACACCCTGACCTGCTTATTCTCGATTTAATGCTGCCTAATCGTGATGGCCTCGATATCTATCGTGAATTACGTACCTTCAGCCAAGTACCCGTTGTGATGGCTACCGCCCGTGTCGATGAAATTGACCGCTTATTAGGGCTTGAGCTGGGTGCTGATGATTATATCTGCAAACCATATAGCCCGCGTGAAGTCGTCGCTCGTATCAAAAATGTATTACGCCGAACAGTCGAGGTTACCGCATCATCACCACAACATGGGCTGGCGATTGATGATAAACAAATGAAAGCCACATTTGATGGCAACGAGCTCACCTTAACACCCGCCGAATTTCGTCTGTTAAGTTTTTTTAATCAGCATCCCGGTCAAGTATTTAATCGAGACCAACTAATGCAAAAGATTTATGCTGACAATCGTTTGGTGACAGATCGCACCATTGATAGCCACATCAAAAATTTACGTAAAAAATTGCAAGATGCAGCGCCTGATAATGAATACATTAAATCCATTTACGGGGTTGGTTATAGATTCACCCTATAATTATATTTTTTAAATTAAGCTTAATCTCCACATTTCCTCCATAATTCCTGCGCATTTGTTGCTTATAGTTACTCCATCAACAGGTTAACTCACGGTGAGTTAATCTTGTTAAGACTAACAACAAGCAACAAAGTGAGATTATTATGAAAAAGACATTCTTTATTACCGCAGCCTTATTAACAGCGATGACAACCACTACGTTTGCTTATGCAGATAGCGACAGCAAACAACGCAATCACGTGTCTTTTGAACAAATGGACACTAACCAAGATGGCCAAATCGCTAAAGATGAAGCAACCGGTCGTCTAGCTGAACACTTTGATAAATTTGATACCGACAACGACGGTTTTGTTAGCAAAGAAGATTTACCAAAAAAAGGTAAACATCATAAAGGCAAGATGTTTGCAGAGATGGACACTGACAATGATGGCAAAATTTCAAAAGACGAAGCAACTGGTCGTCTAGCCGAGAACTTTGATAAATTTGATACCGACAATGACGGTTTCATTAGCAAAGAAGATTTATCAAAAAAAGGTAAACATCATAAAGGCAAGATGTTTGCAAAGATGGACACTGACAATGATGGCAAAATTTCAAAAGACGAAGCAACTGGTCGTTTAGCCGAGAACTTTGATAAATTAGATACTAATGGCGATGGCTTCATTACTAAAGATGAATTACCGAAACGTGGTAAACATCATAACGCTAAAAAGCACAAAGGCATGATGTTCAAACAAATAGACAGCAACAATGACGGTAAAATCTCAAAAGTAGAAATGAACCAGTACTTTAATAAGTTAGACGCTAACAGCGATGGTTTTATCACCAAAGAAGACATGGCCGCACAGCATAAACAACGCTAATACCATACTGAAATAATTACCATAATAGTAGGGAGGCAATTGTCACCCTACTATCTTCAAGCCATCCTACTAACCCGGTCAAACAATTTTTATATCAAACCGTTATTTTGGCGACCACTTTTCGTTATGGATAGCAGCCTCAATATCACGGCGTGGTAACCAACCTAATTTTTCTAGTTCTGGTTTATCATTGAAGTGTGAGACATAACCAACACACAAATAAGCAATAATATTAATGTCTTCAGGGATGCCGAGTGCATCTTTCAACACCGAATCATGAATAATACTGACCCAGCCAACGCCTAGGTTTTCCGCGCGAGCCGCTAACCACAGATTCTGCACAGCACATACCGTGCTATACAAATCCATTTCACTATTGATTGTTCGACCAATAACTGTGGGACCATTACGGTTACGATCGCAAGTAACACAAATACCCAATGGTGCGTCTAAAATACCTTCTAACTTCAACTTCCGGTATTGCTCAGCTTTTTCATCAGTAAACATCGCCGCAGACTCTGCGTGAGCAGACTCAAACCCGGCTTTTATTTTTTCTTTCGTGGCTTTATTCTTAACCAGAATAAAATCCCAAGGCTGCATAAAACCAACACTCGGCGCATGATGAGCTGCGGTTAATATTCGTTTCAAAACATCATCAGGGATGAAATCTGGCTTAAACTGTCCACGTACATCTCGTCGAGAAAATATGGTTTTGTAAACCGCATCTCTTTCATCTTCAGTTATGTTCATTCCGTCTCGATCACGATAGCAATATAATAGTGTATTAATTATCTAATTAAATCACCGAAGAAGTAAAGCCGCTGATACCAAAGCCTTAACATGGCTTAGACGTTAAAACCGCTAACAAACCATGTTTACGTCATTTTTAAACACCCATATGAAATAAAATGTTAACTAGATCATGTTTATTCGTGTAAAAGCTCCTTTTAACTATCTGAATTACATAAGATGAAGCTAACCAATAAATGTGACCTAGCTAACAAACAGAGTGATTTATGTCGAAACCTTATCCCCTTGGTGCCAACTTGCAATCTGCCAACAGCTTAAAACCACAAGGCTGTAACTTTGCGATATACGCACCAGACTGCAACTGCTTGCAGCTAGTATTGTTTAATGGCAAAAACCAACGCAGTTTCACTATCGAAAACAAATATGCCGGTATTCACCATATTTTCATTGCTGACATTAGCGCCGGGCAAGAATATGGCTTCTCAAGCAACATTGACGGTCAAGATTGGTTGTTACTCGACCCGTATGCCAAAGCCGTCAGCAAGGCTCCTTATTATGAACCGCCTTACAGTGCTGATAAAAGCTGGCATCTAACTAAAGCTGTTGTCACCAATAATGCATTTGATTGGCAAAGCGTGCCACAGCCTGACGTACCACTGGCTGAAACCATCTTATTAGAAACTCATACCAAAGGTTTTAGCCAATTAAATCCCGCAATCACCTCTGCTCAGCCGGGTAGCTATCAAGCATTATCAGATCCAGAAAACATTGCCTTATTAAAACAGCAAGGTATCACTAGTGTACAACTGCTACCGATTGCTGTGTGCATGCACGAACCGCACTTGTTAAATCAACAAGGGGTTAATTTTTGGGGTTATAGTACCCTGGCGTTTATGGCTCCCGACCCGCGTTATGCCACTGTCGATGCCGTAACAGAATTAAAAACGGCGATCAGAGAACTGCATAAAAATGGCATCGAAGTGATCTTAGATGTGGTATTTAATCATACTGCAGAAGGAGGCCAAGATGGGCCAACATTCAATTTAAAAGCACTTGACCATCGTTATTACTTACGTGATGAAAGCGGTCTACGTAACTACACAGGTTGCGGAAATAGCCTAGATTTAACCCATCAAGCCAGCCTCAATTTAGTCATGGACAGCCTGCGTTATTGGGTAACTGACTATCATATTGACGGTTTCCGTTTTGATTTAGCCGCAACGCTGGGGCGTAATGGTGATCGCTTTAACCAACAAGCACCATTTTTCCACGCAGTTGCACAAGATCCTATTTTACAACAGACCAAGCTTATTGCCGAACCTTGGGATATTGGCCCTGACGGTTACCAATTGGGTTACTTCCCGGATGGCTGGAACGAATGTAATGATAAATTCCGTGATACAGTACGCAGCTTTTGGCGTGGCGATCACGGCTACTTAAAAGATTTCGCCACCCGAATCATGGGCTCGCGCCATTTCTTTAGTGGCGGTCGCTGGCCACACAAACTACCGGTCAATTATATCGCCTATCATGATGGCTTTACCCTGCAAGACTTAGTGTCTTACAACGATAAGCACAACAGTGCCAATGGTGAAAATAACCGTGATGGTCATGGTGATAATCGTTCGTACAACTGCGGCGTTGAAGGTGATACTGATGATGTTGCAATTATTGCCTTTCGTGAAAAACAAAAACGTAATTTGATCACAACATTGCTGTTTAGTTTTGGTATTCCCCATATATTGGCCGCAGATACTGTATCTCATACCCAAGGCGGTAATAATAATGCTTACTGTCAGGATAACGAGATAAGCTGGTTGAACTGGCAAATGGACGAAGTAAAACAAGAGTTCAAAGACTGGTTAAGCAAGATGATCTCGGCACGTAAACAATACATGCTGCCTTTCATTGACGCGTTTACCGGAGATGGCCGTAATGAACACCGTATCAGCTGGTTTTGTAGTAATGGTGAAGTGATGCAACAACATGATTGGGAACATCAAAGTCGTTTAGGTTTGCATCTAGGCCTTGGTACCGATGGCGATGAATTACTGTTGCTATTTAACCAAGTTGATACACCTGTGGATTTTAAACTACCTAATGTACCGCCAACTTGGCAACGCGTGTGTGATACCAGTTCAATGCAGCTTGCACCATTAAATGTAAACGATCACTATCAATTAGCTGGCCGCTCTATGGTTATACTACAACGCAGTGGTGTCAGTGCTATTGATCGTACTGCTACGACGAGTACTGTCGATACTATCTAATGCTCTAACACGTTTAACTTCTTGGGGGCTGAAATAAAGCTCCCGCAATTGTGCTATTTCCAGCTGTTGTTGCTCACTGTCGCCACTATTACTATCAAAGCTGCGACTAGTAATAACAGCAAGTTGCTCTCTGTATTCAGCTAGTTTTGCTTGCCACTGCTGACGCTTTTCATCCAATGCCACTAAACGGTCAGCCACCTCAGGTGAAAATGATTGTTGGGTGAAATCCTGCAGTTCAGTCTGACTTGCCCCTTGTGCTTGCAAGGTCTGATACTGCTCACGATATTGATTTAATTGATTAGCGTTACGCTGTTGCAGCAATAACCAAGTCGGTGCTGTGGTATCTAATTCCGCTTTCGCCATTTGTTTTTCGGCGTCATTTAACGCTTGGTTTTTATTAATTTCAGCCAAACTTAGCATGTAAGTCTCATACTCATCTGCTTGACCAAAAAAAGCCTCAATCACATCACTCGCAAGATAATTAGTTCGTGCATCGAGGACCATTTCACGAACTTGAATCACATTATCTAAGGCATATTCACCGCTATTATCAGGATCAATACTCTGCTCAAATTGCTGTTTAATTGCGGTTACTTCATTAAGGTACTGTAGATAACCAGTTAATATATCCATGCCTTGCGTTAACGCAGGATCTATAAGCTGTGATTTAAGGTTATGTTTAATACGGCTAACAATAATTTCTAAACTTTCCTCACCCATTGCAGATAGATAAAAATCGAATAAATGCTGAATTTTTTTATTAATTACTAGCTCACCGTCACCATTAACATCCAGTGCTAACGGCAGGGCAGAGCCTAATAATGAACTGGGTAATAACAAAGGCACTGCTTGCTGCTGCGTATTTGCAGTAACAACATCATCACCCTGAGTCACCAAGGCATCTATCGCTTCAGGTGCTAACGGGTAGCGAGCCTGCTGGTCTACTATTTTCGGTTCGATTATTGAACTTTCTATTGCAGGTGTTTGTTTTGCTGCAATGGATTGTGCCTCATCCTGCGACAAAAATAGTGCACCACCGGCAACGGTCGTAACCGATGATAATGCAGTAACAATAATAAATAATTTTGGTGGCAATGGCATAACAAGGCTCCATATAGCGAGGTACTGTATATATTAGGCACTGTATATATTAAATACTGTAAATATTAAATACTGTAAATAATTAAGCACGGTAAATAGCTAAGCACAGCCCTTGGTCAACAGTGCTTAGCCACATATTTTAAATAACGAATTACAGTCCAGCGCTAGTTAAACGCTTGGCATGTGCCGCATATAAAGGTAATGGACTGGTGCTACCTAAACCGCGTAAACCAAACATACCATTGATTTCATCTGCGTGGTTCATGGTGTAATCATCACGGATAACTTTGCCTAAGTGCGTTGAGCAACGACCCACAACACCATCATTCGATTCATCAATAGTGAGATAAGTAACAGCTAACAAACCATCGGCAAGATCTAGCACATTAGAGTTGAGCAATGGATTGTATGTGCCGCCCCATGAATAATAAGCTACACCGTTAACATTATGATCACCGTCATTAACTGAGTAATCATAAACCCAATTTGGCCACCACCACGAGCCCGCGTTATAACTTGGCGTAGCTTTACACTCACCTTGTCTTAAACCTTCAGGGTATTTGCTATTGAAAATAGCCGCGTCTTTAGAATTCAAAGCTTCGAGTGATCCCATCGCATTAGCTTGTTGATCGTTATTGCCTGTTGCAACAGAAAGCAGACTCGCTACCGCATTACCGATAGCCATCGCAGGACCTTCTAATGGTGAGTCTTTAATTAAATCGGCAGTACCAGAGCCGCGATGCGGAGAGCCTACAGAGGTTACCGAGGCCACCAGTTCAGGTCGTACAGATGCAACATAACGAGAATCAATCCCACCTTGAGAATGACCAATTAAATTAAATTTAGCGGCACCTGTTACTGCACTGAGTTGTTCTAGATAACTCAGTAACTGCTCGCCACGCACCTCGCTGGTATCATAACCACTGACCTGTGGTGTATATACTTCTGTCGCACCAACATCTGCCAATGCCCCTTTCACACCATAAAAATAATCTGCCAACACACTATCAAACCCAGCTAAGCCATGAACTAATACCACCGGATATTTGGTTTTTCCCGAGGTATCTGCATGTACGGGTGCCACGATGAAACACAAGGTTCCAACTAAGACAGAGAGTAAAGTCCGTATTTTCTTTAACATATCTAATCCTTTATTTTTGAGTTATCGCAAAATGCACACCCGTTAATGACAACCTGTCCGATTTGAGCGCAAGAAAAGTTATAGCGTAAAAAAACAACAGGTACAACCAGATGATAAAGAGAAGGTTTATTGATTACTCAGGGGGGGGATAACAGCTTATTGGACTGGATATGTTAATTTATAAAGCGTTAATAAAAGGTAAATCGATACCATTAGGTATAAAACCCAGATTTTAAATGGCAACTTCGATTTAGGATATGACATTATTATATTTATTAATTTCTATAAGTGCTTGTTGATTAATAATATTCTTGTGAAATGCTAATTAAAATTAAATCCAACTTTATATAAAATACTTTATATTTATCAGACCTAGATCATACTAAGGTATGAGATTGGTTTAGAAACAGATACAAAAAAACCAGTAATCAAATTACTGGTTTAAAATGTTAAGCCGCTTTAATTTGTGATAGCACGCGTCAAAGTGGCCTGATTAGTCATAATCATTCAATCGAATATCAATGTTTGTTGATATCATCCCACATGTTGAGTACTAGCGCTTGTTTTTGAGGGGTTAGCTCATTAGCAACAAGTGCATCTCGCAAACTGTTCACGACCTGAAATTTAATGTCGTGGGGATAGATTTTACCTATATTTTCGCACTTCGCCGTAGCGAAAGTAACGTGGCCGTGTAAATATTTAGCCGCAAATAGTTGATCCGACGTTCCTTGTTCTACAAATCCATCAAGCTTTTCCATTAGCTTGCTTTGATAAGTAGCTTTAGACAATGATTAATCCTCATACTCTGGGTTGGCGACACGATACATAATGTAATCACGATATCCGGTGGTTACACGAATAAAACCTGATAATGCTTGGTCTAATTCAACATCCCCCGTGTCTACGATTAAGGGACGTCCTGCTAATGCCGACAGCTTAGTTTTGGTTGCCAGCACTATAATATTTTCTTTGCCGATTTGTTTAATTAACTGCGGCGACAGTTGTTGATTACCACGGCCAAAAATATGACCCTGACCACCAATTAAAGTGATCACTAATTTACAGGGCTTATCTTGCGTTAACGCGACTAACTGCGCAGCCGTTTGGTCCGAAGCAATCAATGTATGTTGATGCACAACATCCACACCTAATAAGGTATTATCCAGTCCCAGTTCAGCCATGGTGAATGCCACAGTTGATCCTGAACCCATAATGTAATATTCATCTTCCATATCTGCCATCACATCGGCAGCTATATCTGTTAGCACTAATTCATCCGATTCAATGCCGCCCATTTTTACGCTTTGAACATAACGTAAATCTGTCGGTACCATCATCTCGCCATAGCGTTTAGCTTTTACTGTACCTTGGCGAAAAGCAACTTCATCAATATCCATGACGTCAGCATCAGCCAAAGTAACCAGTTCGCCTAAAATCAATCGACGAACCACACAACCGGCGGCTTTTGGTGTCACACCATATACGCCCGAATGGATCTTACAGCCTGCTGGTACACCCAATACAGGGACAACATCGTTGATGGTCGCGCAAATATTACGCGCTGTACCATCACCACCAGCAAACAATAACAAATCTATATCTTGTGCTAATAATGCATCGACCGCGGCATAGGTATCTTGCTCGGTAGTCAACTCATTGGCAGGTCGATAAGCCACTGTAACGTTAAAACCCAGTTCTAAACTGCAACGCTCACCCATTTCGCCACCAGCGGTAACCACGGTAAAACGCGACGCCAGATCAGCAAACTGACCCAATGCTTGTAACATACGATTGTTGGCTTGTGGGATAGCACCTAAACTAAGTGCTTGCAGGGCAACATTATCACTGCCTTTTAATGCAACAGAGCCACCAACACCTGCAACTGGATTAACAATAATACCCAGTTTAAACGGCTTCAAGTTCATACATACCTCGATAATCAAAATCTGCTAATGTCAGCGGTTTGGTGTTGTAAAACGCTTGTAATGCATTGACCAAAGCTTGTGTGCGTATTGATAAGCCGTTGTTCAAATAATTTTGCACTTGCTTGTAGATCTTGTGTTGAAAAGCCAATCGGTCAATAACAATATCACCCAAATTATCGGCACTCACACGGAACGAAAATCCAGCGGCAACACAAATAATCCATTCAATCGCTTGCGGCACAATTTCTACTTTTTCAAACTCAGCTTGCTGCTGCGCATTACGACCATCAGCTATATACCAGTAACCAAAATCAACCAATTGATGACGCGCTAATCCCGCGACTAACCAATGTGATATCTCATGCATACCACTGGCAAAGAAACCATGCGCAAAAATAATACGATGATGAGCACAACTTACATATTGTTCAAAATCAGTATTAGCCGGCATGTAAATTGGTTCATCACCGCCTTTGACTAATTGCGTATTAAATTCGCTTGAAAACGTTTGGTTAAACACAGTAATCAAGTCTTGATATTGATGTGTTTGCTCTGGTAAAAAGTCTTTTAAATCGTCTTGCATACTGCGCCTAGCTAATATTTTAATTACTGAGCACTATTTAATGAGCAGGATTATACCCCTATGGTAGTGGTATGTCCGCTAATATATCGTACCCAAATCGGTAATTTGCGCTAGTAGAATACTCCTTTACGCGATATTAATCTAATACTGTTAACGAACTTAACGCTACAATACCGACACGTCCAGCACTCCCCCAACTTGCTTCAGCCGTGAGTAACAACTGCTTATCACCTTGCCAGAGAATACTTTCCCATTGACCGTGAGGAGCAAGGTTAAAGCGCTTTGCTACATCCCAGTTCAAGGTTTTGTTATCAATAGGAATAATCCAAATGAAAGGGTGTTTGTAAACTAAGCTACTATCATAACCAAGCAGTACTAATTGCTTGGTTGCAGCATTATAATCTGCTGCCGTGATCAAGCCATCTACATTCAATGTTTGATCTGGGATCACCTGGATTACACTATCATTGGCTGCGCTATTGCTAATCTCGACTAAGTCCATCCGATACAGGCGACTTTGTAAATCCGTCCAGTTTTTACTTAATACCCATAATTGCTGCTCAACGACCGTTGCCGCCTCACAATCATAGTCATGCATATAGCTGGTTAATTCTTCTTCAGGTTTATCCGCCATTGAAAAACGCGCGGTATTAACTGCTGAAATAGTCTCACCATCATCAGCTTGCATTAACGTATCAGTATCAATATTAATAATGGTCCGGCTGTCACGGGTACCATGGTTGTTACCGCAATCCATGATGAACAGGTTACCAGTATCTTGTGCTAACTCTTCCCAATCATAGCTAATCACATCATTAACATGAACTTGTTTAACCACTTCACCCGTTTCTTCATCTATTTGATATAAATTAGAGCCATCACCACTATCGTTCACAGTCCATGTTTGACCACCGAACTGAGCTAGCGCAGACGTTTCTTTAACCTTATCCTGTAATGATGTTTGTATTTTAATATCCAGTACCGGATAGTTTTGTAGCGGTCTTGACCAATAAAAATGACTGATGACAGCAACAACACCTGTTATCAACAAACCCCACATAACTTTTTTAAGCATCCATCTAAATCTTGTCATCACTCCCCTCTACACTCTCTGCCATAATCTCAATCAAAGAAACTAAAATATAAAAGAATACTCTAACTATATATGATTGATAATAGTACTTAATCTTAATAATTTAACGATTTCCTAATACTAAAAAACAATACAATTAATTTATTGCCTTTAAATTAAAATTTTTTAAGCGTACACTTGTAAGCCTAACTGGTAGGACAACTTAACAGAGGATCATGTATGTCACCTAGACCGATAATAAATGCGGCACCGATAATAGCTGCAGCTAACACAATCGCAGCGCCTTACAGTGTAAAAGAAGAAGCCGCAAATACTTGGTCACATGTCATCGGTGCCTTACTGAGTATTGCTGCGCTTATCGCGCTATTAATACCATCGATACAGCAAGCTGATCCTTGGCGTATTACCAGTTTTAGCATTTATGGCATCTCAATGTTTTTATTATTCTTTGCATCAAGCGCTTATCACTATGCATCGAACCCAAGCACTAAAGCAAAATTGAAGACACTCGATCACTGTGCTATTTTCTTATTAATTGCAGGGACTTACACACCATTACTACTGATTGAACTACGTGGAGTACTAGGCTGGAGTATCTTTGCTGTGGTCTGGTCTATGGCGCTATTTGGCATTATCGCTAAAGTGTACTGGGCTGAACGCTTTAAAAAAATATCGCTATTTTTCTATCTTATCATGGGTTGGTTAATTGTCTTTTCAGGCGATGAATTATTAGGTAAATTAGCCACTGGCGCACTGTATTGGCTAATTGCTGGCGGACTTGCTTATTCACTTGGCGCGATCTTCTATGCCAATAAACGAATTCCGTATAACCACGCTATTTGGCATATTTTTGTGTTACTCGGCAGCGCTTGTCACTTTGTCACAATTTACCTTTATGTACTGCCAGTAACATAACGCGCCTTTAGTCTAGCTCGGATATATGTTTCATAAACTCTAAGCCTGGCGCTAGCGTAATTCTCCAAGAAACCCCGACGGCATTATTGTACTTTGGATAAAACCCTTCTAAAGTTTCAAGGATCGTGTCGATAAATATATCATATAAAGCAGGGTCTATTTTCAATTGTTTTTTATGCAAACAAGCGATGGTAACGAAATATTTACGAGCTCTCTTCGTGACAAAAAAATTCACCATATATGAGACAGCTTTTCTTAGCATTAACTTTTGATTTACCATGTCTGTATTTTTAAATGCTTCACCGATTTCCGGTGAAGCAGCAATAAATTTTGTATAAAAAACGTCATAAAAATCATCTTCACAATTCAAGACAAACTCATAACTATCATTGAACAGTTCATTAAAGTCGATATCCATATTCATTATCATCCTATGTGTCATTTGCATCACAATTTATTTTTTTAAATACGTGAACATACCTAACAACAATACCACAACAACAAAAACGTCAACTACTTCATGTCAAAATTCAGAGGCTAAATCACACTCTTTTGAAAACTCTGGGATATTCTAAAAATACCTTTAAGTCATGATATAAATACAACTAATCAACTAAGCTAATCGCAATATCACAACTTGCCATTACCCGTTTAATCTCTGGTATACACGAACCGCAACCCGTCCCCGCTTTACTGCAATCACCCACGGCTGCAACTGTATCCGCGCCCGCTTCGACTGCTTGAATAATATCGTACTCAGTCACTTGATGACAGGCACAGATCATACGGCTTGACGGTGTTTCCGCTTGCCCTTTTAGCGTTGTGCGTAAACCCACATCAGGCGTTAGCATGGTTAAGCTGGCTAACCAAGAATCATCATCAACATCGTTATCAGGCGTGACCATCAAGCTGATATCCAAGCTATCTTTGCTATCACCTTGGAAGCTCATGGCAAAACGGTACTTCTGCTCAGCCGCATTTTCATAATCAACTTGCTTGGTCATGTAACTATTATGCAAAGCTAATTTTAATTGCTGAAAGAAAGACGCTGGTTCAACAACACTGGCAAGGTAATATAAAAAGCCTTGCTCTAAGCGACGCTCAACCCAATAATCCACCATAGGTAATATCTTAGCGACTTGCAGGCGACGTTGACTCCATAACGCGGCGCGAGATGAATGTGA
>Ga0209396_1003552_pt1 | contig 15651 bp, 13 predicted proteins | sample GOMGulsemesocosm_6_FD_184638 | JGI IMG/M metagenome (GOLD analysis project Ga0209396, IMG submission 184638) | Methane-oxidizing microbial communities from mesocosms in the Gulf of Mexico - GOM8C Gulf of Mexico (SPAdes) (version 2) | ecosystem: Environmental > Aquatic > Marine > Cold seeps...
CGTGCAGCGAGTAGTTCTATCGGTGATGTACAATTAATTCTATTTTTAGTTGAGGGAACACACTGGACTGAAGATGATGAAATGGTACTTAATAAGGTCATGTTGAGCGGTACGCCTGTTTTGTTACTTATCAATAAAGTTGATTTAGTTAAAGACAAAGAGGAATTATTACCTCATTTAGAGTTTTTATCTAAAAAAGGTAAGTTTTTAGATATTTTACCTGTATCAGCTACTAAAGGTAAAAATATTGATATCATCAAAAAGCATGTGAAAAATCACTTAGAACCATGTGAGTTTTATTTTCCTGAAGACTATGTCACTGACAGATCAATGCGCTTTCTAGCAGCTGAAATCATTCGTGAAAAATTAATGCGTTTTATGGGTGATGAAGTACCTTACTCTATTACCGTTGAAATTGAGCAATTTAAATGGCAAGACAACGGTGTTTGGCAGGTAAACGGCTTAATATTAGTTGAGCGTGAAACTCAAAAACGCATGGTAATTGGTAATAAAGGTGAAAAGCTGAAAACCATTGGTCGTGAAGCACGTAAAGACATGGAAACCATGTTGGATAACAAAGTATTCTTAGAGCTTTGGGTTAAAGTTAAATCGGGCTGGGCTGATGACGAACGTGCATTGCGTAGTTTAGGTTACGGTAGTGAATAACTCATTATAAAATAGAATGAATACGACTCTTTACAATGCATACTTATTGCATCACAGACCTTATAGTGATTCGCAAATTATGATTGATATGCTTGTAGAAGGCGTAGGACAACTTAGAATGCTTGCCAGATTAAAAGGCAGGCATTCAATTAAACATAAAGCACAATTACAACCATTCCAACAACTTCTCATCAGCTATTCTGGCAAAGGTGATTTAAAGTACCTTACTCAATTTGAATTATCTGGCAAGGTCACTTTGCTCAAAGGCAAATCTCTTTATTGCGGATTTTACTTAAATGAATTGTGCCAACGCATTATTCCGCATAATGAACCAATAGAAGACGCTTACCATCTATATCATCAACATATTAACTATTTACAGCAAGATAATGAAGTTGAACCTTATTTGAGAACTTTTGAATTTCAGTTATTAGAGTTATTAGGTTATGGAGTTGACTTTGAATTTGATATCGCAGGAGATAAAATTCAAAGTAAAAGTCAGTATCAATTTTTTGATGAAATGGGTTGGGGAAAAATACTTCCTAATGAGGCTGACTACTACAGCTATCAGCAGGCTGTATATGGGGAACATTTATTAGCAATTTTAAACTACGATTTTAAAAAGTCTGCCGTAAGGCAATTGGCTAAGCAATTAAGTCGTTACTTATTAAAACCCTTATTGGGTAATAAACCTTTAAAAAGCAGAGAGCTGTTTATAAAGCCCTGATTTTATAAAATTATAAGGCACTAACAATGAAAGAAGTTTTATTAGGTATTAATGTTGATCACATCGCTACATTACGCCAAGCAAGAGGTACAACTTACCCAGATCCTGCTCATGCAGCAAGTGTCGCTGAACATGCCGGTGCCGATGGCATCACAATTCACTTACGTGAAGACCGTCGTCATATACAAGACAGAGATGTCGCTGTAATGAAGCAAACAATTCAAACAAGAATGAACCTTGAAATTGCTGTTACTGAAGAAATGATTGCAATCGCAATAGAAGTTAAACCTGAATATGTATGTTTAGTACCAGAGAAACGTGAAGAGTTAACTACAGAAGGTGGTTTAGACGTTGCTGGCAATCAAGATAAAATAGCAGATGCAGTAAACAGATTAACTGACGCAGGTATTAAGGTGTCTTTATTTGTTGATGCTGATGAAAAACAATTAAAAGCCTGCTCTTATGTTGGTGCACCTTATATTGAGATACATACTGGTGCTTATGCTGATGCAGAAAGTGACAAAGCACAATTAACGGAGTTAAACCGCATTAAAGATGGCGTTGCGTTTGCAGTCGAACTAGATTTGATTGTTAATGCAGGCCACGGTTTAAATTATCATAATGTAAAACCCATCGCAGCAATAAAAGAAATATATGAGCTTAATATTGGTCATGCAATTATTGCCAGAGCATCAATAGATGGGTTAGAAAAAGCTGTGAGAGATATGAAACGTTTAATGGTAGAAGCGAGACTTTAATCAAAAGTGATTAACAGACGCAAAGTTAGCGGGTAGGAGATACTCGCTAACTTAATTAAACTTTAAGTTATATTAGTCCAGAGATTGATAGATACGCTTGTTTTCTGCTTTAGTTAATGTCACTACTTCTGTTTTTGCCGCATAATCTTGTAAAGCGCGTCTATTTTTAAAGTCGATAACAACTAATAAATTACCGAGTCCTAATAATGAGCTAAAAGCTCTAATTATGGCTTGTTTAACTGAAATTTTAGTGCCATCTAAATTTTGCACTTTTAAACGCCAAGATCTCATGCCAATAGTTTGTCCGCCTTTTGTCCAAAAATAAACAAAAAAAGCACAATTTACACTTACTAGTAAAAATGTACGGATACTCTCTAAAATAATGTTATTTTCAATTAAGTCTGATACATCGATTGAATTACCTAATGAAAGCATATCTAATGAAATTAATCCTTGAACAGCAAATAAAAAAAGAACCGTAGTGACCATAGAAAAAGCCACAACAACTAAAGCGTCATAGAGCCAAGACGCTAATCGTCGACCTAATCCCGTTCTTGGAAAATTTGTTTCATTATTTGTCATTTCATACCTAATTTATTGAGAGTGTTTTCGCAAAAAAGTATTTTAACAAACCCCATACCACGAGGGAATTTATTAAATAAAAATGTTTAATCTTACTTTAAATAAAGTTGATTGTTGGTATAAAAGGCGTTTAGTCAATTTAATTCATTATATCGAACAATTACCGAGCAGTTAACACTTTGTTAGTAAAAAGTACTTGCTGCTAGGCGCCATCTTTGTATAATGCTTTGCATAGAGACGAGAGCATCTAAAAAAAATAACTTTTATAAAGCTTGAGCTCTGAAGTGGTTTTTCTTTATTTTTTCATCTGTTTTAATACTGATTAAAGCGAGAGAGTGAAAGAAAAATTATGCCAGTATGATGGAATTGGTAGACATAGGGGATTCAAAACTCACTCTGTTTCAACTTTATTTGAAGTTAAATCAATAGTATACATTTAAAAATGGAACTTTTATTTTGTTGTATAGGATTGTATAGTTTCATGGTAAGTTATTGTCATTCTGAGTTTTAATTTTTAAACTACTTTATATAAATATAATAAAATTTATATTGTAATATTTAAAAACAGTGCCTGCGTGGTGGAATTGGTAGACACGCTAGATTCAAAATCTGGTTCTTTCGAGAGTATCGGTTCGATTCCGATCGTAGGCACCACTTTTTTTAAATTATTAGACCTATCTATTTACTTATAAACCCCTTTAAGGTCACTTTATTGAAAGGTTGGCAATATATTTAAAATTAAATATCAGAATTTATTTCCATCAAATGGTATTAACTCTTTTTAGTTTATTAAAATAACCTCCTAAAAGAGCACTATAAATATTAAGTACTGATTATTAGAAAGTAACTTGTAATACTACAACTAAAAGCATGCTTAGCATGGAGTTTCAGCCTATTAAGTTTTATTTTTCTATTACACAATATTCCGTATAGAAATCCAAATGGTAAAACATCACAATTATTGGTCGTTTGATTTAAAGCTCTATAAAAATATTATTTTACACATTCTTTTATCATTTTTAGATGTATAAAATTCAAAACTCTTAAAAAAACCCTTTTCTTTAAGCTCTTCTAATCCTTCACATATTGCAGTGTTTTTGTGTTTAAATTCCTTATTTTCATTAAACCTAATCATAAATTTTTCAAATGCTATTTTTAACACTTTATTTGAGATATATGCATATGAAGACAACGTGAGATAAATTCCCCTAGCACTTTGTTTTGTTAATTTTTTATAAAATGACAAATCAACTTTTTGTGTATCAAAAAGCTCTATGAAGAAATCTATTTGTTGGGGGAACTCTATAGTAATAGTATTGTAATCCTCGGAAGTATTTACTTTTGAAACTAAAGGCAAGCGAAGGGTTGAAGCTGCTTCATTGGTTTTGGTTTTGATTTTACTGATAGAAAGTTTACAACCTTCAAAAACTTTGAGTTTATTAAATATTTTCACTTTATTTATTGTACGGCACTGCATTCCTAATTCTTTTAAAATATCATTAGCTTTTAAATAAATGGGTATTGAACCTTGGATCTGATTTTCTCTTAATATGATATGGAATAAGGGGTAATCATTCTTTAAATCAAGTTTAGGCCCCTCAAATACAGCACCTTCAAGTTTGGTTCTTACAATAACCTCTTTATTCTTACGTGTTCTATCTGTTTTTTTTGGATCAATTACACTAAAAATAACTGAATCTGTTAGTACAGAAGGCATTAAGCATTCACTGTTATTTATAAATCTATTTTTTATTTTTGTCATTTTAACCTCTTATTATACCTACATAGTTAATGGCAAAATTTTTTTATTCAAGTGGGTTTAATTTTTATTTATGTGTTTTTGCTCGACCTCGAAGTAATATTGATAAGTGTTTCTACTCGACTATCTTGTGTCTTCACTTGACTTTTGTGTGTTTTCGAATGACCGTTATTCTCTACGTGTCAATGAATTAAAGGGACTTAAAAGTTTTAATGGTTTTTTTAATTGTACTTTAATATGGGACCGATTTATTATGCTACGCAAAAAATCTATATCCCTAAGTGCTTTAATAAAGGATTGTTTCGACCGCATTAATTTTTTAAATTCAAATTAATTTTAGCGGTCTCCAGTTAAGACTACCTGTAAGCGCAACAAGTTGCTTATTTTATTTAATGAAATATTCTACGAATATTAATCTTGTCACTGTATTGCACTTCGTGCGTGACGCTCTGCTGCACAAAACTTCGTTTTACTTGCCTTTCTTAGTTTATTGAAATTTGGTACAAATTTGGGAGTTTGAGGGGCTTGCCCTTCAACAAGTAGGGTGGTTCAAGAGCGAAGCGAATTGAAGCCCCTATCTTGAAAGTCAAAGACCATGTCAGTTTTTATTTTATTGATGATTATTTTTTTTATGATAGTTTTTTATTATAACAAAAAGAAAAATTATGATTAAAAACTGGTATGTAGAACATCAACAAATTAAATCTAAAGCCAAAGGTTTAATAAATCACATTAATTATTTAAAAGATAAAAATAGACCATCTCATTATTATACAAATATTAAAATCCTATTAGATAATTCAAAACAAATATTAAATGCTGCTAATGAAAGGTCTGAGAATAGAAAGAATAAATCACTTGGAGGTGGAGGTGTTAAAAATCTAGCTTCTAGCCTTATTTTTACAATTCCTCGAACAGTGAATCAAGCATCAAAAAATCAATGGTCCGTAATGCTTAACAGTGTATTTAAAGATTTAGCTGTTGATATTAATAAAGCTATTGTAATGACTAATAATAAAGAATCAGCTAATAGAGATAATCCTCGAAAACCCAACCATAAATATAAGCCATTTATGCCCGAAATTACTTATGAAGATTTAAAGGCTCATGCAATGGTAGTTTTACATGATGAATCAGCATCACCCAATAAAAATAGTCATTGTCATATTTTAATATCAAATGTGATAAAAAATGAAGTAATAAAACCAATTTCACAAAAGTGCTGTTCATATTCCGCTAAAAAAGCATTTAACAAAGCTGTATTGAGGGTTTTAAATGAAGATACTAAAGATTATGTGCCACTACATAAAAAATCTTTTAATAAGCCCCTATGGGTTGCTCATGAAGAACAAGCTAAAAATCTTGAAGTTAAATTATCGAACTTAAAAAAAGCATTTAAAAATATCAAAAATGATATTAAAACATGGTCAAAAACATTTCTGAATAATATTTTCTCCATTGCTGAAATAAGAGCAGAGAAAGTAGCTATTATCACCGATGATATAGAATCAATCTCTCCTTCAATTGCAGATGATATTGATTGTGCAGTTGATGAAATTGAAACTCAAAATATAAATGCGCCAGATGTAGCGAAAGTTTCAACTAAGAGAAAAAGACGGAGAAGGAAAAAACTTAATACCTAGTAACCATTCTTAAAGTTTAACATTCATGTATTGAACAAAATCAGATTTATTTTATGTTATTAATATAAACAATAAAATTATATAAAGTATGGAAAATGTTAAGCCAGATAAAATATTTAATTATTTAAAAGCTCAATTAGAAGTTGATTTTGGATCTGTTTCAGAAGATATGGTTTATGCCTTAAGAGATTTGATTCTTGCTTTTCCAGACTTCATTAAATATTTTAAATCCTGCTTTAACATGAGCGTTATTGAAGCTTTAGAAGAGTTCATAAAACGAACAATTAAAAACAAGTCAAAATTTTCAAATAATTTACTAACTAAGCATAAGCCCAAAAATGATATAATTTACTATATGCTGTTAGGGTGTTTCTTTTTAGACGCTTACTCATTTTCAGAGAATAATTCACGGGTTGATCAAACGGTTCAGATCAAAAACTTAAAAAAATTTAAAAAAAATAAATTTAATTTTTAATATATCTAAATTTCCGATAAAACTAAAATCTAACATAAATACAGCGTGTTAAGTAAAAGCCTACTTTTAGACTTTATAACATAATATAAGATTCTTTGTATTATGATATAAGTTGCATTATAACGCAAAACCTATTATTAATCAGTGTGTTGATGTTTTGTTTTTTGTTTGTTAGGTTGTTTGTAACCTCATAATAAAATGAGTAGAGTAGGAGGATCTAATGAGTAATATCAAAAATGATTACATCAGTAAAGAAGATGAACAACAGGTTAAATTCGATAAAAAAGCTGTTGATCTTTTAGAAGAATCAGCAAAAATAAAAAATGCTTTTAAAGCTCCAAACATCCCAAATGACAATGATGAATGTCTTGGATGCGATGTAAAAGAAGATATGAAACAAGTAATGGCAGATGTACATGGTAAAAATAAATTTCTCTGTATTAAATGTGCCGATAAATCTTATAAAGAAGAACAGCTCGTATTTGATAATGAACAATTCAATGCTAATTACAATAACCAATACAAGGGGGTTGGTGCGCTTTTAAATCAATTATTAACATCAGAATTATCAAAAACTGACATACAATTCTATCAGTATCTTTGGGTGATAAATGGTAAATGTAAAAATATCATTTTTGATATTAATAAAACTGAATTAGCATTAAAACTGCATATGCAAAAATCAAACATATCACGTTCAATTAATAAATTAATTGAACGTGATATATTGGAAAAACTCTGCAAAAATCAATTTAGATTCACAATATACAAAGATTTGTGGGATGAAGATGAATGGAAATAATAAGTATCAATTTTGATATTTATTAACAATAAAAACAAGGTAAATAAAATGAAATATATGACGGATATACAGAAGATGAAATTAGAGAAATGAAAGGAAACGGTACCTGTCCTTCTCAAGTATTGATTAGCTATGTAAATGGTGATGATGAATAATATCAAAATTGACATTTAATTTAAGCCAATTCAATAAAACAACTGCTTTACCTTCCAACCAGAAATAATAAAATCATATATTACTACCAAGTAGTAGTATAACTTGATTTGACCCTAAATCTAGCAGACAGTAAAAGCTCATTACTGCCTGTTATTAAACTTAAATAAAGATACCTCAAAGAGAATTACAATGAGTTTAATAACACTTAGAAAAAGAAACTGATTTTCTCATTCCAATGCCAATTATAAATCGGAAGCTCGTTTGAAATATGTTATTTAAATTTTGTGACTACACAAAAGATATTATAGGGTCAGCTTATATTCAGACAATAAACTTTTCTAAAAGCTCTTGCTGTTGATTAACTTCATCAACAAGGATTTCATTTGTATTAAATTGCTGTGTTGAAAAATCACCAACTTGTACACTAATATCATTAATATGAGTGGTGTTTTTATTAATCTCTTCTATTACGACACTTTGCTCCTCAATTGCAGCAGCAATTTGAATATTTCTATCCATAATATCTTTAACAGCATTTGAAATATTGCCAAGAGCCTCCTTAGCTATTTCAGTATTTTCGACACATGAATGTGCCTTATCTTTACTTTCATTCATTGCTTTTTGCACTAAGGCCGATGAATTTTGGATTTGCTCTATCATTGTTTTAATTTCAGTTGTGGATTCTTGAGTACGAGAAGCTAATGTTCTTACTTCATCAGCTACAACAGCAAATCCACGTCCTTGTTCACCTGCTCTAGCGGCTTCTATTGCAGCATTCAGCGCAAGTAAATTAGTTTGCTCCGCAACACTATTAATGACGGACAGAACTTGCTCTATATTGTTACTATATTCAGCCAACTGATTACTTAATTGCTGAGATGTTAAGATTGATTTGGATAATTGAGTGATATCATTACTTGTTTTGTTAAATAGTATGGTTCCTTCTTCCGCCTGCTCATTTACTAATGATATTGAACTTGCTGCATCTTGTGCACTGGATGCTATATCCGCTGATGTTGCACTCATTTCATTCATTGCTGTTGCTAAGTTTTCAACTAATTGACCTTGCTCAGAGAGGTCAGAACTTGACTCTGTCGCTAACTGTTTTGCTTTATCACTGTTATTAACAACCAACTCTGCTTTGTGTTTAATTATAGAGACCATTTTTTGTAGTGAAACTAAAAACTCATTAAAATTAGAGGCAACCGCACCGCATTCATCCTCATTTTTAATTGTTAACCGCTGTGTTAAATCCCCACCACCAGATGCTATTTCAGCAATGGCTTTTTCTAAATCATTTAGCGGCATCAGTAATTTTTTTGCCAACTTTCTTAAAATAAACACACAAAGTACAATACTAAATAAAGCAAATAAAACAGAGTTAAAGGTCAGATTTGATAAAGATTGATATACTTTATCTTTTTCGAGCAAAACCCCTAAATACCAATTCACACCAGATTCGCTTGGTAGTTGGTGAAAATAAATTAATTTAGTAATTCCTTCATGCTCAATTTGAAATATTTTCTCAGCATTTATCGGGGATTTACTATAAACAGCTTGTGTCTTTTTACCATTGTACTTAGTTATTGGGTGGGTGATGATATTACCATCAGAGTCTGCGATAAAGGCAAGTCCTGTATTATTAAAATTGATCGTATTTACACTTTTTGATATGTTACCTAAACTTAAATCCCCTCCTAGCACACCTTTAAATTCACCGTTACTTCTTATGGGGGCGACTACAGATAATAATAACTCGTTTGTTGAAGCATCGACATAAGGCGCAGTATAAATAACATCTTGAGTCGATTTTCCAAGTTCATACCAAGGTTTATTCCTAAAATCTACACCATCAGGATTTTTTCTATTGGGGTTGTTTGAGCGTAACACCGTTTCATTCGCTAATGTGCCAAACACCAATAAAAAATCGCTTTTTAGGCTCTTAAGTTCTAAGCTCTCTTGAAATTTTTTTATAGAGTAGCTTTCTTCAATATTATCTTTTAATAACCTTATTTGAACGGTTTTAGCTGAAAGCCAATTACTAATTCCTTGAGCCAACAATAAAGAATTGTCCTCAACATAAGCCTTGGTTTCCTCTTCAATAGTATTGCTCACTAAAAGATAACTAAAAAAAGATAAAAAAGAGATAACTACAAACACGATAATGCCAGAAGCAATAGAGAATTTTGTACTTATTTTCATTAAATTAACCATATTTAATAATACACATTATACTTATAGTCTATACTCTCAAGAAAATGCAATATTTACAAATGGTTGATTATGAAAAATTATATGTATGCCTACTACTCTTTTGTAGTATTTCTTATTTTTAACAGTCAAAGTATTAATGCGCAATCAGCTACTTCACTGGATGATTTAAAAAAAGAAATTAATTTATTGCAAAAGAAAATAGAATTAATTGAGAAAGAACAAAAGATAGATGTTAAATCAATATCAAGTAAATCTTTGGAGCCGAAATCTAATTCAAAGCCCCAAGAAAAGGCTAATGACTTGCGAGTATATGCAACTCTAAGACCAGTGTTTGGTTATATAGATGAGAACAATGAAAAGTTGTGGGATGTAAGAGATGCGCTCTCTCATGCGGGTATTAAAGCAACAACAAATTTCGATAGTGATTGGAGTGCAGTGCTGCATGGAGAATGGGGAGTTGACCTATCAAATAATGGTGACTTTGGTAAAGCAAGGCAAGTCTATGTTGCATTGAATAGCTCCGCAGGCACGATAGGTATTGGTAAGCAAAGACAACCTCAATACCTATTTATCGCTGAGTATGTAGATATTTTCAATCATAGTAATAGCCCTTTTGCATATGACCCTGAAAGTATATTCTTTGTTGATAATTTACTAACCTACACCATAAAAAAAGGAAACTTAACTTGGATGCTCGCTTCGCAATTTAATGGTAATGAAGGAGATAACAACAGCGATTTAACAAATGCAGGGGTGAGTTATGATAAAAATGGCTTTCATACGGCCTTCACCTACCTGACTCAAAATAGTAATTCAAGAGAAATCAAAAGCGGAGAAGATGAGGTTTTTGCTGGTTCATTAGCTTATACACTCACTAATGGTCTATATTTAGCGTTAGGCTATCAAGATAAAAATTACCAACGATATTCTGAACTCAATGATAGGAGTGGGCACACGCTTGATATTTCTGCATCATATAGGTTATCAAATAAGCATAAATTAAAGTTAGGTGTTTTTGATTTCTCAGATGGGCATGGTAGTGCATTAAGCAGTGATTTTAAAGGCTATAATACTACCTTCGAATGGCTGCCTAATCCGTCGTTACGATTCCATATTGAATACCTACACCGAAATTTTGAATACCTAGATGACTTTTCATCGATTTCTATAGGTTTTCGCTATGATTTTTCAATGAAAATGGTTTATTAAGTGAAAATATTTAATAAGTACAGCCTAATATATTTACCATACATAACGATTTATGTCAGAATCTTTTTAAGTAATTATTACAATAAGTCGACTATCAAAAAAAGAACTAAAGAGGGGGGGGACTATGTGGAGTGGGTTGTGCTTAGATTTTTTTTAGTTGTAAGAAAACAGAGTGATAAATATATACTTCTTTTAATTCTTCTCTGGCCAATAGGTAGAAGTTTAGCTGAACCTATGGAAATAACTTACTTTCAAACAGATGACAGATATGCATATCGAATAAAACTCCTTAAATTAATCATGGAGTCCACTACTGATACTTATGGGGATTATAAACTTACTCCTCTAAGTCAAAAGTTAACGCCAGAGCGAGGTCTTAAACTTTTAGCTAAAGGTGAATTGGTTGATATAGTTTCACTACCAACAACTAAGCAACTCGAAACCGAATTTCTCCCGATAAAAATGCCAATATTAAAAGGATTGCTAGGGTACAGATTGTTATTAATTAAAAAAAGAGAACAATGGAAGTTTTATAATATCAATACATTAGAAGAACTTAAAAAATCACACATAGCTGGTTTTAACAGCCATTGGAGTGATTTGAAGATATTAGAAATAAATGGTCTTAAAGTGCTATCATCGCCACTTTATGATGATTTATTTTTAATGTTAGACAAAGGAAGGTTTGATTATTTTCCCCGAGGTCTAAACGAAATTTATAATGAATTAAGTAAACACCCAAACTTAATGATCGAACCGAAAATAGCATTATATTATCCTCATTTTGTTTATTTCTTCGTTCATAAAAAAAAACGAATATTAGCAGAACGAATAAAGTTAGGATTGAACCGAGTTATAGAAAAAGGTTCTTTTGATAGCCTTTTTAATCAACACCATAAAATACTTATTGATGATGCGAATCTAAAAAACCGAAAAATACTGGAGTTAATTAATCCTTTTATTCAAGAGCTGACTCCAATAATGAAAAAAATTATAAAGTATTGTAAAAAAGATCGCATAAAATTTGATTACCGCTCACGCGTAGTAAGGTTAGAACAACTAGATAGGTAGAAAAGTTGAAGGCTCAGGCGCTGATAGTCTCGTTTTTTATACCTACATTGAGTTTATATGAACAAAGATTTCTTAATTATCTCTTTTGTTATTTTATCGTTTAACACTAACACTAACACTAACACTAACACTAACACTAACACTAACACTAACACTAACACTAACACTAACACTAACACTAACACTAACACTAACACTAACACTAACACTAACACTAAAGCTTGATTAATGACGAGAGGATTTAATATCAAAAAAATCTGTTTCATCATTGTTTTACAAATTATGACTCATGCCGTATTTTCATAAAAAAATTAACATTTTTCAGGATAATCCTGTTAGTCCCCCCCCCAACAACCCCCGTTAAGGGTTGAAATTTGGTTAGAAAGATGAATTACCTATAAAAAATAATTTATAGGTATATCAGCAATAAATGATATTAAAATGTTAAATGTTAATAAACTGTAAATTTAGGTGCTCTACTGAGGTTATAATTAAAGCAAAGGCTTTCATGACTTATCTGTATATAATTGAGTTGGGATTTTTATAATGAAATAAGTTCCTATCTCTGTAGGTATTAGCTGTATTCTTGCTTCAAGTTGTTGAATAACAAGTTTTTTAACAACGGCTAAACCTAAGCCAAGCCTTTCATTAGAGCGAAGAGTTGTATAGTACGGTGTAAATATTTTATCTTTACACTCATTAGAGATACCTTCACCATTGTCGCTGTAATGTATTTCAAAGTATGTTTCGCAATTAGCTAATTCAACATTTATTTTTGGCGTAGTATCAATTGAGGTAAAACCATGAGTAATTGAGTTTTGTACTAATTCAATCAAAACTTTGCGTAACGAGGTTGAATGAGTGAATATTTCATGTGTTTTGCAACGCTGAAAATTAATTTCATAAGTTACCCCCTTTTCTTTAAATACATTATTGTCATATACCTCAAACATTTCTTTGCAAAGCTTAACTACATTACATTTATCTTTTGGACCCGTAACCTCATTGATATAGGACTCTTGGAGATAATTTATTTTTTTTGCTGCTACAGTTAAATTACGGGTCAATAAGTCAATAGCTTTTTTCAGGTTTGTAAAAGTACCATCACTACAATTACATGTTAGTTGTAATTGCTTTAATTGCTCCTCAATTACACTTGATGAAGTTATTGCAATACCCAATGGTGTGTTTATTTCATGTGCTAGGCCAACGGTAAATCCTAAAAGCTCTCTATAATGGTGCTTCTCTTCTTCAAGGTGTTGATTTGATATTTCTTTTAACTGTGCTTCAAATCCTTTTTTCAAAGAATCAAGTAAACCTAACGTGACTGGAGGGAATTGTCGCTCCTTTGAATCTAATATGCATATCGTTCCAAAAGGAGAACCATCGGCGTTAGACAAAGGAAGCCCCAAGTATGAAATCATACCTAGCTCTATATCAGGGTTATCATTCCAGTCAGTATCTTTTAATGCATTTGAAATATTAAGCTGTTTTTGATTGTTAATTACATACTCACAATAAAGACCAGAGCCTTTAATTTTTTCATGCTCACCAACAGTGTATGGGTTGTTGATATTGCTATTTTTTGAAAATACAGAGATATCATCCGTATCTAATTTCATAACCAAAGCAACTGGCACGTTACAAACTTTAGCAATAACGTTAAGCGTTTCATTCCAGCTATTTACTAATTTTTGAGTCATAATTAATTCTTTTCCAGGGTGTAGGTTAGTAACTTATCTTTAAAATTATAAATTTAGTTGGTAGTTAAACTTCTTTTAATTATGGCTAAATACAAAAGAAGGCAACTAAAAAAACGTCACAGTTAATATTTTATTTGACGGAACGTTTAAATACTAGTTTTTTAGGTATTAAAATAAGATAAAGCGACTCAGCTTTAAAACAGAAAATCATGTAAATTGATATTACACGAACGTCCGTTTTGGTGGCTTTTTCGACTGTCAGACTCGATGAAAACCTATTTACCATAAGTGTCAATTCAGGCTTGATCTAATGAAGCTATTTACTGCTAGATAAAAATTGTTGCTTTGATTCCTCTATTTCGGGCATGGTAATAATAGTAATATCTGAATTTGGTAATACTTCTATCTGAGTTTCAACATTATATAATTCATCTAATAGCTCGCTTGGCTTCATTATTGATAATAAATGGTTGTAATGTTTTTCGATCATTTCAACGGATGTCCCACAATGTTTTGCAATAATATTGATATTTGCATTTCTCTTTAATTGATTAGTTATATATGTATGTCTACAGCTATACATTTTTAAATCTTTCTCGATTAACTCATCACTAATATCCTTTTTTAAATTACTGAATAATGTTGAGTAATCAATATCAAATCCTGACTTTCGCCTAAACAAATATCTATCTTTATGATCTTTTAAGACTCTTATGAAATATGCATCAACATTGGCCATATCAGGGAGCATAGAGTCAACATCACTTAAAATTTCTTTTAATAAATAAATGGCTTTAGGACTAATTATTATTTTTCTTTTAACATTGTTTTTAGTTGCTATTTTCCCTCCTTTTATTTGACATACCCAATATTTTTTTCTTTGAATTTCTTCTACTGAAATATCAGAGCATTGTATGTTAGTAAGCTCTTTTCCAGGCCTTATTCCTGTTTCAGTTACGAAACTAAAAGCTTGCAATAATAATTTATTATTTTCTGTTTCAATGCCTTTTTTTACTTCTCTATTTTTAAGTTTATTGATGATTAAATTATAATCACAATTAGTAAAGTACTTTCCGACTTCTCCAACTTTGGTTTTAATTTTAGGTGTTGGGGGAATGGTTTTTAGCAAACGGTTTTCTAAACAATAATTAAAGAAATGCTTTATCGCTAAGTTCATGTACCTAACTTGGGTTTTGCTAATCTTATTTTCAAAAGTTCGGTAAAAAGAAAGCAAGTGTGCGTAGTCTACTTCTTTGATATTCACACCCCCAAACTTATTTTTTAAATCAGTTAAGATATTTATATAGCGTTGAAGCTCCTTATACCTATTTAATTTTTTATAACCATTTTGTTTTTTTTGATCTTTAAATATTTGATATGATTTTTGAAGATCCTTCCTCTCTTTATCATAAATATCAAGTAATTCACTAATAACTGTTTTGAGTTTTTTTGATGGTTTGACTAAAATGTTATCGCCAAGATCTCTTTCAATTGCCATATACAAAAATCTAGCTTCATTTTCAGCTTCTTTACGACATGATATTTTTAAACTTCTTTTATATTCAGCTTTCTCATGTCTTAGTCTAATATACCAGTTGTTAGATTGAGCTAATTTATAAATGGCTAACCCTTTCTCCAAAGATATATATTCACTTTTATTTTTCATAACATAATAACCAATGTTGCATAGTTTATTGTATAGTACGAGTTTTATTTATGTAAGCAAATGAATTTTATTAATTAAGTGCTTGCTGTGGTTGATTCAAAATCCCCCGCCTTCGGGTGTGGCGGTTCGAGTCCGCCTACTGGTACCACTTTTTAACCCTCGCCTTTGGCGAGGGTTTTTTTATGTCTGAAACATTATTTTAAATAGATAAAATAGATAG
>Ga0209396_1003562_pt1 | contig 15627 bp, 11 predicted proteins | sample GOMGulsemesocosm_6_FD_184638 | JGI IMG/M metagenome (GOLD analysis project Ga0209396, IMG submission 184638) | Methane-oxidizing microbial communities from mesocosms in the Gulf of Mexico - GOM8C Gulf of Mexico (SPAdes) (version 2) | ecosystem: Environmental > Aquatic > Marine > Cold seeps...
GTCGTAACCTTGAAATCGCACCATTAAATGCTGCAATTGAGGCATTTTCACCTGCTTTTATTCTTTGATTAATACTTTCAACCATTACCACGCCATTTAGCACAGCTACGCCAAATAAAGTAATAAAACCAACAGAACTGGGAACTGATAAGTATTGCCCTGAAATGTATAAAGCAACAACACCACCAATGATAGCTAAAGGCACGTTCACTAGGATCAGCATGGCTTGTCCGAATGTACCAAATGCAAAATACAATAATAATGCGATCATCAGTAATGATATTGGAACTACTATTGAAAGTCTTTGCTGCGCTCTTTGCTGATTTTCATATTGACCACCAATAGCTGTAGAGTATCCCGTAGGTAGGTTAATATTTTGGGCGATTGTGGACTGAATTTCTGCAACAACGCTACCCATGTCTCTGCCTTGTACATTGGCTTGTATTACAACTCTACGTTGAACATCATCTCGTCTTACTTGTGGAGGCCCTGAAGCAATTGTCACTGATGCGACATCGCCTAAACGGACAATCGCACCATTAGGCGATTTTATCCTTAATTCAGAAATTACTTCAGGATTATTTCTAAACTTATTTTCTAATCGAACATATATATCATATCGCTCATTCCCATTTATAACCTGCCCTGCTTCTGTTCCGCCTAAACCATCTCTCACTACTTCCATTACATCACCAACAGATAAACCATATCTAGATAATTGACGACGATTTGGTGTAATAACAAGTTGAGATTCTCCTGCTATTTGTTCCATAGCAACGTCTTTTGCCCCCTGAACTTGTTTTACTGCGGCTTCAATCTCTTGTCCCTTAGATACCAATACACCTAAGTCAGGTCCAAATAGCTTAATCGCTAATTGTGCTTTAACACCAGATAACAATTCATCAACACGACTAGCGATAGGTTGTGAAAAGTTATAAAGCAGCCCAGGAAAAACTTCTAACTTTTCTTCCATAAGGTTTTGTAATTCAAAACGGTTTTTTGCACTTTCCCATTGTGCTACAGGCTTCAGCCCTATATATATTTCAATGTTATTAACAGGTTCAGGATCACCTCCAAGTTCAGGTCTGCCGATTCTACTAAGTGCATATTCAACTTCTGGAAATTCTAGTAACAGTTTTTCGATTTTTGGTGCAACAGTCAATGTTGTCTCTAAACTAGATGAAGGTGCTAACGTGACTCTTAAGTTGATTGTGCCTTCTTCGAGCTCTGGTACAAACTCCGTTCCTAATTGAGGGATAAGTGCAACTGCTAACAGAACTAATGCTAATGCTGAGCAAATAACCAATTTAACATTTTTCATAGCAAAATTAAGACCACGTTTGTATACAGCATCAATTGGTTTTAATAACAGACTTTCTTTGGGTTTAATACCATTTTTGAATAACAATACTGCCAGTGCAGGTACACAAATTAGTGCAACAAATACAGCCGCAACTATTGCAAGCATGATACTAATCGCCATTGGTTGAAATAATTTTGCTTCGACTCCTTGAAAACTAAATAAAGGTAAAAATACAACTAATATGATCAGAGCAGCAAAAAATACGGGTCTAGCAACTTCTTTTGCAGCTATGTAAATTTTTTCTTTTGTTGATTTTAAGTTATTTTGATCACTTAAATGCTTATAAATGTTTTCAACCATAACAACTGAACCATCAACTAACATACCTATGGCCACAGCAATGCCACCAAGTGACATCAAGTTAGCTGATAAACCAAACCATGACATAACCATTAAGGCAATGGCAATTGCGATTGGGATTGAAATAAGCACTAATGATGTGGCTCTTAAATCCATCAAAAATAGCGCTAAAATAATTATAATAAAAACAAAAGCAAGAAGTAAGGCATTGACAACTGTGGATACAGCTTCAGAAATTAAATCGGCTTGATCGTAAAATACTTCAAATGTGACACCATCAGGCAATGCTTGCTGGATCAATTCCATTCTTTGATTAATACCATCGATTGTAGCTTTAGTATTTGCTCCCATACGTTTTAAAACGACTCCTGATACAACTTCACCTAAGGTTTCTATTGTGTCATCCTGCACACGACGGGTCATCGTAACAGCACCCTGCCTGATCTCACTACCTAATTCTATTTTGGCAATATCTGCTACTGTAACGACTTTGCCGTTAACCGTTTTTACAGGCGTTTGACTAATTTCTATGATCCCTTCACTACCACTGCTAAACCAGCCCATACCTCGAATTACCAATTGTTCTTGTCCGCGATTCATATACCAACCGCCCACATTTTCGTTATTACCTTCAAGTGCAATGACAACATCTTGTTGGGTTAAGTTATATGCCAATAACTTATTTGGATTCACATTAACTTGATATTGCTTTACGTCTCCACCATAAGATAAGACGTCGGTTACACCGTCTACCGGTAAAATCAGTAATTTGACTACCCAGTCATTGATACTGCGTAAAGCCATAGCATCTAAACCTGATGTCTCGTCAGCCACTAATAAGTATTGGAATATCTGACCAAGTCCAGAAGTATTAGGACCAATTTCAGGCATGCCAACACCTTGGGGGATCAACTCTTTTGCTGATTGCAGCCTTTCAAATACAAGTTGGCGAGCAAAGTAAATATCAGTGCCCTCTTTAAAAACAACCGTGACACCTGAAAGACCAGTTTTAGAAATAGAACGAACTTGTTCTACATCAGGTAATGCATACATAACAGCTTCTATAGGATATGTTATAAGTTGTTCTACTTCTTCAGCGGCTAAACCAGGCGCTTCAGTATTTACTGAAACTTGAACATTTGTTACATCGGGAAAAGCGTCTAAGTTTAACTTAGGGATCACGATAAGTGACGATACAACTAATGCGATGAGGGCCAATAATATAATTAAACGATTATTGATGGCCGATTCTATTATTTTATTAAACATAAATTTGCCTTAAATTTTAATGGCTATGGGGTTTGCCCCACCTTTGTTAAATTCACAAGTTACTATAATGTTCGCTAATGGTTATGAGGGTCAAATCCACTCTTAGCAATTTGTGATGCGACAAAAAAAGCACCTTTAACAACAACTTTAGTTCCGGATTTTATACCTATAATTTCTCGACCTTGTATAAAGCGACGACCAAGTTCTACTTCTACTGGTTCAAATTCCCCTGGATGATCTTCTACATAAACCACCCAATCGCCATCAGCACTTCGCATCAAAGCACTTTCTGGCACTGTCATTACCGTTTTATCTTCATTAAATATAAAGTTAACGTCTGTGAACATACCCGGGTGTAATCGATGCTGTTCATTTTCAACCGATAATCGAATCGTTCTGGTACGCGACTCTTGATCAATAGTGTGACCTTCTTGGATCACAACAGCATTAAATTCCTGATCATCGATTAGGATTTTAGCTTTTGTTCCTTCAGGTATATTTATAAGGCTGTTAGGTGGTAACTGTGCTTCAACCCAAAGTTGATGTTCATCAGCTAATAGCATAATTTCGTCACCAGCAAGTACTCTTTTACCCTGTAAAAATGCATCGGCTAGCACGGCACCTTGTGTTTGTGCATATAAAGTATATTGTCCGAGATTTTCAGTTTTAGATGATGATGATTTTTTTATTGCTTCTTCAGATAAGCCATAAGCTTTTAAAGTACTGTAAGCAACTTCATGTTCTGCTTTTGCTTCTAAATACCGCTTTTCTGTCACTGTCGCTTTACCTAGTTTTTTAACTCTTGCCCATTCAGCTAAACTCAGTCTGTAAGTGGCTTGAGCGCTTGCAACATCAATGCTGAATAAAGTAACCAAAGCAGCGCCTTTTTTGACATGTTGACCTAAAATAGCGTGGCGTTTAACAATAATTGAATCTACTCTTGGTGATACAGAATAACTTGTATAACCATTAGCTTTTAACTCACCAGGTGCATATAAGGTGAAGTTAACTGTTTTCGGTTTAAGAATTGCAACTTCAATATTACTGATTGCCATTTGTTCTGATGTAAAAAGCGTGGCAGATCCCTTATCATTATGACTGTCTTCTTCAGATGAAAAAGTACTAGAGGATGTTAATGCAAACATAGTTGTAATAATGAGTGATAAAATTGTTTTGTTCATTTTTATTTCCTAAATATATTTTATAGACAATTGATTTATTACAAAGATAATTGTGCAGTGAGTCTTAAATAATTAATCGTTGCTAATTTGGCTTGTTCTTGAAGAGAGAGCGCTGCTGTTAAACCATTAATTCTTTGTTGTAGAACAAGTAAATAATTAGTGGTGTTAATATCACCGGCATTCCATTTTTGTTCTATTAAATCAATACTGCGTTGTCCTGATTTTCCTGCTAGACGCTGCCAGTGTTTAACCTGCTGTATATATTGTTCCATAGAAACTTTTGAGGCTTCAATTTGGTTTTTTTGTTCTAGAATAGTTGAAGCATAGTTTGCTTTAGAGGCCAAGTGATTACTGGTACTTGCTTTAATTTCATCACTAAAATCATTTCTAAAATTTAATGGCAGAGATAAATTTAGTCCTAAGGTACTCTCTTTACCTGCTTGACCAGCAGAAAGACCAATAGTCGGCTCTGAATTTGAGGAAAGTTTAGTTAACTGAACTTGATACTTATCAATTACCATTTTAGCATAAGCTTGTTGCACTATAGGCAGCATTAATATTTTCTGTTGATCTAGAGCCTCAATATTTAGGTTTTTACCTATCAACAAGTCTTGAGCATTAAACTCTTTCGATTCATCCCAATCAGTAAGAATAGTCTTTATTTTCGCTTTAGAATTAAGCAGGTTTAAAGAAGCTATTGATGTTTCATTTAACTGAGTTGCAACGGTAAAAAGAGCAACTTGTAAATCTAACTCACTGAGTTCATTTGCCTTTTGTTTCTTTTTAATTTCATCAATTAAATTTATCATCTGATTTTCTTGTTCTTTAACAAGAGATAGTATTTGTTTCGCACTTTGATACTTAATCAAAGCAATAAAAGTATCAGCTGCTATGTTTTGATACGTCAGGATATAGTTTTGCTGTGCCTGAAGACGTTTAAACTTTGATTGCTCAGTTAGTACATTATTTTTACCCCATACATCAACTGTTTGATTAAAGCCTACAGAGTAATTACTTTGACTTCCATCTCTTTCATAACTACTTATTAACTCAGGATTATATAGGGGTTTCGTAGATGCATTAGCTAAAGAAAGCTGCATATGTAATTGTTGTTTAGCAGCAATCATAGATGGATGCTGCATGATTTGATTTTTAAACCAAGCTTCCTGCTCAGTTGAAAGTTTTTCGCTTGCTGAAGCGAAATTTATTAGCATTAAACTAGGTAACAACACACCAATTAGATATGTTATTTTTATTGTAAAATTCATTTATTTTCTCTTAATCATTACCAAAAATAAATTAGTCACCTATCCGTAATATCAGATAAATATTTCATTTATGATTAGTTTATAAATACAAATTATTTTGAAATTTATGTCTAGATCTTAATATATAAAAAATTAAGAAAGGGAATGATTAAGCTATTGGAGGTCGGTGCTCAGGTGATATATGTTCAGAATTAAAAAGAACATTTAAAATTTGAGAAGAATTTGGGTTTAGTACAATATCTGCATTGTTTAAAACTAAAGGCAAGTAAATCCCTGCATGGCAGCTATAACAGTGAGAACAATCTTTTTGGTCATCAAGATTATCTGATATTGATTTATGCTCAGGAAAATGAAGTTGGTGGTCTCCGTTTTCCTTACAGTGGGAGTTTAATTCTGATTGTTGGACTAAAAGTTGAGATGTTTGGTTTAATTTTTCATTATGGTGCTGCACATCAATGAAATCCAGTAAAGGCTGGCTCATTAATAATGTAACGAATAAAAATAATAACCTAGTTTTAAACATCTAAAATTCGAATATCCAAATAAAATAAATCAAGCACAATTTAGCATACAAAATATTAGTTCTCAATATTTTTAAATTAAAATGTCTGTTATGTTATTGAAACTATATAACAAAACATTTTAGTTTTTATTTTGAGCTAGGTATTCTTTAGCTCTTGTCATTGCGCGTACTGCCTTAGATTTAAACTCACGCCTATATAAGGTATAAGATACAAATAAACTCGCTAAAATGAATACTATAGGGTGAAAAAACCAGCACAGAACCGCTAATGAAAAATAATAAGACCTTAGACCATAATTGTATGAATGCGCGGCTTGATCTTGCACTACAGCCATTTCTACGGCATATTTTTGTAAGTGTTCTTTATGCTCAATTAATTCTACCGGTGCAGCGCCTATCATGACATTAACAAAGCCATATTGACGCATTGACCAAGTAAATTGAAAAAATGCTAAAACAAATATAAATGCTAATAAGCTCAATTTAATTTGAATTGTAAAATGATTGACATTAAGCGCGAAAGGTAATGAAGCAATGATTGATTCAAGTCGTTCCACCTGACCAAAAAGGGTTAATACACCAGCTAGAATAATTAAAGTTGTTGAAGCAAAAAAAGCGATATTACGCTCTAGATTTGCCAAGAGCGCGGCATCACCTACCCGAATATCACGATTCATTAGTTCTTTCATCCAATGAATACGGTGTTGGTGTAAACTTCTAGCGATACAATCTGTAGTTTTTGCCTTTTTACGTGAAAAATATGTATAACCTGACCAACAAAAAAGAAAGCTACATAAGGCAAAAGCATCTAAAAATGAAAACAACATAATGCGTATTAATTCACTATAAAATAAATATACTGAAGTTTACAAATTATCTTTATAAAATTACAGTGTTCATAAAAGAAATTATACAATCACTATCAAGATATCTTTATTCGTGTTGTTTTCATGATTTCCATTTCAAAACCAGCAATCACTTCTGTTGTTGGATAATAGGTAATATTTACTACCGCACCTTTTAAACTTTTATACTTCTTTTTTCTATTATATTTAAAAGGAGCATCACAGCCTTGAACCATAACAGTATTATGGATCCATTCAACAGTTTCTCTTTGTACATGAGAAAGTACCTTTTGGTTTTCAGAATGAATTAATTGTTTGTGCTTGGATAATAACTTGTCCATTTCTTTTGTCATAAGATCAATTCATAAGTTAAATTAACCTATTATTTTAGACTATATTTAGCAAAAAGAAAAAGATTAGAAAGTTTAATTATTTGGCTTTAATTGAATAAGCTTCTAATGAAATTCCTGATATTTTAAATCTGACATGTTCTGCTGTAAAGGAATGTGTATTGTCAATTTTTTCAAAAGCTTTCTGTGATACTAGAATTTCATTTTTGTGTGCGATATCTTCACCAAGTTTACTAGCGCAATTAACAGCATCACCAAATACATCACCATCATCAGTACATAAATATCTGCCATAATCTATACCTGTTGATACACATATATCCCATTGCTTAGTCGATTCTTGATTAATTTCATGTAACTTTTGGTTGATATCAATAGCCGTTTTTATCGCATCTTCTGCGCTTTGAAACGAAGCGAAAACGTTATCAGCTACAAATTTTACTAAAGTACCTGAGTTTGTACTTATTAGAGGTTTTACAGTGCATCTCATTTTTTCTATCATAGCTAAATAATAAACGATACCATATCTTTGAGTAACTAAAGAAAATCCAGACATATCCATTATTAATATATAGCCACTGACGCCATATTTAGACCATATAACTTCTTCTATTTCTGATTTTTTATCTTCATCTGACTGGTGAAAATATTCACCTAATAAGGTTTGTAACTCTTTCATTTTATAGCCCCTACTTTCTATTAAATAAGGAAATTAAAAATACTTTAGTCTTTCTTTATATACTGCATTTACAAGATCAATTTCAGTCCCCTCTTTAACTGATTGCACCAATGCATTTATTATTTCATTTTTAAAAGCACTAGATAAAAAGAATTGTTTAATAGCCAACAATTCTCTTTTACATGCGATAGGTGCATATTTTATGGCCTCTGAAGGTGAACTTACCTTTATGAATTCTTTACCCTTTTGAATGACACATGTTACATATACCTTTTTTATTTTGTTATATTCAGGCGTTTTCGTCATTTTATTTGCTTGAGATAAATCGTTTGCGTATAGATGACTAGATATGAATAATAAAAAAATTATATAAAATTTCATTTGTTATCCTTCAGTTTTAGCAGGTGTTTTGAATAGCACCCCAAGTGAAAGTTTACTTTGAAGTTTATCTTTATCGATTGCAATTATTTTATAACAATAATGAATACTAGGCTCAATACTGGTATCTAAATAAACGTCTTCAGTGGAATTAATATTGTTTATTTTCTTCATGCTTGAACAATTACTATTTGTACTTCTGTAAATTTGATATTGAATTATATCTTTATTTGGGGATAGCTCCCAAAAAAGCATTAAACCATTCAAATCTTTTTCTATACTTAAACCTTTAATTGTTTCAGGTATTGGCTTTGTTGTTGCGCTAATAACTTTTGAAAAAGCACCGCTAATAGAGTACTTGTTATAGGTCGCTATTTTATATTCGTATTGAGTACCATCATTTAAATCAGTGAAGGTATCTCCATCGTCAAAATAACTATTTTTATTTATATTTGAAATTCTTTCAATCTCTTTAAATTCTCCTTTTTTATTTTTACGATATATCAAATACCCTTTATTATCCTGATCATTTGAGTTTAACCAAGATAGTTTAACCCCCTTAACTGTGCCACTCTGTGCCTTAAACTGCTGAGGTGGCGATGGCGCGGCTTTGGTCTGCCCTATTACAATGTTAGAGAATGGTGTTTCTATTTGGTTATCAAATGCGGTTAATTTATACTCGTACTCTGTCCCTTCCTTTAATCTTTTCTTATCAAAATCTGTAAATTTTGAAAGCACCGGTTTATTTAATGTTTTTATTAAACGCCATTTTATTTTACTCTTTTCCTTAAAATAAAGTTTATAACCTTGAATATTTTTAACCGGCAGCCATGTAAGCATAATCGTTCTTAATAATTTATCTTGCTTAACTTGCAGGCTGAGTTTTAAAGGGCTCAAAATTTCTTTTTCACTTGAATAATTACTTTCTAAGCCATCTAAATCAATAGCACTTAACTTATAACTCGTATTTGCATAAACTTTTAAGTTTGTATCTTCAAAGCTTGTACCTTGAATATCTGCAATATTTTGCCATGCCTCATTATTCCATTTACGAAAGACGCGATAATGTTTTAAATCTATTTCTTGGTTTTTTTGCCAATTAATTTGTATCGATTTTTCTGTTGCGAGGAGCATAATATTTGAGGGTGATTCGGGTATCGGTTTAGTCGTTATAGTTTGAGTTGGCGTTAACTTACCATCTGCGGAAAATAAATTTCTTGCAGCTATCGCATAATGATAGTTTTTCCCATCTTTCAATGGCGTGATGCTACCATCAGTGTAACTATTTGATTGGAAGCCCTCAATAAATGCGACTTCTATTAATCGAGTATCGGCTGATAAAGTGCCTTCATGTCTGTAAATCACGTAGCCAGAGATATCACTGTCATTAATTGACTGCCAAGTTATACTTACTTTTTTTACTAAGTCACCTTTTGCGATAAATTGTTTAGGGGCTTTTGCTATCGGTTTAGTTGATATATTTATTTCGTCAGATTTGGGCGATTCTGTAAATTTATCTACTATTGCAATAGCATAAAAATATGATTGTCCATCTATTAACCCTTGCTTATCTTGGAATTGAGTTTGATTAATGTCATCAATTTTTTGTATTTCATTCCATTCATCTTTTGAAGTTAATCTTCTATAAATTTTATACCCAGTACCAACATTTGTTTTTTCCCAGTTAAGGTTTGCAGCTCTTAAAAGTATTTTGCCATCTGTAATTAATTTAATTAAGTTAGGTGTTGTAAAGGTTATGAGATCTGAATGTTTGCTCTCTCCTAAGCTACTAAATGCAGTAATCGCGACAGAGTAGTCCTGATTAGGTTGAAAGTTTTTATCTAATATAATGGAGTAATTTAGCTTTTTATCTTTGTTGACTGAGTGAACTTTTAACCATTTACTATCTGATTGTTTTTGGTAAAAGTTATAGCCTTGAACATTATGGTTATTTAATTGAGGTATAAAATTTATCTTAATACCATTAACAAGTTGATTTTGCTCCATAACTGTAGGTGGTAATAAGTTAATATCTACTTTTATATTATCGGTAGAAGAGCGGGCACTGACTGTTTTAGTCCCTTTTATTTCTCTTCCATCTTCTAATACTAAATCCAGTCTATAAAAATAACTGCCGCTGACCTCATCATCAAACTGTGTTTCTTCTACGCTTGCAACAAATTCAAAAGGGCCGTCTTTAACTGATGACCTATAAACATTTGTGTACAGTACTGATATATCATTGCTAATTTTCCAATTTATATTAATACCTGAATCAATTGTTGTTGCTGTTAAATCTATAATGTAATCAAGCGCAGTCACATCAGTAGATAACGAATTACTTTGCAAAGATGATTCAATTAGGGTTAACTCAATAGCCTTTGCTAATTGCTTTGACCGTTGAAGTATATCACCTCGGCCATTATATGATTCTCTCCAGGTTTGGCTTACGCGATTATTTGATATGTCGACTAGCTTAATATTAACTGTGACTAAACTACCCGTTTTATCTATGTCACCAGTCAAAACAAAATTAACGCCTAGCTCTAAACCATAGGCCATTACTTTGTTGGTATCAGCAACTTGTGCCCCTCCTATTCGATAAAGAATAGCTTCCATATCCCTGCGCGACATCACGGAAATAGACTGAGATTTATCAAGTTCCGTTTCTAAAGAAAAAAGTAAATCTGCATCTGCGCCTATTGCATCCATGCTAATAGGCGTTAAATTAAATAATGCAAGAGAGCTTCTAGTGTCTGCAAGTGTAATTTTACTTAAAATTAAAAATACAATTAAAACAATTTTAATCCATGAAAGCTTCATTGTTTAACCTTAAGACTAATTGAAACGGTGATTCTCAATGATTGATTGCAAGTATTTATTTGATTGGCTTGTGATTGGCGAACCTACTGAAGCCTTTAATTTTTCATCAAATACGGCATCAACAAATTGTTCAATAGCATTAATATTCTCTTTACGTTTTAATAGAAACTCTTCCCCTTTTTCAAAATATTTTTTTTCTAAATTTCTTAAAGGTTTAAGTACTTCTCTAGAAAGCTCTTCTACAACTTCTGTGGCCATCGATTGTAATAGTTCGGTGTCTGTGGGTATTTCTAACGGATCAAATTTTACATTCGCATCCTTAATTCCCGCATTAGATTGATCTTCTACTATTTTTTTCCTTTCGATTGTTTCTACACGCGTATTGGCACCCGTAGCAACATCAACTATTCTAAAAGATAGTTGTATAAATCCTACTTTTTTCATGTGCTGCACATCATATTCTTTTTCTTCATATTTAGGGGTTAATATTTTTGCTTTAGGCGCACTCCTTAAGTCTTCTTTTTTAGGGTTTGGGTTCATGGCCTTCCAATTTAAATAGTCAATATTATCTGATATTTCTTCACCAACTTTATATCTTACTGTTTCAGAGCTTCTGGAATCAGTTGCATCAACCTTATACAATAAAACACTACCCATAATCGCAATATCGATACCATAAATCCGGCCCATTTCTTGTGCTGTCGATTCTGATACAACACCTATTTGACCTAATTTCATTTCTTCTAAAATAGACTTCAAATTTTCCCTTTCTAATATATTGATATCTTTACTTGCACTATTAAATAAATTTGAAATAAGATTATTAGCTACTAAAACACCAGAATCGGTACTGTATGATGGGCTTTTAAAGTCAAATACGGCGATAGATTTTTTTACACGCTCTACAATTGAATCTTCTACAGTTTTAGTTTTTTTGAATAAATCTTCATAATCTGGGTTAAACTCATTAATTAATCGTAAAAGGTACCAAGAAGAACCATACTTTCTTTGTTCGGCTAATTCAGTTGCCGTATTATCTATTCTCTCAGATAAAGCACTTTTAAGAGCTGTTAATTTATTATCTTCATAACCTGAGCTTATTTCCTGTGCTTGCTTTAATTTACCAACACTTTTAGCTAAATATCCTTGTGTCATAAACTGACGTGATTCACTGATCAAGGATTCACTCCATTGTGTTTTTGCTACCTGTTTAAGATCAATACAGAAAGGATTTATACGTTCATATGAGAGTACTTTTTCGCAGGAATTATATGCTTGCTGCCAATTAAGCTGTTCTTTAGCTTGTTCAGCAAGTTTAATAAAATACTCTTTGTTGTTTTTCTTATTTGTATTTTCAATTAATTGCTTTGCTTTTTTATTATTTGGATTGACAGTGATAGACTTTCTTGCATTTTCTAGCACTACTTTAAAATCGTCTTTAACAAAAGCATCAGTCGCCTTGTTAAAGTAATACCGGCTTCCTTGAATCATAATCTTCTGTTTTAACAAACTAGAATCTTCATAATTTGGATATAATTTTGAAAGTTTTTTAATTGCAAAATTTGCTTTTACCCATTCATTATTTGCAATATTTGATTTAGCATTTTGGTGTAGTTTTTTTACTTGAGATACTAGTTTAGATTCGTTGCTCGAAATTAATGATTGGCTTTGCGCATACATACTATGTTGAGAACTTATTTTTTTAGCTTTCATTAGTAGAGACTTTGCAAGATCAAGATTAGATTTATTTAATGGCTGAGAAGTTAAAACATTATTTAATTCATTTATTAATTGTGTGATTGCTTTTTGTTTTACGTCTACTAAAACACTTTTGTATTGCTCATTTTTAGGCTCTTTTTGTATTGCTAGTTCTAGGTAGGACACTGCTTCAGAATATTTCTGTGAAGCAATTAATTGCTGTGAAATGTCGAATTCCTTTTTACCTTTGTTAGAAGTGCTTTGACAACCGAGTAAAATAGTTATCACGACTGTAAGAATTAGCCATTTATTTTTAAACATATTAATCCCTAATTTATTCTAAAAGTGACGTTATTTGAATCAACGCTTATAAGTTCTAATTGGTAATCTTTCTTTAAAGGACCGGCTAAAATTTCAGCATGCAGTTGCTCTGGCCAGCCTTTATATTTCAATAAGTAATTGCCTATCTCATTTTCATACTTCACAATTTCAATATCTAACATGCCAGATACACTCTGCTTTAAAGATCTAGAAAAAGATTGTGCTTGCTTATATGAATCTAAATTTTGAAGATCTAAATAAATTGACCGAGCAATGAATTGCTCTTCTTGCCAAAATTTAATTATTTCCTTTTTTAATGTAGACCAAGTTTTACTAATAAGCTGTTTAGATAAGGATTTAATTAATTTTGATTGATTGCTTCCAGCTTTAGATGCCTCAACATTTGAGCTTGCTATAATTTGGCCATCACCTTTTCTTTTTACATTAGTGACAACTGATAAGTTATTTGATACTAAGTTTATGCCTTGATAGCTACTTTGATTGGTTTGAAAATTCACATCCATATTTATAGTAAATCCGGCTTGAATTCGTTGGCTCTCATCAAAGACTTCAAAACCATTGTTATTCAGTTTTGATGTTAAGATAGACTTTAAATTTGACCCTGCCGTTGGATTATTACTATTTACTTCAATTGAAACTCTTGGTTTTCTACTCCATCCATTTACTTTTAAAATTTGTTTGATATCGGATAATAATTCTTGTACATCAACATTTGCCTCAATTTCAACTTCATACGCATCAAAATTATTAACTCCTTCGGATAAGATGACATAAGAAGATATATTTCCTGATGAAGAACTATATATTTTGTCTTGTGCGAATACGAAGTCATTAACGGATGTTCTAGATTGAACAAAAGCCCCTGCTACTTGTTCAACTGCAGCGCGCTTTGCATTGTTTAATGCGATATTCCTCGTTTTAGCTTTTTCACCTTTAACTATATCGCTGATCCCCTTTGCAACAATGACTTTTGCTTGAATACTCACTGATAATAAGCATAAAAAAACAATCAAAAATGATTTGATATTTTTAAGTTGGAATTGAAACATGTTTTAGCATTTCCATATTTTATTGATAAACAATTTTAGTTTAGCTACACAAATGTACATTTTTTACTATATTTTTAATTATAGACTAATGTATTTACTTAGCTTATTTAACTTAATGCTTGAACGAGCAAGCAATAGAACATCTAAAAGGATAAAACATGCTTATTAAAGCTATTAAGGTCATTTTATTTATTGCGTCAATTTCATTAGCTTCGTTTAATATCTTTGCTGCACAAACTGCGGGGATCCTAAAAGTTAAGGGGTTTGGTACAGTTGATCCAACCAAAACATCTAGTGACTTTCAAGCTAAAATGATGGCTAAAAGAGCTGCACAATTGGATGCACAAAGGCAGATGGCAGAAACAACTAAAGGGCTACAACTCAGCGCTGGAACCAGTGTAGAAGATTATGAAGTAACCAGTGATGTAATTGCTACTCGGGTTAAAAGTTTGATAAAAGGTGCATTTATAATTGATCAAAATGTAAAACCTGAAGATGGTAGTTTTGTGGCTGAGGTAACTTTAGGTTTATGTTTAACTAATGAATCTGAAATCTGTAAATCTAGAGACTCTATTAAATTAATAAGTGAATCTTTAGATGATAAATAAAATAAAAATGGTGTTTTGCTGTTTATTTGTAAGTTTGGCTTTCAATTTAGCAAATGCAGCACCACCAGATTTAACATTTGATGAGATTGATAAATTACTAGATAAGCAATTTATAGATAAAACAGATCAAATAGATGCAATTTATGATGCTTATTCAAAAGCGATAGATGATGCTTTTGAAGGGGCAACAAAAAAAATATCTGTTAAATGGCCTAATAATGTACGCCTTCCTTCAAAAAGTACTTGGGTAGGATATACAAAAGATTTAGAAACACGCTCTGTGGTTAATTATGAAAAAGGCGAAGTGGTAATTGAAACAAAAGTAAAAAGTTCAGATTTAGATACGGCTAAGATAAAGATAGATAAAATGGCAACCACTTTAACTTCAAAAAATAATCATAATATAAATCAATTAGATGTATTTGCAGAAGAACTAAATACAAATTTAAAAAGTAAAGGCATAAATGTAATTCAATCCAAAGTTAAACAATTTAATCCATTAAGCGCCCTATTACCTAAAAATAATGATATTAAAAAATTAGCCATTATTAAACCTCAAGAAAAAAATATAATTGGCGACAAACAGCCAATTGTAAAAGATAAAGATTTAAAAACTGAAAAAGTAATAAATAGTACAACAAGTAAGGATACAGGAGTCAAATTAGAGTTAATAGCCAAAGGAAATGATTCGATACTGCGGATGTCGATTAAATTTGTTAATAATTATCAAAAAATACTGATGGAACAAAATTTTGAAGCTATAAAACGTTTTTCTAGAGATTATGATGTGCCGATTTCAGTTATTCTCGCCATTGTCGAAACGGAATCTAGTTTTAACCCAAGAGCTGTATCTGCAGTTCCTGCTTTTGGCTTGATGCAATTAGTACCAAAAACAGCTGGAATTGATGCTCATAATTTTGTTCATGGAGAAAAAAAAGTGGTATCTCCAGA
>Ga0209396_1003564_pt1 | contig 15621 bp, 14 predicted proteins | sample GOMGulsemesocosm_6_FD_184638 | JGI IMG/M metagenome (GOLD analysis project Ga0209396, IMG submission 184638) | Methane-oxidizing microbial communities from mesocosms in the Gulf of Mexico - GOM8C Gulf of Mexico (SPAdes) (version 2) | ecosystem: Environmental > Aquatic > Marine > Cold seeps...
GATTCAAGCTGCAATCGACAATACTCAAAGTGTTGTTAACGGTGATGTGCGTCTTAAGCTTTATAAAGGCAACGTGATTGTTGTCGGTCGTCGCTCTGAAGATTCATTATTCGACGAAGCAATTGCAACGTTCGAAGATGATGGTGGTGCTTACGATCAGAAAGACGCTGCAGGCTTCATTAAGTTGAACGCTTTACGTCTACGTACTGCTGCTAAGAAAGGTCGCAATCCTTTAGGTAAGTAATTATCTGAAGCTCGACTTTTAAAGCAGTAAAAAGAAACCGCCTCATAGCAATATGATGCGGTTTTTTATTTTCTGTCGTTTGAAAAATGTCTAACTAAACAATCAGCCAATAGCTTTTCATCAATGGGTTTGGTTAGGTAATCACTCATTCCTGCGTCAATACATTCCTCGCGGTCGCCTTGCATAGCATTAGCAGTCATCGCAATAATAGGAATATTCCTATAGTCATCACCAGCATCACCCTTACGTATGTTTTGTGTCGCCATAAATCCATCCATTATTGGCATTTGGCAATCCATTAATATGATTGAATAATATTGGTCGCCAAATTCTTTTAGTTTGGCAATCGCTTCTTCACCATTTTCAGTAACCTCAGCATCTAGACCTAAGTTTTTTAGCATGCTTAAAGCAACCAGTTGATTAATGGTATTGTCTTCGACCAATAATATATTTTGATTTTTATATTGTTCTAATTGTTGCTGGTTGCTTATTGAATTATTCATCTCTCTGCTGGGGTTTACCAATGCTGGAGCATTGCTACGGCCTAATTTTATGCTGAAACTGAATTGGCTGCCGCGACCGAGCTCACTACTAACATTAATATCTCCAGCCATTAGTTGGCAGAGCTGTTTAGCAATAGACAGTCCTAGTCCAGTGCCGCCATATTTACGTGTGGTGGATGAATCTGCTTGAGTAAAAGAGTCAAACAGCTGACTAAGTTTATCGCTAGCGATACCGATACCGGTATCGATAACATCGCAATGCAGTTGGAAATCATTATGTTCATTAGAAGTACTGTTATTTAAAGTAGCAAGGGATGCACGAATGGTTATTTTTCCTTGCTGGGTAAATTTAATCGCGTTGCTTAATAAATTGGTTAAAATTTGTTGTAGGCGACCAGGATCACCTTGTACCATCTTTTCTTTAACTTCTTGAATATCAAGAACCAGTTCTACTTCTTTGTTTTGAATTCGGTGAGACATAGTTGTAGTAAGATCGCTAAATAATTGATGGATATCAAAATCAATTATTTCGATATCAAGTTTGCCTGCTTCAATTTTTGAAACGTCCAAAATATCATTGATCAGAGTAAGCAAAGAATCAGCACTGGATTTAGCGACTTGAGTATAGTGTTGTTGTTTTTCGTTAAGCGTCTCTTGGTTTAGAAGATGCAACATGCCAATGACGCCGTTCATTGGGGTGCGTATTTCATGACTCATACTGGCTAAAAATTGGCTTTTGGCAATACTTGCATCCTGCGCTTTGAGGAGGGCTTGCTTTAAAGATTGCTCACGGGCATTCAGGGTTTGAGTAAGGTGATCAAGTGTTTGACCAATCAATCCAAGTTCGTGTTCTGGTATGAAACCAGTGCTTTCATTTTGTTCCGAACCTTGCGCTTTCATCACAGTAACAATTCGCTGACTGGGTATGAGTACTAATTTATTGAGGAGGAAATAAATAGCGCTGAAGGCAATGAGCCCAATAGTTATAAAAAGAACGGTTATCCAGATTGCTGAAATAATGGCTTCTTTTTTTGCTTGTGCTGTATTTAAACTCACTAGAAGCAGTGACGCTTCAGGTTTAAGAACATTGGTTTGTGGTAAAGCGGAAATATAAATTAATGATACGACTTTATAAATATTGTTATTAAACGAGCTTACTGCACCAATGCTTAATCTTGTATCTTTCGCATGCTGAGCAAGAACCTTTATTTGCTCAAATTCTCCCTCTTGTTTATCAAAAGGAAAATTATCACCACTAAATATAGGCTGATAGTCTTGGTTGAGCAGAATGATACTATCAATGCTGGGCTCGCTCGCCAGAGATAAAACGCTTCGATGAAAATCTGCTAATGAAGAGCTGGTTTCAGCTGAAATGATTAATGCCGTGGAAAGTAGTTGACCACGATGTTGTAGCTCTTTTTGCAGTGCATTACTTTCAAGCCAATACATACCTAATATGCTAGACAGGGCAGCGATGCCTGATAATAAAAGGAGTGGCTGTAATAAGCGGTGGCGCAGAGATCTAAATGATTTCATGGAGACGTCGGGGCTCAATTTATTTTAGTGCTACATCCGTGAAACATTCTGGCCCACAAGCTGGTTTTTGTATGACGCCAATAGAGGTTAAAGCTGCGTGAGTGGTCTGCATCAGTTCAAGTAGCTTACCTTGTTGTAAGTAAGTCGCTTGTTCTTGCTGGCTAATGATCTCTAAACCACTGAGTGCATCGGTAAATTCAGCAGGGGTTAACCCTTCGCGCTTAGCCATGCGTGCGATAGCATCTTCATGATGGGTATTTTGATATTGAATAGCGCGCTCAAATGCACGGGCAACTTTAGCTAAATCGCCTTCACGGCTAGCCAGTATTGAGTCGTGAGTGAAAATCAGGTCAATAATATCCCCAGGGGTTTGGCTAGTATCAAACAGGCGAATAATATTGGGGTTGGCTAATGCTTCGGTGGCAAAAGGTGGGTAGGTTTGCGCCGCGTCAATATCACCTGCGAGTAGCGCTTTCACATTATTAGGTTGGGGCAGAGAAACCAAGGTGACATCGTTAAAACTAAGCTGCGCGGAGGCTAGGGCGCTGGCTGCGGTAAGAACGTCGACAGAGCCTGCTTCTAATCCCAGTTTTTTTCCTTTTAACCCTGCTACATTAACAATATCTTTGTGTGCTAATAGCATATCGCCACCATTAGAAAAGTCGGCGACTAGAAATACAACGGGGTTAATGCCTGTGACTTCGCGGGCGCTATAGAGTTCCATCAAGGTGCCGGCCATAATATCAATATGGCCCTTCTCAAAAGCTCTGCGACCATCAGCCAGTGTTTGAAAGGGAATAAGTTTTACTTCTAGGCCTTCATCTTTGTAATACCCTAGTTGATCGGCCAGAGTTAAGTATTCGTAGCCAGGCCAAGCATTGATGCCAATACGCAATGCAGCTGGAGGAGTCTTTGAACAGCTAGATAGGAAGAGGCTAAATAAAACTAACAAACAAAATTGGCAGTAACGCATGGGATGATCTTCCTTGAATTAGAATGCGGAGTAATCACTAAAGCGTAGTAAAGGAATGAACGAGCGTCCACGAGAGTGGGCTTTCTGTTGTATATGTTGAGAATTTAGCTAGGTTTAGCAAAGCGGCTCTATGTTCTTTTTGTGAGCCGCTTTTCTTTTATTTCTTTGGTATCTAACTAGCACCATACAAAGAATCTTGCATGTGCAAACACGCATAAGCGGTAATGAAAGCCTGCTCTTGGAACTGCTTCAGTTTAGTCTGCTTATATTCCATCAAAATAGGCGTGTGCTTAAGCTGCTCTTTAATGCGGCTAGCGCTGACCAGTTCAACGTCCAATCCTTCAGTTAGCTGAATCGCAGTTTCCAGTTTAAAACCAACAGCACCACCGGCAAACTTGCCCTTCATTAAGCGTTCTTTGATCACTATCTTGTCGACCTTATAATCGCTCATAAGCTGTACGAACTGACGCTGGAACCAACGCATATTCTCGGTATCTTGAGTATTGGTGATGGTAATTTTACGCTGACGGACTTCAGGGATGTCTAATAAACCCATGTTTTTAGACATGATGCAGAAAATGGCGTCATCGCCTTTTAATTCAACGGCACAGATACGCATAAGGAAGGTTCCACTTAAATAGGGGCAAGAGTAAATAATTGTTCGCATTATACTCTTTTTTACTAATCTCTGTATTGCTGTTTCTCTTAGTCTCAAGCATGATGCGGCTATTGTATTTCAGAACGAATTTATAGGTAGTAAGACACGTATGACATGGCTAAAGACCCAGTTTGATCTGGTCAGTTTCTTCGTATTAGCGGCAATTTTCCTTATCTGGCCCGAGTTAGACCTTTGGATCAGCGGCTTATTTTATAATTCAGAGCAAGGCTTTATCTATCGTCATAATGCCGTAGTTGTATCGGTATACGAGTTATTTCGCCATGCACCTAAGTTTCTATTGCCTCTGTTATTGATTATGACGGCCCTAAGCTTCGTGAAAGGACGCTTTGGTCTGGGTACAGACCAGAGAAAACCTTGGTTATTCATTACTTTAGCGCTGCTCATTGGCCCCGGGATTCTGGTGCACTTAGTAGTGAAAGAGAACTGGGATCGTCCACGCCCACGTCAAATACAAGAATTTGGCAGTCAGAAAGACTTTATTCCGGCTTTTATCCCTGCGGCTATGATCGCCGATCAGCCAGGTAAGAATAAGTCCTTTGTTAGTGGTCATGCGGCGATGGGGTTTTATTTGATGGTAATAGCTTGGGTATTTCGCCGTCGTAGTTGGTTTTATGCGGGCTTAGCGATGGGGGCAGTCGTGAGTTTTGGGCGCTTGCTACAAGGGGGACACTTCGCCAGTGATTTGATCTTTGCCGGCTTCATTTGTTATTTCAGCTATCGCTTATTGGCGTATTGGATCCTTGGATATAGTCGAATACTGCCTACGGCAACAGAAACACAAGGGAGAACAGTATGATGAGCCCAATGGATTATATTAATAAACCCAATGATCTGATTGAAAGTCAGCGTTTGTTCCATGGTCGTGGTCATGCTTATCCTACCCTTGAACATGTGAATATCGATTGGATTGCCCCAGCAATTATTATCACCTTGTATGCGGAAGTTGAACGAGATTGGCTAGAAACCCTTTGTCTTGATCTGCAAGCCGCATTGCCTGAATGTGACACTCTGCAAGTGCAATATCGTTGTCGTCCTAGAGCACCCTTTGAGCAAATGCATGGCGAACTTATTGATGGTGAGGCGGTGAACAGCTTAGTTGCTATTGAAAATGGCCTTAAGTACCACATCAGTTTAGGTCGAGCGCAAAATACTGGGCTGTTTCTCGATATCGCTAATGGCCGATCATGGGTGAAGGAGAATAGCCAAGACAAAAACGTGCTGAATTTGTTTTCTTATACTTGTGGCTTTTCCGTTGCGGCGATTGCTGGTGGGGCACAACGTGTGGTGAATATCGATATGGCGAAAGGTGCACTATCAACCGGACGTGATAACCATCGATTGAATGGCCATGATATGACTCGAGTGATCTTTCAAGGGATTGATATTTTTAAATCTTGGAGTCGAATTAAGAAATACGGCCCGTATGATATGTTGATTTCAGATCCGCCTAGCTTCCAGAAAGGCAGCGTGGATATTCAACGCGACTACTATAAAATCATTAGTCGCATTCCTCAGCTGGTAAAGCCAGGAGGTATGCTGATGTTATGTCTGAACTCTCCTAACCTTGATGATGATTTTCTTCAGCAGCAAGTTGCTGAGCATTGTCCGGATTGCCAGCTCGTTGGTAAGATTGAGAACCCAGAAGTCTTTAAAGAAGCTCAGGAGGGCAGGGGCCTAAAGGTCTATCTTTACCAGTATTTGACGGAATAATTGAATTTTTTCATTAAAAATACGAGTTGTGTCACAAGATTTTGCTTCGCTTAGGCTAGGCTTAGTTAAAAACTCGTTAAGCAAATAAAGCATGCTATATTAAATCTTGTAGTATGACTTTATGATTGTTCATTATATAGGCAGGGATACATGCAACGCGTAACCAAAGAAGAATACCCACTGGATTCATTACAGAGAATTCTTAACGGCGTGACCTTCTTTAAAGAATTAATCAGCCAAGATGAATCGCAATTTGAAGTATTGATGAGTATTGCTCAAATTGTGACGGCTGAACCGAATGAGACCATTATTAAAAAAGGCGATTATTCTAATAGTCTGTATTTTTTATTACGGGGTCAGCTTTCAGTCTATGTGGAAGAAGAAGAGGGTGAGCATGTTCTAAACGAGATTAACGCCGGAGAAATCTTTGGCGTGATGTCTATGCTATTAACTCAACCAAGATCAGCTTCTATTCGTGCTGGTAATAAAGCTGCTCTATTAGCGGGAATCGATTTCCAGCATTTCAGTGATATTACAGATTTCAATTTATTCAGTTTAGAAACCAAGCTCACTTTTTATCGTATGGTGGCCAATAACCTGCGTTGGACGATAGAGCGCAATAAAATCAATGATCCATCCCACTCGTTAATTCCCCAGTTGTATAAAATCCCTCTGTTTACTGGCCAAAAAGGCGGTATGGAAGAGCTGGAAGCGATATTTAAGCAAGCCCATTTGCTGGCAGAGCTGTTACGCGAATGGAATGACTCATAAATCTGATTTAACTCATTAAAATTCCTCTAAATAATAGAATTATCCCTAGAGCTGGTTTGTCAGCTTTGTTAGAGTATTAGGCTGTTTTAGTACAGTATAATAATTACTCAGCTCTAGGAGATTTCTATGTCTTTAACCGACAACATGCCAGATAACAAAGGCTACTTCGGTGAATATGGCGGCCAGATTTTGCCACCAGAAATGCAAACCATCATGAATGAGATTGATGCTGCTTACGAAGAAATTCGTCATACCAAGGAATTCCAACAAGAGCTAGCCGAGCTGTATGCAAAATACGTCGGCCGCCCAAGTCCTATCTTTCACGCTAAGCGTATTACTGAGCATGCTGGTGGCGCGCAGATTTATTTAAAGCGTGAAGACCTGAATCATACCGGTGCACATAAAATTAACCATTGTTTAGGCGAAGCGTTATTGGCTAAATATATGGGGAAAACGAAAGTATTAGCAGAGACGGGCGCAGGCCAGCATGGCGTTGCGTTAGCCAGTGCATGTGCTTTGGTGGGAATTCCTTGTGAGATTCACATGGGTGAAATAGACATTGCCAAAGAACACCCCAATGTCGTAAAGATGAAAATTTTAGGCTGTAAACTTGTGCCGGTAACTCGCGGGACTAAAACATTAAAAGATGCTGTTGATAGCGCTTTTGATGAATATCTATTGGATCCGGTAAACTTCTTTTATGCCATCGGCTCTGTCGTAGGGCCGCATCCATTTCCTAAAATGGTTCGTGATTTCCAAAGCATTATTGGAACCGAAGCACGCCAGCAATTCCAACAACAAACGGGTAGCCTGCCGAATAAGATAATGGCCTGTGTCGGTGGTGGTTCAAATGCGATGGGAATATTTACCGCATTTTTAGATGATGCTGATGTTGAATTGATCGGTGTCGAACCCGCAGGCAAGGGTTTAGATACTCCTGATCATGCGGCAACGATGACCTTTGGTACTAAGGGAGCGATTCATGGCTTTGAATGCTTAACGCTGCAAGATGATCAAGGCGAACCTTTACCGGTTTACTCCATTGCTTCTGGCTTAGATTATCCAGGCGTTGGTCCACAGCATTGTCATTTGAAAGATATAAAACGCGTTCGTTATGAAGCGATTGATGATGACGAATGTTTAGATGCCTTTATGGTGCTGTCGCGTAAAGAAGGCATTATTCCTGCACTAGAGAGTGCTCATGCGGTGGCTTATGCAATGAAACTGGCGAAAACCTTACCCGCTGAGCAAACTATTTTAGTGAACTTGTCGGGTCGTGGTGATAAAGACGCAGATTTTGTAGCAGAAAAGCTAGGTCTATAGTAGGAATAGATATTTCTAATGTATTAATTAAGAGCGACGATTGCCGCTCTTTTTTTACGGTTCAAAAATAGATCTACATTATTATCTTGTATGTAATACCAACGACTGATTTTTTCAGTAAACTGATATTCTAACTAGATAATAATTAGGATGTATATCTATGAAAGCGTATTTAACTATTCCACAGAACTTAATACACGGTACGATCAAGGACGATTCTCGTTATCGGCACTTCTCATCTTTTTCCGCAATAGCCATATCTAAAAACAAGTTGAATCTTAATCTCGCTCGTAAAATGGAATTGAGTAAGGGGCAGATCATAAAGATAAAAGTTTTTGGCGTAGTACTTCATGTTGAAATTATTCATTACGATGATAACGCAAACCAACTGGCTGTCTATGTTAAGTTTACTGGTCGACTACGTTGGGAAATCTCACGAATTTTATTGCAATATACACAGTTTACTCCACAGACCTTGTCAGAATTAGGATTGAGTTGTCGAAAAATTAAAGGCTATTTAGATTATAGTTTTGTGGAAGCGCCGGAAGAATATCAGCAGGTATTAATGTTAAGAAGGCAGACTTATTCAGACGCTAATAAAATGGAAATCGATAGGCCATTAGATAAGCTAAAGTATTTCTTTGATGATTATAGCGATATTCTAATCGTACGGCATGGAGGCAATATTATTGGCTCTGCGGCAATAATTTATGGTGATGGTGAAAGTAAGCCCTTTGAAGTGCAGCAGTTAATGATCAGCAATTCAATCGAACCTAATGGGTTGGAATTTAATGACTCCATGATAGAAGTAGCTGCTTTATGCGTGTTAAAAGAATATAGAAGAACCGATATCGTGCACGGGATCTTTGAAAATCTCTGTTATGAAATGATGAAGCATAAAAAAGAATACATAATTGCGAGTAGTGATGAGACTTTAGCCAAGACCTATAAATCGATCGGGTTTGTAGATACCGGAAAAACATTTACTCAACCAAAGTATAATGACCTATATATGCACGTTTTAATCGTGAATAAAAATGCAGCATTAAAAGCCGCCAATGTTAAATTCTTACATTGGTGGCCAATTTGGGGGGAGATTGTAAGGCACATGAAAGAAACATCTATTATAAAAATAAATCGTACTGATCGGGTAAAGTTGTATGTTCGAGAGATCTCTTACAAAGTGATTAAAGCGCTATCATTTTGATACTTTAACCTTTTATTTGACCTTAATCTGATACTCAATATTAAACTCAGGTATTCCTTGATCATACTTAGGCAACATACTACCCGTGAAGACGAGTTTAATATGGGTAATATTACTATCGTAACCCTCGCTATCTGGCGTGGGTACATAGTTGTAATTAGCGCCGTTATTATGAGAAAAACTTAAACCATCACTCGTGCTATTGAGGTTAATAAAGCTGTAGTTGAGTCCGCTGATGTCGTTGGCAGCCCCATCGGTAAATCCTATCGGTCCGGTCGCGGTCAAATTATTAACAAATAACTTAGCATCATTGGAAAGAGTTTGAATTAATTCCATGCTATCACCGTTAGTACTTAAGTTGCCTTCATTGGTTACGTGTATTTCATAGCGTAGAACTGCACCAGGAATAGCTAAATCATTTATCCGACTGGTATTAGGATTATCTTGCATATTAAGGGTCATATTCAAGCGAATGTCAGCTTCACCTGCACAATGGAAAAATGCGCTGGGCGGAATGATTGAGGTAATCGAATCACTAGGCTTGCGCCAATAAGCATAAAAAGAATCACCTCCAGCGTATTCTTGCATTCGGTAATTAAGTTTATGGTAGCCCTTAGATAATCCCCAAGTATTTTCGTCTTGCACACCGTTAGCGCCATGAGGACCATACCAGCTGGAGTAAACAATGTTGTTAAGTTTAAGCTCTACGGCATCATCACCATCGACGCCAAATCGATAAAAACCATCTTCAGGTGCATAAATGTAGCCTTCAAAAAGTGCCAGATAATATTCATTATCACGCACATCAAATGGACTGCCAGAGCTGCTATTAATTTGACTTAAAACGGTTTGACCATCGAGTTTCGATCGAATGGCCAGATCATTTTCCCAAGTATTAAACTCAGCTTCGCTATCGGCATAATCATCCCTATAGCCTTGGCTATTATAGAAACGGCTAAATACCCCTGAAGAGGGAATTGAACAGCTTGGTATGACATCATCAGCAAGCTGCCATACTGGTAAGTTGGTGGATGTCTGGTTGTTGATTATCTGACTTTCAAATTGCTTACTGAATACAGTCGCAGAAAAGCCAGCGTTAGCATTCGCACTGGTAGACATAATATGTAATGTAAGTTGGCTTGAACTTGCACCATTAGGGCTAATGGCTAAACCGTAGAGACAATCCAGTTCTGTAGAAGAAGGGCTCGAGCTCACAATACTGCAATTCCAGCTACTGCCTAATGAATTACTAAGACTTAACCCTGCGCCGAGAGTAATAGCAACTCGCATTTCAGGAAGGCTTGGATGACTGGTACTTAAATTATCAATGGCAAAAGTAACGGGGCGAGTATCATTAACAACCCACGCCGCCGGATAGTTCAAGCTGTTATCAAAGCCAAGATCAATACTGCAAACATCGTGACTAATTATTGAATACGTAGGCTCTTGCTCTAAAGGGCAAGCACGAGAGCGAATATCGATACTGCTTGTGGAAAACGTTGTCCAGTTACCGCCGGGTTTTTTAAACTGTACGGTTATGCCACCGTCGCAACAGTCCTCAAATCCGAGTACTTCAAGTTTGTGATAACCCTCGGTTAAATTAATTCTGCCTTGAAGAACTTCATTGGCTCTATTCCAGCGATTGGCCCACCATAGATTATCCCGCCATTGTTCTTCTAAAGCATTGCCATCAACGTATAAACCACCGCCATTACCAAAGTCAGCACCATAACGAAATTCCCAGCGGCCGGCTTCACCTGCTGCCACTAAGAAATAACTCTCCGAAAAAGCAGCGAAATTACTGTTGCCATTACCAAACTGTGAGCGATTGGTAATTCCGGTGAAGTTGGTGATAAAGCCACAGCCGTATCTAGCATCTTGATCATTGGACGCATCAAAAGCGATTAATGCTTGAGATAAATTATTTGGGTTGCTGCTAGAGCTACGAGTATGAAATTTAATACCTGGGTTAGTAAACGTGAAAGGAACATCACCAGCAGCAGCAGCAGAGTCATTGCCATAATAGAAATAGATGGGTCTTACTTGACCGATGTCTAAGGTAGGAAAACGAACCCAGACAGTTGCTTGTTTGGTGGAACTGTTCCAGTTATCAACCCAGAATTCTAACTCAGTTGAATCATCAGTATCGTATATGTATAAATCGTTGCCACCACTGCTCCAATTGTAATCTGGACTGAGATCAGTAGCCGTTAATTCAAATTTCACTTGGTAGTTCGTTAACTGACTGCCTGAAGAGGAATTTTCTTGAACGTTTATTTGGGTACGAAAAGGCCACTCACAAGATTGGCGTGCTAAAGAGGGCAGGCTGATGGTAAGGGTAATTAATAGAAGAAAAACGTGACGAAGCATTGGTATAGCTCATGCAAATGTTAATTGTCAGTAGTGTAAATAACTTTTTTTAAACATACCGTTAAAGATTGTAACATCTGAAGTGTTAATTCAGTCGTGGCTGACTTTACCGCGCATTGATTTGGTTTTGCTGTGTTTTGTTTTTTTATCCATCCGCTTATTCTGAGAAGAGCGACTGGGCTTAGTAGGACGGCGAGTTTTTTGGGTAATCGTGGCCGAGCGAATCAATGAAACTAAGCGATCCAAAGCCGCTTGGCGATTAAGCTCTTGGCTTCTATGTTCTTGAGATTTAATAATGATGATACCGTCTTTGGTAATACGGTGATCACTTAAGCCTAATAATCGTTCTTTATAAAAATCAGGCAAGGTCGATGCTTTAATATCAAAGCGTAAATGAATGGCGCTGGATACCTTATTCACATTCTGACCGCCAGCACCCTGAGAGCGCATCGCCGTCAGTTCAAGTTGGTCACTTGGAATAGAAACAGTATGAGAGATAAAAAGCACGATACAAAAACTCTAAGATGTAGAGCATCATTGTATCGTATGTACGATATATAACCTATAGTCTCAGTTCTTGAAATGAGCTTTAGCGTCTTTCTTGCAGGATTTTATTTTGTGATTGGTGATCGACCTTAATAAAAAATTCTTTTAAATAATCAAGCAATAAGCGCAGTTTTTTCGAAGCTGCGCTACCAGGGGGAAATACCCCGTAAATATCGATGTCTTTTAATTCATAGTCATCCAGTACCGACTCTAGTGTGCCTGCTTGAATTTTAGGCCAAGCATCATAAACAGGAATGCGCCCCAATCCATGTCCACCTTCTAGAAATGCCGTACGCGCAGCCGCGTTATTGGTACTGATATTTCCTTTTACTGCAACACTGTATGATCGGCTGCCTTTTTTCAGCTCAATAGCGCCTGAGGTTAATTTATAAATAACCCAATCATGCTGTTCTAAATCGGTAGGGTCGACTGGGCGACCGCGTCTTTTAAAGTAGTCAGGGGAGCCACACAAGCAGGTTTGCAATGTCGATAGCTTACTCGCTTGTAAGCCAGAGTCTGGAAGAGGTGCGCCACGAATAGCGAGATCAATGCCTTCTTGAATGATATTGACCACTTCATCGGTCAGCATCACGTCTAATTCGATTTTAGGGTAAAGGCGGCGAAAATCATTCAAGGCAGGAACAACCATCTGCAACCCGACATTAACCGGACAGGTAATCTTTAATAAGCCTTCAGGTTCATTTTTCAGATTTTCTATTTGCTGGTTAGCCGTTGCGGCTTGTTCAGCAATGATGCGGCAAGACTGGTAATACTCAGCACCTGCTTCCGTTAAAGCAATTGAACGCGTCGAGCGGTTGAGTAACTTCACACCCAGCTGAGTTTCTAGTTTTTTTATGTGATAACTGACCACGGCTCGCGACAAGCCAATGTGCTTAGCGGCGGCGGTGAGGTTGCCTTGCTCGACCACTTGGGCAAAGACCACCATGCTTTTGAGTTGTTCGAAGGATAGATTCATAATTCATTGTATCAATATATTGACCAAAGAAGTCTATTTTATCCTATTGTTAGAAGTACTAGGTCGGAATACACTGGATTCAACTTCAAACAATGAGATAAAGACTATGACTACAGCAACAAGCACAGCAACAACTAAGAACGTATTAATGGTATTAACCTCACACTCTGAATTAGGCAATACGGGTGAGAAGACTGGCTTTTGGGTTGAAGAGTTTGCCGCCCCTTATTATGCTTTCATCGAAGCGGGCTTAAATGTGAGCTTGGCTTCTCCTGCTGGTGGCCAGCCGCCAATCGATCCAAAAAGTGAATTAGCAGATTTTCAAACGCCATCAACTAAGCGTTATGACGCCGATAGTGAAGTACAAGCTTTGATGGCAAATACTGCGGTATTAGCTAGTATCAATGCTGAAGATTATGACGCTGTTTTCTATCCAGGCGGTCACGGTCCATTATGGGACTTGGTCGATAATAGCGATTCAATTACATTAATTGAAAGCTTCTTGGCAGCGAATAAGCCAGTAGCGGCAGTATGTCATGCAACGGCTGCGTTCTTGAATGTGAAAGATGCTGCGGGCGAGTATGCGGTTAAAGGAAAAGGCGTAACAGGTTTCACTAATAGCGAAGAAGATGCAGTGCAGTTAACAGACATTGTTCCTTTCTTATTAGAAGATGAATTGATTAAGCGCGGTGGCGATTATCAAAAGGTTGCTGATTGGAATGCGTTTGCGATTCAAGATGGCTTATTAATCAGTGGTCAAAACCCACAGAGCTCTGAATTAGCCGCAGAAAAGTTAGTAGCGCACATCGCGAGCTAATTTTTTATACAACCTTCGCCATTTAATTGAACTATTATTTTAAAAAAATCGAGATATACAATGTTAAATTTCAGCTTTCAAAATACGACTAAAATTAATTTTGGCGAAGGTCAAATAAAATCAATCGCTAAGCAAATTCCTAGTGATGCAAAAGTATTGATTACCTATGGCGGCGGCTCAATTAAAAGCAACGGAGTTTATGATCAAGTCGTTGCTGCATTGAGTGGACATACTTGGTTTGAGTTTTCAGGTATCGAACCCAATCCAAGCTACGATACGTTAATGAAAGCTCAAGATATTATCAAAGAAAATAATATCGATTTTATTCTAGCTGTAGGGGGTGGTTCGGTTGTTGATGGTTCTAAATTCATCGCCGCTGCAGCCTTGTTTACTGGTGATGACCCTTGGGATATCGTCAGCAAGCAAACCCGTATTGAAAACGCACTACCACTAGCGTGCGTACTAACGCTGCCAGCAACAGGTTCGGAATCGAATACCGGTGCGGTTGTCACGCGCAACGGCCATAAACTGCCATTTGCGAGTCCTTTAGTTCGCCCATTATTTGCGGTACTTGATCCAGCGGTAACGTTGTCGTTATCTGATCGCCAAATCAGTAATGGTGTTGTCGATGCCTTTGTTCATACCATGGAACAGTATTTGACCTACAGCGTAAACGGTAAGGTGCAAGATCGTTTTGCCGAAGGCCTGTTATTAACGTTGATCGAAGAGGGGCCAAAAGCCTTAGCCGCTGAAACGACTAATGACTTAGAAGTACGTGGCAATGTTATGTGGGCCGCGACCATGGCATTGAATGGTTTGATTGGCGCTGGTGTTCCTCAAGACTGGGCAACACACATGATTGGTCATGAACTAACGGGTGGTCATGGAATCGATCACGCGCGGACTTTATCAATTGTATTACCTGCTGTGATGAAAGTATGTCGCGATGCTAAGCGTGAAAAATTATTGCAATACGCTGAGCGTGTTTGGAATATTACAGACGGTGATGACGAATCTCGTATTAATCGAGCGATTGAATCAACTGAGCAGTTCTTTGAGCTAATGCAAGTACCAACACGCTTATCTCATGTTGATTTGGGTGAGGCTGATATTGATAGCTTAATCGAAAAATTAACCCAGCACGGTATGGTTAAGTTAGGCGAACATGGTGCTATTACACCAGAAGTAAGCCGTGAAATATTAATGGCTGCACTTTAAGTTTTTATAAGGAAAAAACATGCTAACCGTTCATCATTTAAATCAGTCTCGCTCGAAACGTGTTTTGTGGTTATTAGAAGAACTCGAAATGCCTTACCAGCGAATTGATCATCAACGCGATGCACAAACGCATTTGGCACCGGCCAGCTTGAAAGCGATTCATCCGTTGAGTAAAGCTCCTGTGATTGTCGATGATCTTGCCAATGGCAGCGCTAATGGTGCTGAATCAGAGAGTAAAGTGACCTTATGTGAATCCAGCACCATTATGGAATACATTCTGGATAAAGACGGTGAAAATCGTCTGCGTCCAGAGGCTGGATCTAAAGAATATTACCAATACATGGAATGGTCACACTTCGCTGAAGGCTCTCTTGGCTTACCGGTAATGTGTAAGCTATTCATGGGCATGGAAACCCGTAGTGGCGACCAGCCGATGGATGGTTATATCGCCAAAGAAGTCGCACTTGATTTTACTTACATAGAAACTGTTTTAGCGAAACGTGAGTATTTCGCCGGTGCTGAATTCAGCGCCGCTGATATTATGATGACGAGCATGTTAGAAATCGCAGGCAGTATTGGTTTGCTAAAAAATCAAGAAAAGACGTTGACGTACTTAGCAAAAGTGCAACAACGTCCGGCTTATCTGAAAGCGGCTGCTATGGGTTAAGCGGAGTTTTTCCAATGTCTATGGCTTCTTCAGTATAGGCATCTGCCAAATCAAAGATATGTTGTGGAACATCAAGTTTAT
>Ga0209396_1003566_pt1 | contig 15607 bp, 9 predicted proteins | sample GOMGulsemesocosm_6_FD_184638 | JGI IMG/M metagenome (GOLD analysis project Ga0209396, IMG submission 184638) | Methane-oxidizing microbial communities from mesocosms in the Gulf of Mexico - GOM8C Gulf of Mexico (SPAdes) (version 2) | ecosystem: Environmental > Aquatic > Marine > Cold seeps...
TTGATATTTTGCAAGCTCTTCACGTACTGAGCTTGATTCAGTTTCGATATATCGGCGGCTCATATTATTAAGCACACCTTCAAATACATGCTTACGAACAACAATATCACCACGATCATTACAGTATTTGAATTCTATTTCTTTTTTTCCAGAGCCAGTTAAAACCACTTTTTGTACTGATTTAGGTAAATCTTTAAAGGGTGTTTCAACATCAAATCCATAATGTTCTGCGACAGCTTGTAGCATTTGAAAGTAATAAAAACTGCGTTTATCCCAACCTCGGATCGCACCACCTGAAAGGCTGAGATCAGAATTTTGTACCACACGGTCAGGATCAAAATATTGCTTAACACCCAAACCATCACAGGTTTGACACGCGCCGGCCGGATTATTGAATGAAAATAAGCGAGGTTCTAATTCCGTCATGGCATAACCACAACTAGGACAAGCAAAGTTAGCAGAAAAAACAATGTGCTCTTTATCAGGTTCATCCATAAAGGCGATATGGGCAACACCATTTGATAAAGCCAGTGCAGATTCAAAAGATTCAGCTAAACGTAGTTGTAAGCCGTCTTTCACTTTTAATCGATCAACAACAACTTCAATTGAATGTTTTTTATGTAGTTCTAATGTGGGTGGATCTGAAAGGTCACATACTTCACCATCAATTCTTGCTCGTATGAAACCTTGAGCAGCAAGTTGCTCAAGTAATTTTACATGCTCACCCTTACGCTCTTTAACAACAGGTGCAAGTAACATGACTTTAGTGCCTTCATCTAGCTCTAAAACATGATCAACCATTTGGCTAATCGTTTGTGCAGTTAAAGGTAAACTATGTGTTGGACAGCGAGGTTCGCCAACGCGGGCAAATAAAAGACGTAAATAATCGTATATTTCGGTGATAGTACCCACAGTTGAACGAGGATTATGCGATGTTGATTTTTGTTCTATAGAAATAGCAGGTGATAAACCTTCAATATGATCTACATCTGGTTTTTCCATTAAAGATAAAAATTGACGCGCATAAGCAGAAAGAGACTCTACATAACGGCGTTGACCTTCGGCATATAAAGTATCAAAAGCAAGGGATGATTTCCCTGAACCGGATAAACCTGTGATAACGATTAATTTATCTCGAGGAATGGTAAGGCTTATGTCTTTTAGGTTATGGGTTCTTGCGCCTCTAACGTCTATTTGGTCCATGCTTTTGCTTTCAACTTTTATTAATCTTAAGGTGAGTATCTCACAATTAATCAATAAACCTAACTTAAATTTACGCTTTTAGTGGATATTTATACAGTTGTTTGATTTAGAAGTTTTATGGGGTTTTATGTGTTGAGATCAAACTTTTGTGAACAGCATTTTGATCCGTTTTAAATATCTGTGTTAAACTCCCCCGCAATTCATCTTCCCCTATTTATTTTATAAATAAGTGTTAAAAATAATATGAGCTCATCTTCCCTTAATGCGTTAGAAAAACGTACCGCAGTGACATTGGCCAGCGTCTTTGCTTTTCGCATGTTAGGTTTATTCATGCTAATGCCTGTTTTAGCTATTTATGGTCAAGATTTAGAAGGATTTTCTCCTTTATGGATAGGTCTAGCGATTGGTGCTTATGGTTTAACGCAAGCTTTATTACAAGTCCCTATGGGCTGGCTATCAGATAAATATGGTAGAAAAAGGGTTATCGTTTCGGGATTAGTTTTATTTGCTATCGGCTCACTGATAGCAGCGATGGCTGAATCTATTTATATGGTCACGCTTGGCCGTGCTTTACAAGGTATGGGCGCAATAGCCAGTACGGTGTTAGCATTAGCAGCAGACTTAAGCCGTGATGAACAAAGGCCGAAAGTAATGGCTGTGATTGGTATGTGCATTGGTTTAAGTTTTGCATTTGCGATGTTATTAGGGCCAATAGTTGCAAGTTCTTATGGTGTAAGCGGCATATTTTGGTTAACGGCAGTATTGGCGTTAGCGGGCATTGTTATTGTGCTTACTTTAGTGCCAACAGCAGTTAATCGTGCGCCAAAAGGTGAAACTTCAGCTGTATTCGATGATATTAAAAAAATTGTAAAAAACCCACAATTGGCGCGATTAGATGTTGGCGTAATGATACTGCATCTTACTTTAACTGCGATGTTTGTGGTATTGCCTAGCCAACTGATAGCTGATGGTTTAGGTGCTGAACAACATTGGCAGCTGTATATTCCTGTACTATTTTTAGCTTTCTTTTTAATGGTACCTATAATGGTTATCGCCATTAAAAAAGAAAAAGAGAAACAAGCTTTCATTGGTTCTATAGCACTTATGGTGGCCAGCTTAATGACATTAACTTTGGTATCTGACTCATCTTGGGGTATCGCAGCGTGTATGTTAGGTTATTTTGTTGCATTTAATTATTTAGAAGCAACGATGCCAGCTATGGTGTCTCGTATGGCACCGGCAAATCAAAAAGGCTCCGCGATGGGCGTATTTTCATCGGGGCAATTTTTTGGTGCATTTTTAGGTGGGATCTTAGGTGGATTGATAGCTTCTTTTGATTCTGCGCAATCAGTGTTTGCGGCAGCGGCCTTGGTTGGGGTAATATGGCTGGCTATCGCTTCGGGTATGGTAATTCCACCTAGAAGTAAATTAGTCAGTTTATTAACTGAAATAGATTCGGAACAACAAGCACAAGACTTAGCTGCACGATTAGTTGTATTAAAAGGTGTAGTTGAAGCGACGGTTGTTTTAGAAGAGAATAGAACATATTTAAAGGTTAAAGATAAAGAATTTGACCTTGAACAAGCACGAGAAATCGTTGCAGCTTAATTAATTATACCCAAGCCACTTCAAGATGCGAGTTTCAGGACTTCTGAGTAACTCATGATCTAGGCTCATCTTTGTATTAATGGTTATTCCCTTAAAAAAAGATGAAACAACGAGCATGATTTACTCAGGAGACCCTAGAAGGTTGGTTTAGAAACGTTTTATACTGTGTTATTGATTTTAAAAAGGGAGTAACCATTCTCTGCAATCAATGCCTTGTCTAAAACGTTTCTAACTCCAACTGAATTCTGCATCTTGAAATGGTTTGGGTATATGAAACCAAATAAAAGGAGAGTACTTAATGGCTCGCGGTGTAAATAAAGTAATACTGGTTGGTAATTTAGGCCAAGATCCAGAAGTAAGATATATGCCAAATGGCGGTGCAGTTGCAAACATCACTTTAGCAACAGCTGATAGCTATAAAGATAAAAATACAGGCCAAATGGTTGATAAAACTGAATGGCATCGCGTTGTATTTTTTGGAAAATTAGCTGAAATCGTTGGTGAATACTTACGTAAAGGCTCTCAAGTTTATGTTGAAGGTAAATTACAAACACGTAAATGGCAAGATCAGCAAGGCCAAGATAAATATACAACTGAAGTTGTTGTAGATCAGTTCAGCGGTCAAATGCAAATGCTTGGCGGTCGTAATGATGGCGCACAAGCTGGTGGCGGTAACTTCCAAAAGCCTGCTCAACAGCAGCAAGGTGGCTACCAAAAACCACAACAGCAAGGTGGTTTTAACCAGCAACAAAATCAAGGTCAACCACAAGGTGGATTTGGTCAGCAACAGCAATCAGCACCTGCTCCACAAGGTGGTTTTGCACCGCAACAGCAGCAAGCACCTGCACAGCAAGGTGGCGGCGGTTTTGCACCACAGCCATCAGCACCTGCTCAACAAGGTGGTTTTGCACCTAAACCTCAAAATACTGGCAGTGCTTCAGCACCTATGGAACCGCCAATTGATTTTGATGATGACATTCCGTTCTAGGCTGAAATCTATAGCTTAGATATAAAAAAACCAGCTTAATAGCTGGTTTTTTTAATCCTGAAATTTTTATTTCCAAATCAATTCAAAATCTCTCGCGAATATTGACTCTAATTGATGTTTAAATTGACTATTAATACTGGTATTAGATAGTTGTGTTAACTCGTTTCCAGTTTGTGTTAATTTATAATAATTAAGCACTAAGCCAGATGTTTTTGCTTTTAAAGTGAGCTCTGAGTTTTTGAAATTAAGTTTATATTCATCGCCAAATTTTAGCTCTGCTGATTCTATTTCTTGTCCGTAAATAATATCAATATCTATCAAGGTTAAAATATCAGGGAAGTTTAATCCGGCTTTACTTAAGTTTAAGTGAGAATTATTTTGTAAGCGCAAAAAGCTAAATAACGATGGTTTTTTGTAATAACCTAATAAAATAAGGCTGCCATTATCTATCGGACTACGCGCACTTAAACTGCCACAAATCTGTAATGAACCCGCTTCTTTTTGTGTCATTTGTTTTAAAGTTAATAAGCTTTTATAAGAAAATGTGCCGGGATGGGTGGTTTCTCCCATCATTATTTTTGCCCATAGCTTTTGCATTTTTTTATTTGAACTATCTTCTGCCAAGCTAATAAAACGCTCAACCCAATCAGGATCAGGTTCTTGCTCTGCACTTGTTTGAGGGCAATACTCTAATGCAAGCGACATTATTGACTCTATATTTTGCTGCTTTCTTAATAGCGCAAGTCTCTGTCTTTTTTGTGCTCTTAGTTGTAGAGAATCAGTCATATCAAAAGTGTATTTAGGTGCGACACCATGGCGACCAGCAATGTTATTTTCTTGCTTAAGCAAAGGTTGTATTGGTTCACTTTTATGAACCTCAGTACCGAGTTTCTTTTTTATGATAAAAGATAAATTATCACTTATTGTTGATACTTTAAGTTCCATTTTCAGAGTCGCTTTTTGTTACTGAATTCATTTCTGTTTGGCTTTTCAGGTTTTTTAGACCTAGTTCTAGGCTAGGTGCTATTACATACTTTATTAGCAGCACTTGATACCCCGCAATAAGTATTGCGTTGTTATTACCATTTATTTTCCATGTTACTAGCGTATTATTTGTTTCTTTTTTATAAGTAAAAGAAGAAGTTGCTAAATGCTCATCATTAAAAATAATATTATAATGCACATTTGAGCTATTAACTTGGGTTACGGTTAATTCACCACTACCTGATTGGCCTGACCATGTAAGATTTGCTCCCACGCCTTGTGTTTTTTCACCTAAGGTGGTTTTAAATGAGGGATCGATAATTTCCCATGGCGACCAAGTAGGCCATAACTTAAAATCATTTACCCAATGTTGAATCGCCTGTGGTTGCGCATTAATACTGATACTTTTTTTGATGTTATATTTTGTGGGCAAAAATAAGCCGACAATAATTAAACCTAATAAAAAAACAAAAGTGTATTTTAGAAACCGTTTCATTAACTCTCTTTTTAGTCCATGATGTCTAATATGATAAATTATAAAGTTTTACTTGTTATATATTCAATGCTTTCAACATTGCATTAGCTGAAATTACGCAAAAATAATTTGCTATGCAATTGATATTATTTGTTTGTGCACTGCATTTTTTTATGATTTATCAACTATAATGATTGAGGGATATTTAGCGCTTCCAAATATCTATATTAATAGTATTATAACAAAAAACATAACTTTTCACATTTATGTAAATATTTCTTAATTACTGAGGTGACATGACTGAAGCAGACCATGATGACTTCCTTTTTTTACAAGAGGATGAGCCTGAACAAGAAATTCAACATAATGAATTTTGGGATGTGCTTATAGTTGATGATGATTCTGAAATTCATTCAGTGACGCAGCTTGCACTGTCTGGTGTTTTGTTTTGGGATAAACCCCTAAGGTTTTCTCATGCCTATTCAGGCAAAGAAGCAATTGATTTTTTGTCTAAAAATCCGAATATAGCCGTTGTATTACTCGATGTTGTTATGGAAAGTGATGATGCAGGCTTAAATGCGGTTAAGCATATCCGTGAAACCCTTAAAAATAATAATATTCGTATCATTCTGAGAACAGGTCAGCCAGGTTATGCACCTGAAGAGCAGGTAATTCGTGAATATGATATCAATGACTATAAAACAAAAACAGAGTTAACCCGTAGTAAATTAGTAACTTCATTAGTTGCAGCTATTCGCTCATATGAACAGCTTTGCCAATTAGAGCAACAAAGTTTAGGCTTAGAAAAAGTCATCTCAGCTTCAAAATCTATTCTTGGCATTACAGATATTAATGATTTTTCAAATGCAGTTGTCAAACAGCTTGCTGATATTTTAGACTGTCCTGCATTAGGTGTTTTATGTGCTAAAACAAATAATGCGTTACGTATATTAGGTGGTAGTTCAGAGTATCAAGGTTCGATTGGTTTAGGCGTTGAACAACTGGATAATGGCCGTGCTATTCATCAAATTCAAAATTGTATAACACAAAGAAAACGTCAAATAACCGAATTCGATATTACATTTATATTAAATGCAAATGAGCAACAATCTGCGGTTTTTCTTGAGCTTACAAGTCCACCTTCGCAAGCTCAGTTACAATTTGCTGAAATATTTTTAACTAATGTTGATGTCGGCTTTGATAATATAAAGCTTTTTAATAGTTTAAGAAATTCAGCTTTTAAAGATGCTTTAACGGGTTTATCTAATCGAACAGACTTTGTAGATAAAGTGGCAACCTATGCGACAGAGCAAGGGCAAAGTAATCGATTGTTTCTGATTGATATTTCACAATTTTCCGATATTAATAATGGCTTAGGACAAGACATAGGTAATTTATTATTAAAGTCAGTTGTTAAACGTCTTGAGGAGGAGTTACCAGAAGCGACTTTATTATCGCGCATAGGCGCTGATGTATTTGCTGTTGTAATAGAAAAAAACTTATTAGAGCCCCAAAGGTTAAATGAATTACTACACGCACCTTTAAGGGCGGGTGAGCATTTACTGCCAATAGATTTCACTTTTGGTATTTGTAATGGAGAGCACTTTAATAAAAGTGGTCTGCAAACCTTAAAAAGTGCATATATCGCACTTAATTTAGCAAAAACTAAATCTCAAAATAACTATGAGTTTTATCTTCCTGAAATGGAAGAAAAAATGACATGGCGCTTAGGCATCATTCGCCAGTTAAGGCAGGATTTTGCTGATAATAAATTGCAAGTTTGGTATCAACCTCAAATTGATTTTAATAATTTAAAAATGATAGGTTGTGAGGCTTTATTACGTTGGCCTAGCAGTGATGGTGCTTTTATTTCTCCAGCGGTGTTTGTACCTTTAGCTGAAGATGCGGGTATGATAGTTGAAATAGGCCAATGGGTACTAGAACAGGCCTGTATGCAGCAAAAAGAGCTAGAGTCTCAAGGTTTCAAGGTGAGAATGGCTGTGAATGTATCAGTGCCTCAATTTAGAGATCTTAACTATGTACAACAAGTTAAAGATACATTAGATAAATATGGCGTTGCACCTAGCTGTTTAGAGCTTGAAGTAACTGAAAGTGTAGTAATGGACGATCCTCAAGCTGTAATAAATGTATTAACTGAGCTCAAAAATTTAGGTATTGAGATTGCGATAGATGATTTTGGCACTGGTTTTTCATCCTTAAGTTATTTACAAAAATTACCTATTAGCCGTATTAAAATAGATCGTGCATTTGTAAAAGATATACCTGAAAAAGATGCCGGTGCGATTGCTGAATTGATTGTTTCTTTAGGCAAAAAGATGAACCTAAAAACCATCGCCGAAGGCATAGAAACACAAGACCAAGCTGATTATCTTATCAATTTAGGGTGTGATGAGGCGCAAGGTTTTATGTACTCCAAGCCTCTACCTGCATTAGCATTAACTGATTTTGTAAAACTTAACGGTATTAATAACTAAGACTCATTTATAGTTTAATAAATCCCTTTTAATTTGTAATTTTAGATACTTAAACAGAACGGTTATCGTTCTGTTTAATATTTAATCAATTCACCTTAGCTCTAAACTCATGTATACTCCGCACCCTTTGCATTTACTTGAGTCATTGAATGATAGCTTTATCACCACATCGCGGACTTTTCTCATATCCTAAATATTGGGCGGAGTGTTACGATACCTCGCCTTTTTTACCGACTACTCGCGCTGAGATGGATGCGTTAGGTTGGGATAGTTGTGACATTATTGTGGTTACTGGTGATGCTTATGTTGATCATCCTAGTTTTGGCATGGCGGTGATTGGCCGAGTTCTTGAGGCACAAGGTTTTAGAGTTGGCATTATTTCTCAACCTGATTGGTCAAATAAAAATGCCTTTATGGAATTAGGTAAACCTAATCTATTTTATGGTGTGACAGCAGGTAATATGGATTCAATGATCAATCGTTATACTGCTGAGAAGCGTATGCGACATGATGATGCTTATACACCGGATAATCTTGGCGGAAAACGTCCAGATCGCGCTGTATTGGTATATAGCCAAAGATGTAAAGAAGCATATAAAGATGTACCAGTCGTAATTGGTGGTATTGAAGCAAGCTTACGCCGCATTGCCCATTTTGATTATTGGTCTGAAAAAGTGCGTCGTAGTGTTATTTTTGATGCTAAAGCAGATATTCTTGTTTACGGTAATGCTGAGCGTCCTTTAGTTGAGATAGCTCATAGAATAGCAAGTGGCGAATCACCATCTGAAATCCATAATGTACGTGGTACAGCCGTTATTCGTAAAGAACCATTACCGGGCTGGCGTGGTTCTGACTCAACAGCAATTGATAAAATTGGTAAAATAGATCCTATTCCAAATCCATATGGTGCTGATGATGTTGGATGTGATAAATCAGAGTTTAAACAAGCTGGTATCGATTTAGCGGAAGAAGCTGCAAAACCGATAATGGTACAACCACATAAAACAAAAAAAGAGCGCCAAAAGCCGTGGGAAAATACCTACGTTAAGCTGCCTGCGTTTGAACAAGTCAGTGTCAATAAACCTTTATATGCCCATGCTTCACGTATTTTGCATCAAGAAACTAATTCAGGTTGTGCACGTGCCCTATTTCAACGCCATGGTGATCGTCATATATGGGTAAATCCGCCAGCGATCCCACTTGAAACCGAAGAAATGGATCATGTATTTGATTTAGCATATCAGAGGGTACCACATCCAAGTTATGGTGAGAAAAAGATCCCCGCATTCGATATGATTAAAACGTCGGTTAATATTATGCGTGGTTGTTTTGGTGGTTGTTCGTTCTGTTCTATCACAGAGCATGAAGGACGAGTGATTCAAAGTCGCTCAGAAGAATCTATTATCAATGAAATTGAACAAATTAGAGATAAAGTACCAGGCTTTACCGGCGTTATTTCTGATTTAGGCGGTCCAACCGCTAATATGTACAAATTAAGATGTAAGAGTGAAAAAGCAGAAAGTACATGTCGTCGTTTATCTTGTGTTTACCCAGAAATTTGTAAGCATATGGATACCGATCATAGCCCAACGATTTCGCTTTATAAAAAAGCGCGTCAGGTTAAGGGGATTAAAAAAATCTTAATTGCTTCAGGAGTACGATATGACATCGCAATTCAAGATCCCCGATATATCAAAGAACTTGCAACACATCATGTGGGGGGGTATTTAAAAATAGCTCCAGAGCATACCGAAGAAGGTCCGTTATCTCGTATGATGAAACCAGGTATGGGTACATATGATAAATTTAAAGAGTTATTTGATAAGTACTCGAAAGAGGCTGGTAAAAAACAGTATTTGATCCCTTACTTTATTTCTGCACATCCAGGTACAACAGATAAAGATATGGTCAACTTAGCAATTTGGTTAAAGTCGCAAAACTTTAAGCTCGATCAGGTGCAAAACTTTTATCCATCTCCTATGGCAAATGCAACAACCATTTACCATACTGAAATGAATTCTTTGCGTAATATTAAAAATAACAAAGATGAAGTGCCAGTGCCTAAAGGTGCGCGTCAGCGTCGTTTGCATAAAGCCATTTTACGTTACCATGATCCATCAGGTTGGCCGATTATTCGCGAAGCATTGCGTAAAATGGGCATGGCTAATTTAATTGGCAAAGCTCCCCAGCATTTAGTACCGCCAGAATCTCGTGAAGAAAAGCGCGGTGGTGGTAAATTTCAAACGAATAAACCGGGTGGGGTTAGCAAAGGTGGTCGTCCTGCGTTGTCTCGTCATACAGGTTCAAGCCAGTTTAATACAGCTAATACTAAACCGCGTGTAGGTGGTAATAAAAAACGTAAGTAAATAGCGAGTTTACAAAATATAAAAAGGCCGTGACTTAATAATCACGGCCTTTCTTATATTCAATATCATTGAAACTGTAGTACCAAGGATGAATAATATTATTCTGCTATAAAGGCTTCACCTTTTTGCATCCATAATGGTGCTGGCTTGCCTTTTAGATGGTGATCAAAGTATTCCATCATACGAATTGAAAAATCGACCTGGTTAGGGAATTTTTTCAAGTGGTGTGGTTCACCTTCGTACTGTAAGAATATGGCATCTTTACCGGCTCTACGTAAGGCGAGGTAATACTGAATGCCTTCTTGCCAAGGTACAGCGCCATCTTTATCACCAAACATGATCATAATAGGTGTATTTACTTTATCTGCAAAAAACACTGGTGAGTTTTCGATGTATAACTCAGGTGCTTCAAATAAGTTTTTTCCTATGCGGCTTTGGCCTGTTTCATACTGGAATTGACGTGCTAAACCAGACTTTAAACGTATACCACTATAAGCACTTGTCATATTAGATACTGGCGCGCCAGAAACCACAGCTTTAAACATATCCGTTTTTGTAACCATAAAGGCACTTTGATAACCGGCCCAAGAGTGACCTTGTAAACCAATTTTGTCTGGATCTGCAATGCCTAAATCAATTAGTTTCTGTGCTGCATTGATCATGGTTTTAGTTGAAGAGCGACCTGGGTGTCCTACTTCAAAACGGATATCAGGTAAAAATATCGCATAACCGTTAGAGGTGAACATAGGGAAGTTAGGTCTATGGTTTAACTCCATTTTAGGGAAGTCATACATGCGTTGACTCATATAACGATAGAAATAGATCACTACTGGTAATTTGTCGCCTTTTTTATATCCTGCAGGCTTAATTAAAACACCTTGAAGATCTTCGCCATCCCAACCTTTATAGCTTACAAGTTCAGGTTTTTGAGCCCAATCAAAATCTTTCATTTGTGGGTTTAATTTAGTAACTTGTTGCTTGTTTTTAAAGCTTGAATCAGTTTGCCAAATATCAGGGAATTGATGGTAGCTTTGCTGAGTAAATAATAATTTATCGGCGTGTTTTGCTTTTTTGATTAAATCAAAGCGGCTTTTACCCGTTAGTACTTTAGTCAGTGAGTTGTCGCTTAAGTTTAATTTAGCAATCTCAGTTTGTTTATCTTTTAGGTTAATCGCTTTAACAAATACGGTATCACCTTTTTTAAAGCCTACTGTTGTTTTATCAAGTTTGATCACGCGATAGCGAGTATTACTTTTTTCACCATCAGTTAAACGAGTTGCTTTTAATGAGTGAGTATCAAATGCCCAAATATCATATTTATCATAAACTAAAACCGCACTACCATCAGTCATCCAACCTGCAAAACCATAACCAGGAACTTCAGTCGGGTAATCATGTTGGTCATCAGCAAAGCTGCTACGGATCCCTTGAGTTAAGTTGTTTAACTTAGCTGTTTGCATGTTTTTAAGCTGCACATGACCTTTATCAAAGTAAGCTGCAAAGCCGCCTTTAGATGATAATGTTGGTCTTGTACGTGTATCAGATATAATTTCTTTACGTGCGCCAGTATTTACATCTACAGCGTAATAATCTGCAAAAAAACCGTCATACATGATTCTTTCTAGATGTTTATTATTTGATTCACCTAATAATGCCAGTTTTTCTTTATGTAAATTTACATCATTCATATCAGGTGTTGCTAACTGAATGCTTTGTTTAGTGGCTAAGTGGTATACCGCTTGAAAGTGGCGGTTTTTATTGTCTTTATTCCAAGTGATTTGCTCTCTTGGTTTTATTTCTGCGTCATTATTGTGCCAAACTTTTAAACCCTTTTGATCGCGAATGGTAGCGTAATCAGTTAAATCATCTGCTGTTTTATATTTCTTTTTTTCTATTTTTTTAGCAAGTTCTGGGCGCGTTTTAAAGTAAAGTCTTTCACCTGTCTCAGACCAGCTAATATCCGCAGTTTTACCTATAAACCAGTTTTCTTTTGGTGTACTTACTTTAGCTAATTCACCTTGTTTGTCATGCCAAATATATAACTGATATTCACGGCGACGTTTATCATCATTGATGTAGTTACCAGCAGTAAATGCAACACTAGACTGTTCAGGGTGCCAGCTGATTTTACTTGCAACAATACCTGGCTCACTCATAAGTGAAGTCGCGTTATAATCTTTTGTTAAATCAATTAAAGATATTTGGTTTTTAACACCATCTTTTACCACAGTGCTTACTAACATTTGTTCGCTAGTATGGCTAAAGCCATAATTTAAAGTGTTATTTAAAGTGTGGCTTGTTTGATCTTTTAAGCTAACGATAACTAAGTTATACGAGGTATCTTTTTTATCTGCTTTGATTGCTGATTTATCTTTATTCTTGTCTGATGGCTTTTCTTTTTTATCAGATTCTTTGTCTGTTTTTTTATCATCTGACTTTTCATCTAATCGGTAGGCTAACCATAAGCCATCATCCGATAATTTGAAGTCTTTAACATTTTCAAATTCAAATTTTTCAGCTGTTTTAGCATTGATCAAAGTCAGTGAACTTTTAAGCTGTTTTTTTTCTTTTTTTGAAGCGCTTTCACTTTTTAATAAACTTGGTTTTACTGTAAAAGCCACCCAGCTAGCATTTTTGTTAATAACAGGTTTTGTTCCCATGGGCACTTGGCTTAACAAGTCATTATTTGCAAGGTTATATACTTGGCCTTGGGCATCACCACGGTAAGGAGTTGCAGATAGCGCTAAAATTTTGCCATTTTCAGATAGCTGTTGAGACTTAGCATATTTAAAATCAAATACATCATTAAATTGTAGTGCTTCTTGAGCGTGAGCTGATGTTGTTGCTAGAACAACGGCGCTCGCTACGACAGAGAGGAGACGTTTCATAAATTTAATTTAAAACTATTAATGTGTTTAAGGTGAACCTATTGTAAACATTCAACAAGTGAGGTCGAGTGAAAATGAGTTGAATAGTGTACAAATGAGACGAATCGATACAGAAAAGATATTAAATTGAGAGCAATTTGATGATTATTTCAGTGTGTTGAATAAATTAAGGTTTAACACGAGAATGAAGTTATGCCTACCAAAATGTAGGCATATTTATTATGATGAGGATATTATACCAATTCTATTAAGTTAGATTGATCACATATTTATTGGAATTGCTATTAATGCCAAGCAAATGAAAGTTGCTGCCATTGCGATTCAAATGATGCTGTTGGTTTTTGTTTGAAATCAGAGCGTACAAATTGATTCATTTTACCTTCTACAAAAGCTAAAAATAAATTAGCTAAATGAGATTCATCAATTGCAAAGGTTTTAGATTCGCGTAATTTACGTTCTCTTAATACTTGCTTGAATTGCGTTTCTAGCTTTTCGAAAAGGCTTTGAATACGTGTACGTAAACGCTCTTGCTCACCTTGAAGTGCATCACCTGTCAGAATTCGTGTAATGCCAGGGTTTTTTTCTGCAAAGCCTAAAAGCAGCATTAAAATATTATACATACGGCTTTGGGTATCTTTTTCATTATCTAAAATGATATTGATGCGAGATAATAAAGTATCTTCAATAAATTCAATTAAGCCTTCAAACATTCTCGCTTTACTTGGAAAGTGGCGGTATAACGCAGCTTCAGAAACCCCTACTTCAGCCGCTAATTTAGCTGTAGTGATCCTTTGACCTGGATTTGTTTCAAGCATTTGCGCTAATGATTGCAGTATTTGCTCTTTTCTATTGCTACTTTTTTTAGCAGGCATTTTTATCCCTTACTTCTTATTCTTATTTTAGGATTTAACTTTTATATTTGGCAGTCATCATAAAGTGCGTGAACTTTAAAAACAAGCATTAGCAATGGTTTTTATGATCTGGATAGCTAATGCTTGCTTACTGTCTTCGGGTAGATTTAATTGGCTGTCTTTACCTTGTTTATCATGCCAATAAAGTGTTAAAGCGTTACGTTCAGAGTTAAAACCTAAGCCTTCTTGAGAGACATCGTTGGCGCAAATCATATTTAAATTTTTGTTTTTTAATTTACCCAGAGCATATTGCGCTACGTTTTGTGTTTCAGCGGCAAAGCCTACTGTGAACGGTCTATTTGTTGTTAATGCTGCTACAGAGGCAATAACATCAGGGTTTTTAACTAAGGTTAAAGATATTTCATCGCCTTGTTTTTTTATTTTTTGAGTTTGAATATCTGCAGCGCGATAATCAGCTACTGCCGCACAGCCGATAAAAACATCTGACTTTGGTGCTAATTCTAATGCTGCTTGTTGCATTTCAACAGCACTTGAAATGTTCACTCTGTTGACGTTATTTGGTGTCGGTAAGCTAACAGGTCCACTAATGATATTGACAGTTGCGCCTAATTTCTCAGCCGCAATAGCTAATGCATAACCCATTTTTCCTGAGCTATGATTACTAATGTAACGTACAGGATCTAGCGCTTCTCGTGTTGGGCCTGCAGTAATAGTAACTGTTTTTCCTTTTAATGAGAGGGAGTGAGTATTTTGTATTTGATCCGCAAAAAAGTTAATGCAATTTTCAACAAGTTCTAGCGGATCTAGCATGCGACCTAACCCCAAATCACCACAAGCCTGCTCGCCACTGGCTGGGCCCCAGACCTCAATATTTCGTTGTTTTAAGGTATTTAAGTTAGCTTGTGTAGCTGCATGTGCGTACATTTGTTGATTCATAGCGGGTGCAACCGCCACTTTTGCTGGCGTTGCTAATAAAAGAGTTGTTAATAAGTCATCGGCTATACCGTGAGTCATTTTAGCTATGATATTCGCAGTTGCAGGCGCAACTAGAATAAGATCAGCCCATTTTGCAAACTCAATATGTCCCATAGCAGCTTCAGCGCTCGGATCTAATAATGAATCTGAAACAGGTTCACCTGATACGGCTTGTAACGATAAAGGTGTCACAAATGATTGTGCTGATTGAGTCATTACCACTTTAACTTGCATACCACGTTCTTTTAAACGTCTTACTAATTCAGGGCATTTATATGCAGCAATACCACCAGATATGGCTAATAATATTTTTTTATTTGTATGACTCATGCGTTAGCTTCATTTGGGACAATAAATATGGCGTATAAGATAACATGTTAAGGCATAGCTTAAAAATACTTGGTGGTTTGTTTAGGTGTTTTGTAGGTTGAGCTTCAGCTTAATTTTTTTAATATTGAGCTCGTAAGACTAAAGTCTCACCTACAGTATCTGTAATTTTTAATTAAACCTAGTAAGACTGAAGTTAGTCTCTCTTACAATTTAACGTTATTGTCGAGATTTAGGTGTTTTGCAGGTTGAGCTTCAGCTTAACTTTTTTAATATTGAGCTCGTAAGACTAAAGTCTCACCTACAATATCTGTCATTTTTAATTAAACCTAGTAAGACTGAAGTTAGTCTCTCTTACAATTTAACGTTATTGTCGAGATTTAGGTATTTTGTAGGTTGAGCTTCAGCTTAACTTTTTTAATATTG
>Ga0209396_1003570_pt1 | contig 15601 bp, 8 predicted proteins | sample GOMGulsemesocosm_6_FD_184638 | JGI IMG/M metagenome (GOLD analysis project Ga0209396, IMG submission 184638) | Methane-oxidizing microbial communities from mesocosms in the Gulf of Mexico - GOM8C Gulf of Mexico (SPAdes) (version 2) | ecosystem: Environmental > Aquatic > Marine > Cold seeps...
CAAAGCTGCCATTTCTCCGCTACTTGAAGAGGGGGGGGAATTAGTGGTGACTGCCTTACCGCTTTACCATATATTTGCCTTAACAGCCAACTGCCTAACTTTCTTTACTATGGGCGGTACCAATTTATTAATCACCAATCCAAGAGATATGCCTAACTTTGTTAAAGAGTTATCAAAGTATCCCTTCACTGCTATTACCGGTGTAAATACTTTATTTAATGGTCTATTAAATACTCCCGGTTTTAGTGAACTTAATTTTAGCACGCTAAAAATGTCACTTGGCGGTGGTATGGCAGTACAGCGTCCAGTCGCAGAACGTTGGCGACAAGTCACAGATAGCAGGTTACTGGAAGGTTATGGTTTAACCGAGTGTGCACCTTTAGTAACGTTAAGCCCTCATAACCTTGCAGCTTATGATGGCAGTATTGGTATTCCTGCTTCTTCAACGGATGTGAAAATCATGCGCGAAGACGGCAGTACTGCAGATATTGGTGAGTCAGGTGAAATGTGTGTGAAAGGCCCGCAAGTGATGTTAGGTTACTATAACTGCCCGGAAGCCACTGCTGAAGTATTAAAAGATGGTTGGTTTGCTACAGGCGATATTGCGATGATGGATGATAAGGGATATTTCACTATAGTCGATCGCAAAAAAGATATGATAATTGTATCTGGTTTTAATGTTTATCCGAATGAAATAGAAGAAGTATTAGCCATGCACGAAGGTGTCCTCGAGGCTGCTGCTATTGGTGTGCCACACGAGATATCAGGAGAGGTGGTTAAAGTTTTTGTAGTGAAAAAATCGGATGACCTAACTGAAGAGTTGTTGATTAAACATTGCCGCGAGAACTTAACTAATTATAAAGTACCTAAACTGGTTGAGTTTCGTCAGGAATTACCAAAAACTAATGTAGGTAAAATATTAAGAAGAGAGCTGCGCTAAGTCTCGTTTACGTCACGACAGTATCGGTTTGATTAACTGAGCAGATAATCAAAATAAACCATTAAAAAAGGCAAGCTATTATAGCTTGCCTTTTTGTTTCTTAATTAGCTAAATAGGTAGCTAATTTGATAAAGTTTTACTGAGCTTTCAACGTTTGGCCGTTGACCTCTAAACTGTCGTCAGACATTAAATACACATATAGCGGCATAATATCTTCAGGAAGGGCTATTTCTGCTTTATCTTCTGCAGGGAAAGCGCAAGACCGCATGTTGGTATTGGTAGCCCCTGGATTGATTGCGTTAGTGCGTAAGGTGCTGACATCGTATTCGTCTGCGATCACTTGCATCAAACCTTCAGTGGCAAACTTTGAAATACTATATTGACCCCAATAGGCTCTGCCTTTACTGCCTACACCTGAAGAGGTAAATACCAACGAAGCTCTTGGCGCTAATAATAGTGTAGGAATTAAGGTTTGAGCCAATAAAAGTTGTGCGGTCACATTAACTTTCATTACGTCAGTAAATACTTGCTCATGCATTTGCGTAAAGGGTGTTAGCTCTCCTAATACGGACGCATTAAGCAATACACCATCAAGCTTGCCAAATTGGCTGGCAATAGTCGAAGACATATCAATATAGTTTTGCTTTGTCGCGCCTTTTAAGTCTAATGGAATAATTGCTGGCTCAGTTAGTCCTAGCGCAAGTATTTCATCGTAGACAGCTTCAAGTTTACTAACCGTTTTTCCAAGCAAAATAACAGTGGCGCCTAGTTTGGCGTAGGTAATTGCTGCAGCGCGGCCAATACCTGCACCAGCACCGGTGACTAGAATGGTTTTGTTGTTTAAACAAGCATCTTTTATCGAATAATTAAACATATTGAGTTCTTTTAGCTGTTGATGAGAAAATTACCTGTCTATTCTACGCGTTGGTATTTTCATTGACGAGAAAAAAATTTATTAACATCAAAAAACAGAACTAAACAACACAGAACAGCACAAAAAGGCACAAAAAAGTACAAAAAGATAAAAAATATCTGGTACCTAACGACATCTTGGGGTAACTTTGACTGGTCTAACGAGTTATTCAAACGTTAGTTTGAACTTTGTATCGAACTTTTCTTTGAACACAAAAAGTAAAATAACTTTAAATAAATACACATAATAAAAAATTAAGTCATTGGGGAAATATACATGAAAAAGCTAGCTCTCAGTCTTGCTATTATTAGTGCACTTGGCTTAAGTGCCTGTGATAGCGAAACAATCGAAGATGTACAACAAGAAGTGGCAGGAAATGGTTCTGCGGTTAAATCGTTGGCTCGAGTTGTTTATGATCCTTCTAATGGTGTTTTATCAGTCCCTAATGACTTATTATTTTCAGGCACGCCAGATGGCACTTTACATATACCAGTATCTAGAGATCCAAATACAGGGGAAGTTATCTCTGGAGAAAAAGATGAAGATGGTAGTGAGATTGATTCCCCTAACTATGCTGACCCATCTACTGCATTAGGTGCTATTGATGGTTGGTCTACAACTAATCCTTTTCTTTTGGAGATTAATGTTCCTGAAGGTAGTACATTAGACGGGGCTAGCGTTCATAACCCTGCGTCAGTTAAAGTCTATGAAACGATTATGGGCGGTGATACTGGCGTTAGTGAGTGTACAGACGTTACTCGTGGTTTAGCATGCAAAGTTGTAGCTGAGTTAACTTATGGAACCGATTTTATTGCACAAGTTAAAGGTAATTATATTGCCATTATTCCAACGCAACCGTTAAAAGCTAAAACCAGTTATGTTGTAGCATTAACAAATAATATTAAAGACAGCTCTGGTACAGCTATTGCCGGCTCACTAACCTATGAAGCAGTGCGCCAAGATATTACCACTAGTCCATTAGCAACAGCTAGTCAGTTGCAACTACAAGGTATTATCAATAGTTTTGAGAATGCCATTGTTACTGCTGGTGCTGAAAAAGATAGCCTAATCTATACTTTTGCTATGACAACTCAGTCAACCACTGATGTATTGGGTACCACAAAAGCATTGATGGCTAATAATGTCCCAGCGATGGTTGAGAATGCAATGAAAGGCATACCAACCATTGGTGTTCAAGATACTGGAATGTCAGTTGCTAATATTTTAGCTCCTTATCCTGAGGGGCATGCTGATTTTGACAAAAATAAAATCCCGCAATCACTAGTACCTTTATATTCTACTGCTAACTTTATGCAAGGTAGCATTACTTTGCCGTATTACTCTGGTGTACCTAGCATTGAGAATGGTATGGCGCCAGTGAATGACTGGTGGAAGTCTTTATGTGACTCCGGTGCTATATTAGCTGGTGTGGCTGCAAAAATAGCTGCTGGAGAACTTCCTGCTGAAACTATTCCTGCTGAACCTGTTAGTGTCGACGATGGCACCTGTATGGCCATTTCAGCTGCAAAAGCGTTACCTGCCCCAGGCCTTAGAGCTTTAGGTTTTGATACAAAGCGCCATTTAACCAAGTTCAGCCCTGTTCCTAAAGCCAATGTGAATATGCCTGTTGTTGTGCAAATGACTACACCTGATGTCACTGTAGCAAATGCAGTTCGTCCAGCTTTAAGTTTACCAGCTGATTTAGTTGAGCCAGATAATGGCTGGCCTGTTGTAATTATGCAACATGGTATTACCTCTAAAAAAGAAGATATGTTAGCCATAACAGGTATTCTTTCCGCGTATGGGTTTGCTACCGTTGCAATTAACCATCCATTACATGGTGATCCTGATGCTCTTGGTGGTCTACTGCCCGGTGGAAGCCGTGGTTTTGATATAACAGGTCCTGACGGTGTTCCTGATGGCATCGATGATATTAATGCCTCAACTGTTTCTGCTACTCATTATATGAATTTAGCGAGCTTGTTAACTACTCGTGATAACTTGCGACAATCAACGTCAGATCTAGTGGGTCTTCGATTAGGCTTGAACTTCTTAGGTGGGCTACATGCCGAAGGTAACCCAATCAAAGTTGATAGCAGTAATGTTCACTTTTTAGGACATTCTTTAGGCGCTATTACAGGTATAAGCTTTATTGCTTTAACTAATTCTGCACTTGACCCACAGGTAGACCCATTATTTGCAGTTAATACAAATTCCTTAGCAATGCCAGGAGTGATGATTGCTAATCTCTTGATGGAGTCAGGTTCTTTTGGTAATTTGATTAAAGCCAACTTAACGTACAGTGCATCGCCTGACTTTAAAGCAATGGTTGACGCAATGTACCCACCAGAAACTGGTGGGGCTTCAGAAGCTGAGCTTGTAGGTACTTATCTTGCTTTTTATGCTGCTTTAACTGTTGAGCAACAAACAGGCCTTAATTCTACTTTCAGTCAATTTGTTTTTGCTGCACAAACAGTGACAGATGCTGGCGACCCTGCAAACTATGCGGGTATCATTCAAGCTAATGAAACACCAACACATTTAATTGAAGTGGCTGGTAATGGTGTTGATGCTAATGGTGTTGAGTGTAAAGATATTTTAGACACTGATAACTGCTCTGACCAAGTTGTTCCTAACTTTGTTACGACTACCCCATTTGGTGGTACTGAGGGTGCAATTGCTTTAATCGGTTTACCAAGTGTTAGTGCTACAACGGAAGGCTCTGGTGCGGTACGTTTCGTGGCCGGTCATCACAGTTCTATTTTAGACCCAACGCCTAACAGTGTATCGATAAAAGATCCTCTGGTAACAGGTGCTGTAACTCAAGAGATGCAAGGTCAAGTTGTTGGTTTCTTTGCAACTATGGGACAGTTGATAAAAGTAACTAATACTGCTGTAGTAAAATAACTTCGCTATATATTATTGGTTAATAAAGCCCTCTTATGAGGGCTTTTTTTTGTCTTATTTTTCGCTAGTTTTATCAAGTGTTTCCAACTGAATAAAATAGTGTAGAATTACGATAACTATTTTTATCCTTCTATTTACCATCAAATCCTCAGGAGTCCCCTTGGAATTTTTATATGAATACGGTTTGTTTTTAGCAAAAGCTATTACCTTTGTTGTGGCCGTTGCCGCCATTGTTGTTGTCATCGCGGGTGCTGCTGTTAAACAGCAACATAAAAAAGGTGAGCTTGATATCACTGATTTATCTGAACAGTTTCAGGATACAGAAGAAGATATTATTCATGCTCTATTAGACAAAGATGAATTGAAGGAAAAAGAAAAATCAGATAAAAAGAAAGCTAAAGAACAGGCGAAAGCAGATAAAAAAGCGGCCAAATCTGGTGATGACAAAGTAGACGCTAAAGCTCATGTGTTTGTTGTTGATTTTAATGGCAGCATTGATGCCAAAGAAGTTTCTTCATTACGTGAGGAAATCACCGCCATATTATCCGTAGCTAAACCGGAAGATGAAGTATTTGTACGTTTAGAGAGTGGCGGCGGTATGGTTCATGGCTATGGATTAGCATCATCCCAGCTTGATCGCTTACGCCAAAATAATATCCCACTAACGGTTTCTGTAGATAAAGTTGCTGCCAGTGGCGGCTATATGATGGCATGTGTTGCCAATAACATTATCTCTGCACCATTCGCTATTTTAGGCTCTATCGGTGTTATTGCTCAGGTGCCAAACTTTAACAAGTTACTAAAGAAGCATGATATTGATTTTGAACAATTTACCGCAGGTGAGTTTAAGCGAACTGTTACTATGTTTGGTGAAAACACGGAAAAGGGTAAAGAGAAATTTATTGAAGAGCTTGAAGAAACACATGTCTTGTTTAAAAACTTTGTTAGTGAGCGTAGACCTAGTTTAGATATCGTTAAAGTAGCGACGGGTGAACATTGGTTTGGGACTACCGCATTAGAACTTGGTTTGGTTGATAGTATTCAGACCAGTGACGACTATTTACAAGGTAAGAGCAAAAGCCATAAAGTTGTTGCTATTAAATATGAAGTGAAAAAAGGGTTGGCTGAAAAGTTTTCTAAAGCGGCATCATTATCGGCGGAAAGCTTTTTAGGCAAATTATTACAAAGAAACAATATATTTCCAGGTTAGTCTTTGACTAAACAAAGCGTAATAAAAAAGCCTTGTTGAATTTATTCAACAAGGCTTTTTAGTATATAAACTTAAACTTAAACGAGTTAGATTTTAATCATCTTTTAGATGTTTAAAGTCTATTTCTTCAATGTTATGACCTGCTTGAGCATCCAAATACATCTCTTCATCAAACTGATCTTCGCTTTTAGCTACTACGATACTAACCATGCTGTCGCCAGTGACGTTAACGGCAGTACGGGTCATATCAAGTAATCTATCAACACCGATAATCAATGCAATACCTTCAACAGGTAATCCTACTTGCTCTAAGACCATGGCCAACATAATCAAACCAACACCAGGAACACCTGCCGTACCAATAGAGGCCAATGTCGCGGTTAGCACTACGGTTAAATAATCAGCCAAGGTTAAGTCTTGAGTAAATACCTGTGCGATAAATACGGTAGCTACACCTTGCATAATGGCAGTACCATCCATATTGATAGTAGCGCCAAGTGGTACAGTAAATGAAGCGATAGAGTTTTTAACGCCCATTTTTTTAGTCGCTGTCTCTAATGTAACTGGGATAGTGGCGTTAGAGCTGGCGGTAGAAAATGCAAAAATAGCGGCATCCCGCATTTTTTTCAAAAATATTACAGGGTTCAAGCCCGTTAACAGCTTTAAAATTACAGGGTAGGTAACCAACGCATGAATAACCAGTACAAAGAATACCACCAAGAAATATTCAATGAGGTTACCGAAAGTACTTAATGAAACAGTGGTAAATAATGTTGCTAATAGGGCAAATACACCATAAGGAGCAATATTCATTAAGATAGTCACTAGTCGCATGATTACTTCACTTAAGTCTTCAAATAACGAGGCGACACGCTCACCGGCTTTACCAGAAAGCGCGATCGCAATACCAAAGAGTAAGGCAAAAACAATGACTTGCAGCATATTCCCTTGAGCAAACGAAGCAAAAGGATTGGTGGGGAACATCTGTATAATAACTTGTGCTAAAGATGGGGCTTCTCTGCCGCTAAAGCTGCTGTTAGTAACCATGTTGACCCCTTCTCCAGGAGCAACAATTAAAGCCACAAATATTGCGAAGCTAATAGCGATGGCTGTAGTGGCTAGATATAAAGCTATCGCTTTGCCACCAATGCGTCCTAGTTTACTGGTATCTTTTAATGAACAAACCCCACAAACAAGAGACACAAAAACTAACGGCACAACTAACATGCGTAAACTGGCCATAAAAATCTGTCCAATAACTTCTAATAAGCCATCAACAAATAAACCCTTAAGTGATATCTCAAATAGATAAAGGTTAATCACTTTGTCACTGCCGTTGGGCATTAACCATTGTAGAAAGGTTCCTAGTAATATGCCTGCAACCATGCCTATGACAATACGGCTAGTTAAACTGGCTTTTTTACTATCGGAGGATATTGTTTTTTTTTCTATAGTCATAATGTCTCTATTACTTCAGCTGAGTTGAAACGTTAATCAAAGTTAAATTGTAAGTAAGGTTCTACCAATATACATACAATACAAAGATATTTTTAACCTTTAAGACTAACAATAAATTGCAGGATTAAATACTATTTTGTGATTACAGTTCTTAAGGTAACAAAAAGTAAAATAATGCTTAACTAACTAAACTATTGTGATTTTTTTTTAATAAGCAGTACCTTTTTGTTATTTATCGGTTAATATGGTTTATAAGTATTATTAAAAAAAGAAAATGAGGGTGCTTTTATGCATTTACTTCGACGTTTAAGCTTTACCATGTTATTGATGTCAATGATGACACTTGTAGCATGTGGTGATGGAGATGGTGATCTAACCGGTGGTGATGGTGGTGGTGATACGCCTGACGCTATAACTTTAACTGTAGTAAAGTCTGATGGCGAACTATCTGCGGCTAACGATATCACTGTTGTAGCCACCGTATTGGAAAATGATAGTCCTGTTGCCGATAAAACTGTTATTTTCAGTTTAGCGGTTGAAGGCTCTGCTGTTTTAGATCCCATTGCCGGTACAGCAACAACAGATGCAAGTGGTGTTGCATCGATTACTGTAAAAGTAACCGACATGAAAGGCTCTGTTAATGTTATAGCAACTTACACAGATGCTACCAATGATATTAGTTTCAATAGTGCTGGTGATGGTATACCAGTTATTGTAGATGAACCTATACCTGCAACTATAACCTTGTTCGCAAGCTCTCAGCAACTGGCTTCAAGTGGTGCACAAGGTATTGAGCTTACCGCTATTGCTAAAGATGCTAACAATCACTTGTTGACTGGGGTAACTATTAACTTCAATGTTGATAGTGGAACCATAGGTGGTATTGAGAATTCAGAGGGTGAAGTTTCAGACAAAACTGACATTAATGGCCGAGTTCAAAAAGGCTTAATAACAGTTGCTAACCCTGAAAATCGTGTGATTACTGTCAATGTTAGTAATGGTGATGTTAGTGATAGCTTAGAAATAGAGGTTGTAGGTACAACATTAACTTTAACAGGATCTAGCTCTTTAGCCTTAGATGATGAATCTAGTTATGTTGTCAACGTTCAAGATTCTGACGGAAATGGTGTCGCTAAAACTACTGTGGCAATATCTGTCGAAAATGCAGATGAAATAACAATTCCTACAGAAGTTATCACTGATACTGAAGGGCAAGCTACGATTAAAGTAACAGGCATTTCGGGTGGAACAAATAATATTGTTGTTACTGCACTAGGAGCATCGGCTAGCCAAAAGGTATCAGTGCAAGCAGATTCATTCTTATTTACAAGTTTCAGTAATGGTGTTGATACGGTTAACCCTGTAAATACACCAATTGTTCCAGATGTATCGTTAACACAAACAGCTTCAGCCATACTTACTTGGAAAAGAAATAATGCTGTTGTAGCAGGCAAACAAGTAACGTTTACCACCACCCGGGGTATTTTATCAGCAAATGATGGTGTAACTGACGCAAATGGTCAGGTAACCGTTAGTTTAACGTCAACTGATGCAGGTAAAGCATTAATTACTTTTGTCGGCTCTGATACCGTTGCCGGTGATGCAATTGAGTTAACTAATCAGCTTGAATTTGACTTTTTTGCAGAGACAGCTGCAACGATTAAAGCGCAAGCATCTCCGAATTCTATAGGACCAAATGATCAAACGTCGACAATTTCGGTTGTCGTAAAAGATGACAATGGTAACTTAGTAAAGAATAAAAAAATAAAGTTTGTTTTAGAAGATATCAGTGGTGGTTCTATTTCTCCTGCAACGGCGGTTACAAATAGTAGCGGTAGTGCTTCAACTGTTTATACCTCAAATAGTACTTCTGCTAAGAATGCTGTCTCTATAACCGCAATTGTTGAAGACTCGCCAGGCATAACGGATGTCGCTAACTTGACGGTATCAGACCGAGAATTATTTATTTCGTTAGGTACAGGTAATAAGGTTGAAGAACTTGGTACAACTGACTATATAAAAGAGTATTCAATCTTTGTAACAGATAGTGAATCTAATGCGGTTGAAAATGTAGAATTAACAGTCTCTGCTATTCCACAAAGTTATTACAAAGGTTTTTGGATGAGAACTTATGATGGTGATGACTTTGTTTCATGGGTTGCCGCTGGTGTAGGCTCCAATCCCAAACCTACAGTTTGGGTTGCACCTACAAAATGTAGCAATGAAGATCTTAATCTCAATGGTATTTTAGATGATGGTGAAGATTTTAATGGTGATGGAGAACTTACTCCTAAGAATATCGTGGCAATAACAGGAACATTCGTCACTGATACCGAAGGTCGCTCTGTTATCAGAGTACTTTATCCACAGAGTTATGCGCATTGGTTAGATGCAAGACTTATTGTTTCAGGGAAAGTGACAGGGAGTGAAAGCTCTACGCAGACAATTTTTACCTTGCCAGTGTTAGCTGAACATGTGACCAATGAAAAAATAGTACCACCGACTCAAGCGATTGGTGCCGTTGGCCCATTTGGTTACTTTGCAGATTGTAGTCAGAATATTGCTGATGAAGGTTAATAATACTTAGTATAACTTGAATGTAAAAAGGCTCCTTAGGGAGCCTTTTTTGATCTACTAGTGGATTAATATAGATTGTTATTTTGCCATTTCTTTAAGCAAAAACGCTGAAATTTCAGCACCGACTTTTAATGTTTTCTCTTGTCCTGCTACTCCTTGGCCACAACTATCAGTAAACGGAGCAATCTCCATCATGTCTGCGCCGGTAATAGGGTATTTAGCAGCTAAGGCTTTTAAGATATCCATAGCATCACTTGGCATTAAACCATCGGGCTCTGGCGTTCCTGTTGCACAGGCAAAGCTATCATCAATGGCATCAATATCAAAGCTAACGTATAACTCATCAATATTTTCACCTTCGAGTTGAGCAAGAATATTTTCTATGGACTTGTTGATACCTTGAGCCTTGATATCCTTGGCCCAGTGTTGTCTAACACCAAAAGTATCTTCCCAGTGACTTTGTGGTCTGCCGCTAGAGCGAATACCTACTTGAATCAAATGATGCTTCTCAGGTAGGTCATCTAGAATATGAGTACACCAAGAGCCGAAACATAAATCTATACCTAAACGCTCTACTAATAAATCTGTATGCGCATCAAAATGTATGATAGCGGCACGTTTTCCTTGCTGCTTCTTAGCTTGTAGGTAAGCTTTTGTTAATGGATAACTGACACTGTGATCACCACCAATGCCAAAAATTCCTTTTTCAGGGAACTCAGCATAAAAATCATGCAAGACATCTTCAGTAATGCTTAATGGACTAATAGGGTATTGACTGTTTTCATCTTGATATAAAGCTTTTTTGCAGTTTGCTAGCGTGGCGTCATTTAAATACTTATCTGATAATAAGTGCGGGATAACTCTTACATCGCCCAAATCAAAAGCGGTTAATTCAGGGGAATTGGCTAGCAAGGTTGAACGTAAAAATAATGGCCCCCAGTTAGCGCCACGTAAGATTCCACCACCACAATCAGAGGCTATACCTAAAATAACTGCATTAGAAGCCTCTGGTAGCTTGTTTAATGATGCTTTCCATAAATCTTCAATACCAACCGCTTGACCAAATATTTCCTTGTGCAGTTGCTCCTTACGCTCTTTGGCAGTATTTACAGTAAATACGCCGTTTCCAGGAGGACACAAACAATTGCTGAGTTTGTTATATAAATCTGATGTTATCGTTGTCATTTTAACTCTCTGATTGGTTATTATATTGGGCTGACTGATGAATCAGATGACCCGTATACTTTCATTATTTAAATATTTTTAACATTATGCACTTATGTTTTATTGAAAAGTCGATTATGATTGCCGCTAAAAATAGGCTAATTGTCACTAAGCGCACAGTGATATCAATAAAAAGTCTATTATAGCTAAAAGCAGCAAGTGGGTGAATAGCATTCCCAGAGTGAAAAAATAATTACTTGTCAGCTTGCATATTTATAGATATACCTATAGATAGTTATGCAGAGAATAAATTAAAAAAATATGTTTTTTATATCGCTAGCAAGGTCATATCAAGTACGCTCGCACTTTTTTGATTAGATTAGCGTTTGAATAAAAAGACAAAAAATAATTTGTCTTTATCGAAGGATTAGAAATTTTTATGGCAAAATCATTAGTTATTGTCGAGTCGCCAGCCAAAGCGAAAACAATTAATAAATATTTAGGTAAAGACTTTATTGTAAAGTCTAGTGTAGGTCATGTTCGTGATCTTCCGCACAGTAGTACCGGAAAAAAGGTCGCTGCAAAGTCTCCTGCTGAAGTTCGTAAAATGGAACCAGCAGCTAAAGCTAAATATAAAGCAAAGCGCGATAAACAAGCGTTAGTTAATCGAATGGGCATAGACCCTGAGAAGAACTGGGCGGCGAATTACCAAATATTACCGGGTAAAGAAAAAGTTGTAGCTGAACTTAAAAAGCTAGCTGATAAAGCAGACATTGTCTATCTCGCAACCGATTTGGATCGCGAGGGAGAGGCGATTGCTTGGCATTTAAAAGAAATTATTGGTGGTGAAGATGAAAAGTTCCGCCGTGTTGTTTTTAATGAAATAACTGAAAGCTCTATTCAACAAGCGTTTTCTACACCGGGTGAGTTAAGCATGCCAGGTGTTAATGCCCAGCAAGCTAGACGCTTTTTGGACCGTGTGGTTGGCTTTATGGTCAGCCCACTTTTATGGAAGAAAGTAGCCAGAGGTTTATCTGCAGGACGTGTTCAATCTGTTGCTGTAAAATTGGTTGTTGAAAAAGAGCGTGAAATTAAGGCATTTGATCCTAAAGAATTTTGGGAAATAGCAGTTGATACACATTCATCTGATGGTGAAGCATTAGCACTTGATGTTACCCATGAAAATGGCAAAGCATTTAAACCAACCACTGAAAAAGAGACTAACGCAGCTTTAGCCATATTAAATCCAGCTGATTATGCGGTTAGTAAGCGTGAAGATAGACCGTCTAAAAGTACGCCATCAGCACCGTTTATTACCTCGACACTACAGCAAGCCGCCAGTACTAAACTTGGCTATGGGGTTAAACGTACCATGGGCTTAGCTCAACGTTTGTATGAAGCGGGTCACATTACTTATATGCGTACCGATTCAACAAACTTAAGTAAAGATGCTGTTGAAATGTGTCGTAAGTATATCAGCGACAGTTTTGGTGATAATTATTTACCAGAAACGGCAAAAACATATGGCTCTAAGGCTGGAGCTCAAGAAGCGCATGAAGCGATACGTCCATCAAATGTTAAACTTGAGGCTGCATTTCTAGAAGGTATTGAACCGGATGCGAAGAAGCTTTATGAGCTAATTTGGCGTCAGTTTGTTGCTTGTCAAATGACAGCAGCGCGTTATACCGTTAGCACATTAACCATTAGTGCAGCTACTTTTGACTTGAAAGCAAAAGGGCGAGTAATGCAGTTTGATGGTTGGACTAAAGTTCATCCACAATTGAGCAAAGGTGATGATACACATCTACCTGATTTAAAAGTTGGCGAAAAATTAACGTTAGACAATATTGACCCAAGTCAGCACTTTACTAAACCACCTGCTCGTTTTGGCGAAGCATCATTAGTAAAAGAATTAGAAAAACGCTCTATTGGCAGACCTTCAACGTATGCTTCAATTATTTCAACAATACAAGATCGTGGTTATGTCCGATTAGATAAAAAGCGTTTCTATGCTGAGAAGATGGGCGAAATTGTTACTAATAGTTTGTCTGGTAGCTTTGAAAAGTTAATGAGCTACGAGTTTACCTCGAACATGGAACAAGAGCTTGATGAAATTGCAGGTGGTACAGCAGATTGGAAGGGGGTTTTAGATGAGTTTTATAAAAACTTTACTAAAAGCTTATCAAAAGCAGACCAACCTTCAGAAGATGGTGGCATGCAAAATAATGAACCCGTATTAACTGATATAGATTGCCCTACCTGTAACCGTAAAATGGGTATTCGAACAGCTCAAACCGGTGTATTTCTAGGTTGCTCTGGTTATGCTTTACCACCAAAAGAACGCTGTACAAAAACCATGAACTTAACGGCTGGTGAAGAAGCTGAAAGTGTTTTAGCTGAAGATGCTGAAACTGAAGCGTTAATGGCAATGCGTCGTTGTGATAAATGTGGCACCGCGATGGACAGTTATCTTATTGATGAAACACGTAAGTTGCATGTTTGTGGTAATAATCCGGTATGTGATGGTATTGAAGTTGAAAAAGGCGAATTTAAAATTAAAGGTTACGATGGACCTATTTTGGATTGTGACCGTTGTGAATCACCAATGGAGTTGAAGTCAGGCCGCTTTGGTAAGTACTTTGATTGCACTAATGAAGAATGTAAAAATACCCGCAAGCTATTAGCTAGCGGAGAAGCCGCGCCACCAAAAGAAGATCCTGTTCAGTTACCTGAACTTGAATGTGAGAAATCTGAAGCGCATTTTGTCTTACGTGATGGTGCTGCAGGAATATTCTTAGCAGCAAATACTTTCCCTCGCTCAAGAGAAACTCGTGCTCCTAAAGTTGCTGAATTGCAAAGGTTTAGAGATAGAATATCAAGTAAATTCTATTATCTAGCTGACGCACCTTCAGAGGATAACGAAGGGAATTTATCGGTAGTGCGTTACAGTCGAAAAACGAAAGAACAGTACGTAATGACTGAAATACCAACTGAAGACGGCAAGCCTAAAGCAACGGGGTGGACGGCGAAATACATTGAGGGTAAGTGGGTAGAAGATATCCCGAAGAAAAAGGCGCCGAAAAAGAAAGTCGCTAAAAAGCCGGCAGCAAAAAAATCAACAGCAAAGAAAGAAACTAAAAAGGCAGATTAGCCGATAAATAGTGAGTCTTAGCGTGAACATCGAAAAAAAATAGATACCAAGTGGTATCTATTTTTTTGCCTAAATGATTATTATTTTCAATTATTGGATTGAGTTATTAGCGCTAGTCAGTTTTAATCTAAACTTTCGAGTTCATCTAATACTTTTCTTGCCTGCGCTAAGGTACAGTCAGTTTGTGCCATTAAGGCTGAAATGGTTACGTTTGCCATACTCTTTGCTAGTATCAATAGGTTTTCATGGTTTAAGTGTTTATATTGGCCTTCAAGGTGCTTTGCTAACCACAACCAACTTGCTTCATCTTGGTTTTCGATAAAACTTACTATAGCCTGTAGTTGAGTGATATTCGCTTTAAGTTGCCAATTTCTAGAGCGGCCTATACGAATTAGGTCACAGCCTAGCTGTCTTATATAAGCTTTGAGAGTGTCTGCTCTTAACGTTCGACGAAGAAACGAGGGCAAGTTAATGGTGTTGATTGTTTGCACAGCAATTTCAGTTTTGGGGCTTTAAAAACAAGCCAGCGAAAGCTGGCTCAGATAGTTTTTTACCATTTCTTTTTTGGTTGGAATAATAAATCCAACTCATTTTCTTCGCTTTTGGCTTTTTTCGCGGCATCTTTTGCATTGGTGTGTTTCAATGCGTCAGTGATCTCGTCAAGTTGTTGGCTTACTTCTGCTTGTCTTGTTGTGACGTAGTCGTTTTTAACAGGACTACTCGATAAACTTTGCAGAGCTTTTTCAAAATACTGCCTTGCAGAGCCAAGCATTTCTTTATTAAAAGCTTGTGTACCACGTTTGACTAAACTTTCGATATTAATTTTTAACTGCATGGCAGCTAACTGTTGATCTTCAGCAGTAAAGGTTTGGGCATCTAAAGCCCCCTTGCTTTGCTCTGACTTAAGTACCACTCGTAGTTTTTTTATACACTGTAAAATAGCAACAAGTTGTTGTTCATTGTCCGGTAATGTAAAGTTATCTTCCGCACCTGTTTGGCTGTCGGCTAAGTCTTCAGAGGCTTTTAAACGAGACTTCAATTCTTGAAGCCTCTTTTTAATTCCTTTCACTTCAGGCATAAGCTCTTGCATCGCCTTAGCTGCATTTAAACTGCGTCGGTTTAATATTTTTACTACATTAGGGTTACTAGGTAAATTGGCTAAATTTAAAATTAACTCTTCACTTTCGTCAATAATCGCTTTTTGTTTCGATACTTTAATGCGTTTTTCGGCTTCTAATTTTTCTTTATGTTGCTGAATGGAGCTTACTACAACAACAATTA
>Ga0209396_1003571_pt1 | contig 15598 bp, 11 predicted proteins | sample GOMGulsemesocosm_6_FD_184638 | JGI IMG/M metagenome (GOLD analysis project Ga0209396, IMG submission 184638) | Methane-oxidizing microbial communities from mesocosms in the Gulf of Mexico - GOM8C Gulf of Mexico (SPAdes) (version 2) | ecosystem: Environmental > Aquatic > Marine > Cold seeps...
TTATGTTAGCAAATATAGTGATAATCGCGAGTAACGCCCCTACCAACATTAATGGCAATTGATGTTTCAGTAGCATCAAGAGCCGGATAAAGTTCGCCATTAGTGTGAGTCCTCCGTGGCCGGATTAATCAAGCCAGCATAATAGCCGTTATCTTGCAGCAGCTGTTGGTGGCTGCCCTGCTCTTTCACCCGCCCTTGCGACAAGACGATGATTTTTTTAGCCGCAATCACGGTATTAAGACGATGTGATATCACGATCACTACATGTTGTTTCGCATATTGCGCTATCGCCTGACTAACGATCTGTTCCGTTTCTAAGTCGAGATGACTGGTTGGTTCATCAAGAATAAGTACGCTAGGCTGACGGTAAAACGCCCGCGCTAACGCTAAGCGTTGTGCCTGACCGCCGGAAAGCCCCGCGCCTCCTTCGCCAATATGGCTATCGATGCCGTCGTCTAATTGCGCGACAAAGTCACTCAGCCCTGCCTGCGCTAAGGCGCTCATAATACGTGTTTGATCGGGAGTCTCAGTAAGTGAAACATTGAACGATAATGAACCGTAAAAAATATGCCCTTGCTGCGCTATCCATGCGCAATTACCCAGCCAGTCGTCACGATTAGCCCGCGTTAAGGGCTGCTTATTGATCATTACCTGACCATCATCAGCGTCAATAAACCCTAACAAGAGATCGATTAAGGTCGATTTTCCGGCGCCACTTTCACCAATAACAGCGTATAACCCTGGGCCATCGAAGGTTAAGTTAATACCAGATAGCGTCGTCGGACGATCTGGATAGCTAAAATTGACCTGTTCAAATTCCAGCGAAAAAGGGCCAGTAAACTGGTCATGACTTGACGTTAACGACGGTTTCTTTAACAAAAGCACCATATCTTCTGCGGCGCTAACGCCTGCCATTTTGGCGTGATATTGCGCGCCCAGTTGACGAAACGGTAAATAAAACTCGGGGGCTAATAACAGCACCCACAGCGCAAAAACATAATCGACATTGCCATAATATAATCTGAAACCAAGCACCACCGCCACCAGCGCGATTGAAATCGAGGCCAAAAACTCCAGTACTAACGATGACAGAAAAGCGACCTTTAAAATCCCCATGGTTTGATCACCATAATCATCGCTAATCGCCTTCACCGCCGCTATTTCACGGCGCGATGCGTTAAATATCTTAAGCTGAGTCAGCCCCTGAATAATATCGAGGAAATGACTACTCATTCGTAGTAGCCGTTGCCAATGTTGTTGGTTGAGTTGCTGCGCCTTGTGGCCAATTAAAATCATAAAAAACGGCACCATCGGCGCGGTGAGCAATAAAATGAGTCCCGACTTCCAATCAATGGGAAACACCGCTATTAAAATAGCTAATGGGATCACGCTGCAATAGGCCACCACCGGTAAATAGCCCGCAAAGTAATCCTCTAACGAGTCGACTCCTTGATGCAGTAAATGCGCTAACTTGGCACTGCCTTGCTGCTGAGTATAAGCTGGGCCTAATTGCACAATAGCCTTGAGTAGTTGGGCACGTAACGTGCCCTGAATCGCCAATGCGCCGCGGCTACTATATATCTGTGAAAAATAACCTAAGCCAGCGCGCGTGATAATCACTAATACAATGGCGACAATAACTAACGTAACATCTTGCCTAACGAACACCATATTGTTAATCAACATCGCCAGCAACGCTGTTTGAACAATCATTAATACACCATTTATTGCCCCCAACGCGATTGATTTACTTAACCAACCACCGGCATGTTTTTTTTGCGATTTAAGCCAAGCTGTTAAAACCTTAGGATCCTTGTTGTCGTTCACCTTATTCATGCTCTGTCTCTACGATTCTTTCTCGTGTTGATCTTTGGCAACGTTATCAACATGTTGCTCCATTTCATACCACATCACATTGATAATCCCGACGCTAACTGCTAATAACACACCTAATAACCAACTGAAATACCACATAAAATACTCCTTATTGTCTAGTAAGCCGAATGGCTATTTTGTTCAATTTCACTAACGGTGACGGTGCGCCACATTTTGGCGTAACACCACAACGTATAACCAAGAATAATCGGGATAAACACCATCACGACAATGAGCATCAGCCCGAGTGTGGTTTCACTGGCGACCGTATCCCACATCAACAGACTGTGACCAGGCACACTACTCGATGGCATCACAAACGGGAACATCGCGACGCCAGCGGTTAAAATAATACCGGCGCTAGCGATCGAACTCGCGCCAAATGCCATCGCCTTACTAAAAGTCGACTTAACGGACCGGCGCATTAGCACTGCAACAGCTAGTGACATCACCACGCTGGATATTGGAATGAGCCACAGTTTAGGATGAGCAATAAAATTATTGAGCCATGCGCCAGTAACTATCGTGACCTCTTTGGTTGTTGGTTGTGCCTGCCCCATTTTGTCAATAACACTGGTAACCACATAGCCATCAATCGATTGCCAGATCATCACGCCTGCTACGCTAAAAGATAATACTAAGACCAGTGACACCACACCGCCAATGTTACTGGCACGCCGTGCGACATCAGCATCGGTTCGCATCACCAGCCACGCTGTGCCGTGCATTAAGACCATCGTGACACTAACCACACCGCTAAGTAGCGCGAAGGGGTTAAGCAACGCAAAGAATGAACCGCTATAATTCACTCGCATCAGGTTGTCGAAGCTAAATGGCACTCCTTGCAATAGGTTACCAAAGGCAATACCAAAGACCAACGGCGGTACCATTGAGCCAACAAACAATGCCTTATCCCAATTGCCACGCCAGCGTGCAGACTCAATTTTACTACGATAATCAAACGCTAATGGTCGTAGAAACAAACAAAATAGCGTAAGCATCATCGCAAAATAGAAACCACTAAACGCAGCACTATAAACCATCGGCCACGCCGCAAATAATGAGGCAGCGGCAGTAATAAACCACACCTGATTGCCATCCCAATGCGGACCTACGGTGTTAATCACAACACGGCGTTCGGCATCTTGCTTGGCGACAAAGGGTAATAAACCACCCACGCCCATGTCCATGCCATCGGTGATCGCAAAACCAATGAATAGAAATCCGATGATCGCCCACCATAATAGTTTTAAGGTTTCGTAATCAAACATATCTTAATCTCCTAAGCGCTGTGATGGCGTAAGCCAGCACTCGCAATCGGTGTTTGTTCAAAGTGATAACGCCCAGTGTGCAGCGCACTCGGCCCCATTTTAGCAAACCGAATCATCAGCCACATTTCAATCACAAATAAGATGGTATAAACCACAACAAAGGCAATGAGCGAAAATAAGACATCATTCACCGCCAGATCCGAGGTAGCCAAAAAAGTAGGTAAAATCTCACTGATCGCCCACGGTTGACGCCCGAATTCAGCGACAAACCAGCCAGTTTCTATTGCGACCCACGGCAGTGGCAAGGCACATAGAATTGCCCATAATAACCAACGTTTTTGCTCAATTTGACGCCGAGCATTGAAATAGAAAGCCAACACGAATAACACCAGCATGATCATTCCTGATCCCACCATCATCCTAAATGCCCAAAACACTGGCGCGACTGGCGGCGTTGAATCTTTCACCGCCATTTGAATTTGTTCCTCACTCGCGTCCACCACATGCTCAGTGTAGCGCTTTAACAACAAGCCATAACCTAAGTCTTGTTTGGTGCGGTTAAAGCCCGCGATATTTTCCGCTGTTTCTTCGCCATTACGTAGCTTCACTAAATAATCATAAGCTATCATGCCATTACGAATTCGTGGCTCATGAAGCTTTTGTAAGTCCCGCAGCCCAATCACTTCTTCGGTCAGCGAGCGAGTCGCAATAATGCCTAAGGCATAAGGGATTTTTACTGCGTAATGCGTTTCCATGGCTTCATCATCAGGAAAACCTATTAAGGTAAAAGCAGCTGGTGCAGGCTCCGTATGATATTCCGCCTCAATCGCCGCGAGCTTAACCCGCTGCACTTCTCCTACTTCATACCCCGATTCATCGCCCAAGAGAATCACCGAAAATATTGCTGCGACACCAAAGCCTGCTGCCACAGAGAAGGAGCGTTTTGCAAAGGCAATATCGCGCCCTTTAAGTAAGTAATAACTACTGATACTAAGCACAAACATCGCGCCAGCAACATAGCCTGCCGCTACCGTATGAATAAATTTAACCTGTGCGACAGGGTTAAAAATAATCTCAGAAAAACTCACCAACTCCATGCGCATCGTGACATAGTTAAACTCACTACCCACCGGATTTTGCATCCAACCGTTGGCAATTAAGATCCACAACGCCGAAAAATTTGTGCCTAGCGCCATTAAGAAGGTGCCCACTAAATGTTGGCGGCGAGTTAAACGATCCCAACCGAGAAAGAACATCCCAACAAAGGTCGACTCAAGAAAGAACGCCATTAAGCCTTCAATCGCCAGTGGCGCGCCAAAAACATCCCCGACATAATGAGAGTAGTAGGACCAATTGGTGCCAAACTCAAATTCCATCGTCAGGCCAGTAGCCACGCCGATAGCAAAGTTAATCCCGAATAACTTACCCCAGAATTTGGTCATATCACGGTAAATTTCACGTCCCGTCATCACAAAGACGGCTTCCATGATAAATAGGATCCAGGTCATGCCAATGGTCAGTGGTACAAATAAAAAGTGAAATAAGGCAGTAATAGCAAACTGCCAACGTGACAATTCAACGAGCGTTTCATTAATCATGGTTTATCTCTCCCCAAGCGGTGATTTCAACGTCAAAATTCGCTTATGAGTTATCTTTGTTATTAGAAAATAATTGCTGCTTTACCGATAAGATCTTAGTTACTCCAGCGCCTAACTTCATCAGTGTGCCAAGTTGCTCGGGGCTGAGGCGCTGAAGCTCTGCCGCCCAGCCGGTAACCATTTCGAGCAAATCATGAATATCTTGCATCTTTTGTTGGGCATAAACTTCACTATCATCTTGCGGGGTTTCGAGTAATAGATTGCGTAGCATCGATAGCGTGGGATCTACTTCTCGCTTGCGGCGCTCTTCAAACACGGTATTCGCCATGTCCCACACGCTACCAATCGCTTGATAATATTCTTTACGGTCACCGGGAATATGTGTCACTTGAACTAACTGCCACGATTGTAATTCTTTAATCCCCATGCTGACGTTACCGCGAGAAATACTAAGCGCACTCGCTAACTCATTAGCACTCAACGCTTTTTCAGAGATGACCAACAACGCATACATCTGACCCACGGTACGATTAAAGCCCCATTTGCTACCCATTTCACCAAAGTGATAAACAAACGACTGAGTTTTTTCTGACAATTCCATAACTTCACCACCTGAACTTTCAATTATTTCTGAAAGTTTAGAACAGTCGATACATACAAGCAAGGGAAATGTTTATTTGTGGGGAAGTGTTTTAAAAAATACCAATTATTGCAATTAGCTGGTCATTTTAACCAGCATAATAAAGCCACAAAATTATCGGAATTGGTATTAGTGGGTCAATTGATAGAGATTCTCTCGCTCAGATAAAAACACGACATACTCTTTTTCACTAAGCGGTTTGCTCAAGTAATAGCCTTGGAGAACATCACAACTGAGCATTTTGAGTAGCTCGATTTGGTCTTTCTCTTCACCCCCTTCCGCCACAACTTTCATATCAAGATTGTGGGAAAGGTCAATGATTGACTCAACCATATTTCTATCTTGGCTCACTTTAGCAATATCAATAATGAAACTTCGGTCAATTTTCAGCACATCGATTGGGAATTGCTTGAGGTAACTCAACGATGAGTAGCCAGTGCCAAAATCATCAAGCGCAATGCTAATACCACGACGCTGAAGCGCTTTCATAAGCCCGATGGAACGCCCAACATCATCCATCATTAAACTCTCGGTGACTTCTAGTTCAAGATGTTTTGATGGGAAGCGACAGTCTTTTAAGATGTTGTCGATTTTATCTAAAAAGTCGCTGTCTTGAAATTGCACCGCTGATAAATTAAACGCCATGCGTCCTTTAAAAAGTCCTTGCTCAATCAGCGGTAACACCACACGACACGCTTGGCGTAGCAAATGATCACTAATCGCGGATATTTCACCCGTTTCTTCGGCCAGCGCAATGAAGATGTCTGGGCGAACCCAACCAAATTTTTCATTATGCCATCTTGCTAACACCTCAGCGCCAACAATCTCGCCAGTCTGTAAGTCCGCTTTAGGCTGAAAGTAGGCAAATAATTCATCTTTATTAATCGCATTGGCAAGTTGGTTTTCATAATCTAAACGTTGTCGCGCATTCTTATTCATTTCATCACTGTAGAATCTGCAGTTATCGCGCCCGCTATTTTTAGCGTTGTACATCGCAGTATCAGCATTGCGCAATAGCTCTTCATAGGTGGTGCCATCGTTGGGGTAGATAACTGCACCAACACTGGCACTAATATTAAAATTAAAGCCTTCAATTTCAATTTTATGACGAACATTGGCCAGAAGTGCTTCAATAAAATGCGCGGCAAACCGGCTAACATCGTAATTGATAATTTCCGGGGGGATTAATAAACCAAACTCATCGCCGCCAAGCCTTGCGACGGTGATGGGCTGCTTGGCAAAATTAGAGAGTTTTTCCGCGATAGACAATAATACTTTATCACCAGGACTGTGACCGAGAGAGTCATTAATGCTTTTAAAATTATCAAGATCGAGAAACAAGATAATAAACTCAGATCCAAGCATTTGTTGATTACGCGCAATGGTTGCCTTAACTAACGTTTGAAACTGCGCTCTGTTGGCAAGTTTCGTTAGACTGTCAAAATGAGCAAGTTGGCGCAAGTCCTCTTCTGCGCGTCTTTTTTGGGTAATGTCGGTGAAAATACCAATGTATTGATGGTCAATATAATCGCCATTATTATCAAAAATCATCACTTTATCAATAACGACTTCAACCGGATAAACCTCACCATTTTGTCTTTCTTCCCATATTTGATCTGACCAACGTTTAGATTGAGCAACACGTTTAAACACATCGTCTCTAAAACTCGCTGATTGATTATGCACTTGGGAAAAATGTATGAGTCTGCCAATCACTTGCTCACTACTGTAACCCGTGACTTCTTCAAAACTCTTATTAACGGTTAGGTAGCGTAAGTCATGATCAAGTACCCACACCGCTTCAGACGTATTCTCAAATAATTTTGAGGTTAAACTCAGTTGCTCATTATTTAACTCCACCAGCTGTGCGTGGCGCTTAAGTGCTTGGTGAATTTTATAGCGTTGCCAAATAAAGCTACCGACGATGATAAAAGCGAGCAAAAAATAAATACCATAAGCCCACCAAGTTTTCCACGGAGCTGCCACTATAATGATAGTGACAGAAGCCGGCTCGCTCCATTGTTGGTCCGTCTTGGCACTTACTTCAAATTGGTAATGTCCGGCATCAAGATTAGTGTAAGTTGCACGTCGATTCTCGGCATCCGTCATTAGCCACTGCTGATCAAACCCTACCATCCGATAGCGATATGCCACTTGGCTTGGATCGCGATAATCCATTGCTGCAAATGAAAAACCGAAATTATTCTGTGCATGGTTGAGTGTCAAAGGGGCACCTTGGATAATTGCCCCACTTTGCAACGGCGCTGAATCCGCCGATATTGGTCGATTGTTTAAATAGAACTCAGTTATTCTAGGCGCAACCAACGCCGACTGGCTCGCTATTGACTGAGGATGGAAATAGACCATACCTCCTAAGCCAGCAAAATACATTACGCCCTGTTTATCTTTATAACTCGCTCCGTCAATATAAGCACCGGGATTAGATCCTTCATAACGACCAATAGTGGAAAACCGTTCGCTAAACGGATTAAACTCAATTAAATCGTTAACAACACCGAGCCATAAAGAGCCCGATGAATCTATTTGCAAACTACTTACGGTATTATCTTTTAAGCCATGACTGGTGCTGTCAAAGTTACTAAACGCTGTATTTTCCCCCTTAAAAGTTAGTTTGGTTATCCCACCATCTGAACTTAACCAAATATTGCCAACGCTATCTTGAACGAACGAAGTAACATAGTTATTTGGGATGCTGTTGTTGGTATCCGATTTATGATAGTTTGTCGCGGTTTTTGTGGTTGGCTTAAAATGTATTGCTCCTTGATCAACCGTTCCTAACCATAAGCTATTGTCTTGCGCCAAGAACATAGAATTTAAGGTAAATTGTGTGGACACGATACCCGCCACGCCGCTATCTTGATTAAAATGCTCAAACTTACCACTTGCAATGTTTAACTTGTCTAACCCTTTATGGTTAACAGCAAGCCATAAATTACCGTCTTGGGAATCAACAATACTTCGAATAGAATTACCGCCAATACCTTCACTATCAGTCACTTCATATCCATAATGGGTAACCTGATTGGTAGCTCGATCCCAACGGTAAAGTCCATTTTTTTGCGTACCAACCCACACATTATCGTTGCCATCGACCTCAACACTTTGCACAGCAAAATTAGAAAACTTGGTATCCATGCCAGGGAACGCCTGATACGTCTTAAAAACGTTACCTTGCTTATGCCAATAAAATACCCCATGATTTAACCCCGCCATCCATAATCCACCATCCTTATCCTGCGCAACACTCAACACCATACCGTCATCAGGGATGCTAGGTGAGCCTTGTTGATGAATTAGCCAGTTAAATTGCTGACTTGATAAGTTCAGCTTATGTAATCCAGCGCCTCTCGTTGCAATCCATAATTGATTATCTTGGTTAATTAAGGCTTTAATTGGTTGTTTATTAAGTTCAAACTTCGAATTTTTCGCAGACGAAATCTTGACAGTTTTTTTGGTGTCGGTATTAAAATAAAACAGCCCACGACGGCGGGTGCCGAGCCATAATCCGTTGCTTTGAGCAGGTTCGATGGCGTTTATTTCAATGTTGCTTCCACTAAAACCAGCTTCAATAGCAGTAAATTGACTGTTGCTAGCCCCATACTCAAACAGCCCATTACGCCAGCTGCCTATAAATAGCCGCCCTTGGTCAAACATCAAACTTAAAACACTCGAAAATATTGCTTGAGGAAACGACGAACGCATTATTCGAGTGATTTCCTCTGTCTCTAGATCCATATGATGAAGCCCTGTCGCATCCATTAGCACGTCATTTGTTGCTTTAGCAGTACCAATCCACAGTCGATGTTTATCGTCTTGTGCTATCGCTCTAATGACGTCACTAGACAGTGAGCTATTAGATTCATTGTGCCCATAACGAATAAATTGATTTGACTGAGCATCGAACCGATTAAGTCCATTATCGAATGTTCCTATCCATAAACGCTCACGGCTGTCGATGAACAATACAGATGGACGATTAGAGCTAATGCTAGAAGGATCATCAGGATGATGATAAAAGTTAGTAAACGATTGATTATTTGGGTTAAACCGGCTGAGGCCACGTCCCGTCGCAATCCAGATAAAACCGTTTTTATCTTGAGCCAATGCGTGAATGATATTGTTGGAAAGAGAGTTATCATTTTCAGGCTGATGCTTAAACACTTTAAACTCGTAACCATCAAATCGATTCAAGCCCGATTGAGTGCCAAACCACACATAGCCGTTTTTACTTTTGAGTAACGAGGATAAAAAGTCTTGCGACATGCCATCGTCACTAGTGTAATGCTTGAATGGTAGTTGACGTGTGTTGTCAGCCTGAGAACTACAGGTAATCAGGAGCATCATCGCTACGCATACAAACTTAAACCTGTTTTCCATCAACAAGACTCCGCCCAAAAGGTACTCATCATTTAGATAAATGACATTTGTCATATCAAGTGATGACAAATGATTCTGCAAATATCCCGCTAAACATCCAATAATGCTTAACACTTCCTTATAAACAGAGAATGTTATGCAGCCAATTATTGAACTCGATGCGATCTATTTTCAGTATAGTCACAACGATAAAAACAGCACAAAAATTAAAATACTAAACAATCTTTCATTAAGTATTCATAGTGGTCAACTAACCTGTCTACTCGGTGCTAATGGCGCAGGAAAAACAACCTTGATTAACCTTACGTTAGGACGATTGGCCTCGCAACAAGGGACAATTAAACGCTTTGGTAAAATTCAATCAGCATCGCGCGTCAAACATAGAATTAGTGCAATGCTGCAAAACAGCACAGCCCCAGACAAAGCAACAGTAAAAGAGTTATTAACCCTGTTTGCCAGTTATTACCCGGCACCTGAACCACTGACTCAATTGATAGCCCAATTGAATTTAAGTTCAATCATTGATCATCGGTTTAAAGCCCTGTCTGGCGGCCAAAAGCAATTGGCGCTGCTTGCATTAGCGATGGTGAGCAACCCAGACGTGTTGTTTCTTGACGAACCTAGCGTTGGCATGGACGTTAGCGCCAGACGGGTGCTCTGGCAAGCGATTGAGCAATACAAAGCACGCGGAAAAACGATAATCCTCACCACACATTATCTTGAGGAAGCTGATGCCCTAGCCGATCGCATTGTTGTGTTACAACACGGAAAAATAGTCGAAGACGGTACACCAGCAGAGCTAAAATCACGATTTAATAGCCAAAGAATAAAAGCTAAATCGTCGTTAACGGTAGAGGAAATACAACGATTACCATCTGTCGAGCACGCTAGCGTATGTGGCCAGTATGTTGAGGTAACCACCAGCAATGTATCCGTCACGTTGAAACACTGGTTTGTGTTAGAGATGCCATCACAACTCAATGTAACAAATACCTCCCTCGAACAAGCCTTTATCAAAATTACTAACAAACAATCACCGACATTGGAGCATGTAGCATGAACACCTTAAATTCATTTGTGAACGAGTTTTCCCTTGATTTCAAAATGTCATGGCGCGACCCAAGCTTTGTCCTACCAACCCTACTATTTCCCATCGCGTTCTATGTGTTTTTTGGCATATTCTTTAGTGGCATGGCAGGGGGAGATAACTCAGCGACCTATCTACTTACCTCCTATGGTGTCTTTGGTATTATGTCACCGGCATTATTTGGCTTTGGTGCCAGTGTAGCCAACGACCGAGAAAAAGGCTGGTTAGCGTTAAAACAAATATCCCCGATGCCTGCACATCAATACATTTTAGCGAAGCTCGTCAGTGCACTACTTTTCAGCATTATCATAATTGTTTTGTTGTTTAGCATTGCAGCAATATTCGGCGGCGTTGTCATGGCCACATCGCAGTGGTTATTACTTGCTGCATTACTTGTGCTTGGCACGTTGCCATTTTGTGCCATCGGTCTTGCGGTTGGTTTTTTTGTTAAAAGCAACAGCGCAGTCGCTATCCTTAATCTTATCTTTTTGCCCAGTGCATTTTTGTCTGGACTCGCTATTCCGGTGATCTTGTTTCCTCAGTGGCTACAACAATTTGCACAAATACTACCGCCTTACCACTTATCCCAGCTTGGCTTAAAAATCGTATCGATGGATTTAGGCCAGCCCTTGTTACTTCACATTGGCGTGCTGTTGGGTACATTAATCTTATTCTCATGCATCGCTATCGCGGGCTACAAACGCAGTTTGACCCACTAACACAAGGAATATAACCATGAAAAAGTCACTTATCGCATTATTACTCCTTGCTGGCATTGTTGCATTTTTTAGCATGCTGCCGACACCGCAAGCCGAACAACGCAAACCCCGACACACTATCATTGAAGGTGCGACGGTCTTTGACGGTGTTCACTGGTTAAGCAATACCGACGTTGCTTTCCAACACGGTTTAATTACCGACGTTGGTAAAAAGTTAAATCATAAATATCCAGACGCGACGGTCGTGAATGCAACAAACAAATATCTCATACCAGGCCTCATTGATGCACACACTCATACCTGGGACGATGCCCTTGTTCAAGCTGCAAAGTATGGCGTAACAACAGAGATGGATATGTTTAGTGACACACGTTTTTCCGCAAGCGAGCGCCCTAAACGAAATCAACACACCATAGATACACAGCAGGCTGATATTTTCTCTGCAGGGACGTTAGTAACCTCGCCAAAAGGTCATGGCACCGAATATGGTGTTGTTATTGAAACGATTAGCCAAGCAAGCGAAGCCCAAGCGTTTGTTAAAGCGCGATTGGCGGAGGGATCAGACTATATCAAAATTGTTTATGACGTAAAGCAGCGTCACATGCCATCTATCGATAAGCAAACGCTACGCGCCGTCATTAAGGCGACTCACCAAGCGGGCAAGCTCGCCGTTGTTCATATTAGCGATCATCAATCGGCGCTTGATGCGGTACATGCAGGTGCGGACGGCCTAGTGCATAGCTTTATGGATGATGTCGATGTACGCCCATTGGCAACAATGATGAAAAATAAGCAGCAATTTATCATTCCAACATTATCGATTTTAGCCGCTGGAGCAGGCCAACATGTCAATGCTCAATTACTTGACGACTTTGCCAAGCAGCCACGTTTAAAATCTAGAGAGCTGGTGGAACAGTTGACGAATCTAAGCGGTCGCCCGCCCCACCGCGCAGCTTTTGAGCGGGCAAAAGCCAATGTCAGAGCGTTAGCGCAAGCAGGCGTGTTGATTCTAGCTGGCACCGACGCACCTAATGTCGGCACCGCACATGGTATTAGCCTGCATGGTGAACTCGCATTATTGGTCAAAGGTGGGTTAACACCGACTCAAGCACTCAAAGCGGCAACATCAAATGTCGCCGTGGCCTTTAACTTAACCGAGCGCGGATTCATTACCCAAGGGATGAAAGCTGATTTTGTGTTACTCGATAAAGACCCAACAGTAGATATCACACATACCCGCGCAATTTCATCGGTGTACAAAAATGGTCATCTCATCAACTATGCATCTCGTCAGTTAGAACAGCTCAAAACAAACACACTAATTTCAAGTTTTGACAGTGATCTAAGTGCTAACTTAAGCACTCATTGGCAGCTAACAACCGACGCACGCTTTAGCGGTGACTCGATTGGACAGATTAAACATATCAACGACGCTGGATATAGTTCACATTTGGCCTTATCCGGTGAAGTGGGAAAAAAATTAAGCTACGCATGGTCAGGCGCCTACCTAGCATTGGATGCTAGTTATGACTTGTCAGACATCAATTCACTTGCACTAAAAACAAAAGGAACGGCGGGTCGCTACAAATTACTGTTGTTTACTCAAAAGCAACCGATGAGGCCAATAGATGTAGCTTTTGACGTCAGCGAACAGTGGCAACAAGCCAACATATCGATTGGCCATCTGCCACCAGAAACGCTAGCATCAGTCAATGGGATAGGCATTGTAGCTGTCCAACCGATGACGAAATTCGAGTTATTTATCGATGATATCTGGTTTAAATAAAGTGAATGTGCGATATTTTAGTCGTCGACAAATAGAGAATAATATGACGTTTTTCAAAAAGATACACCACAAGTTAGTGCCACCGGCGCATAACCTTGGCTATATGCCTTATTTAAATCTCGCGTATCTATTGATTTTTTTTATCAATATCTACTTTAATCCAGTGTCAGCGCTCGAGCGTATTGCGGTTGGGCTATCCCTTATCACATTCATCGTCTGCTATTTTCAGGTGTTTTGGCGTCAAGGAACATCACTTGCATTTTGTATTGCGACGATGTTCGTTATCGGCTGCGCTATGTCTACCATTAACGTTGGTGCCAGTGTGTTTTTTGTCTATGCGGCATGTGCTTGTGCGGGATTTGAAAGCCAACGTAATGCCATGTATAGCTTGATCTCAATCATCTGCCTAACCGGATTGTTTTCAGCACTGAGTAATCAATCGGGGTACTTTTGGATACCTGCCGTAATGTTTTCTACCGTCATTGGCTTCGCCTTAATTCATCAAGCGGAAATAGACCGTAAAAATCAAGCACTCACACTGAGCCAACAACAAGTTAAACAGTTGGCACAAACGGCAGAGCGCGAACGAATTAGCCGAGACTTACACGATATTCTAGGTCACAGTTTATCGGTGATCACGCTAAAAGCTGAGTTAGCGAGTAAAATGATCGACGCCGAACAACCCCAATCGTTGATCCGCGATGAAATAAAAGCCGTTGAAAAATTATCTCGAGAAACCCTGGCACAAGTGCGAGGAGCGGTCAGTGGGTATAACCGAGCAACACTGGCTAACGAACTGCACAATGCCTATGTCGCAACAAAAGCCGCTGGCATTGAATTAATTGAAGACATTAACAGTGTCAACCTTGCGCTTGATGTCGAGTCACAATTGGCGCTTATTCTTCGAGAAGCAACCACCAATATTATACGCCATGCAAAAACATCCAAAGCATGGATAACCCTTACCCAGACTAACAATATTGTGACGCTAAAGATTAGTGATGAAGGTACAATAAAAACGCTCAAGCCACATTCAGGCATCCTCAACATGCAAGAGCGCATCGAATCGCTCGGCGGAAAAATGGACATCCAAAACGCACCGATCACGCTACTCACTTTTACAATGCCATTAACTGGTGCAGATAATAACGGAGTTATATCGTGATAAAAATACTCATCGCAGAAGACCAATCTATGGTGCTTGGCGCGCTTTCAGCGTTATTGAGTCTAGAGCCCGATATAAATGTTGTTGCCAGTGCGGCAGATGGCCAACAAGCACTTGAGTTAATTAAACATCACGAGGTAGACATTGTCATCACCGACATTGAAATGCCAAACATGACGGGAATAGAGTTAGCACAGGCATTAAAAGAGCAACAGCACCAAGCAAAAGTGATGGTACTAACAACGTTTACCCGAAGTGGTTATTTACGCCGCGCGATGGATGCTGGCGTTAAGGGGTACTTATTAAAAGATGCCCCTTCAGATTCTCTTGCACAAGCGGTGCGCTCGATTAACGAAGGCAAAGTGATTGTTGCACCAGAGCTTATCACGCAAGCATGGGGTAATAGCGATCCACTCACGGATAAAGAGCGAAAGGTATTACGCCTCGCCTTCGACGGTAAAAGTACCGAGCAAATCAGCCAAGAGATATTTTTGTCCCCTGGTACTGTTCGCAATTATTTATCAGAAGCTTCCTCTAAACTTGGCGCCAAAAACCGTATCGATGCCGCAAGAATAGCTAAGCAAAATGGGTGGCTCTAAATAGGGTTAACAACCTAGCCTTATTTATCTTTGAGCGAAAAGTAACCTACCACTTGATCCAGTTTTTTAGCTTCTTGCTCGAGTGCCCCTGATTGCTCTATTCCTCGCTCAGCTTCAATATAAAATTGTTCAGATACTTCACTAATTGAATCAGTGGTGTGATTAATATCATTAATCACCGAGGACTGCTGCTCTGCTGCTGTGGCAATTTGAGTCGCCATGTCAGATATATGCTTAATTGCTACCACGATATTTTCAAAGCTTTCGGTCGCTTGCTCGGTCTCATTCACGCCATTGGTGGCCAATTCATGGCAGCCGCCCATCGTTTCAACCGCTGAGTTTGTGCTCGATTGTAGTGATGAGATCATTGTCGTTATTTCGACGGTAGAACTATGGGTTCGTTGTGATAATACCCTCACCTCGTCAGCAACCACCGCAAAACCTCTTCCTTGCTCGCCAG
>Ga0209396_1003575_pt1 | contig 15583 bp, 13 predicted proteins | sample GOMGulsemesocosm_6_FD_184638 | JGI IMG/M metagenome (GOLD analysis project Ga0209396, IMG submission 184638) | Methane-oxidizing microbial communities from mesocosms in the Gulf of Mexico - GOM8C Gulf of Mexico (SPAdes) (version 2) | ecosystem: Environmental > Aquatic > Marine > Cold seeps...
TAAGCCCATGATATTTTGATCAATTTGACTAGTTTGGTCATGTCTTGTGACAAGGCTGGCTGCTACTGTTCTTCATCATATTCATTAATGAGGGGTAAGCATGAACGTCGACTTTTCAGAACAGGAATTGGCATTTCAGCAAGAAGTGCGTCAGTTTCTAAAAGAGAAATTACCAAAAGATATCTCTGAAAAATTTAAGAACGATCTTCACTTTGAAAAAAGCGATTTTGTTCGTTGGCAAAAAGCCCTGGCCCAACAAGGGTGGGCGGCCCTGAACTGGCCAGTTGAGCATGGCGGTACCGGTTGGACCCCTACTCAAAAGTACATTTGGAACAACGAATGTGCTATTGCAGGCGCCCCAGCGGTGATTCCTTTTGGCATGAGCATGGTGGCCCCCGTTATCTATTCCTTTGGTAACGAAGCGCAAAAGAAGCGCTTTTTACCCAGCATCTTAAACAGTGATGTTTGGTGGTGTCAGGGTTATTCAGAACCCAATGCAGGATCGGACCTGGCGTCCCTTAAAACCACTGCCACCACCGATGGCGATGATTACCTGGTGAACGGTACCAAAACCTGGACTACGTTAGGTCAGTACGCCGACTGGATTTTTTGCCTGGTACGCACCGGTGGCCCCGAAGTTAAAAACCAACAAGCCATTAGCTTCTTGTTAATTGATATGAAAACCCCCGGCATTACCGTATCGCCAATTTATATGTTGGACGAAGGCCATGAGGTGAATGAAGTTCACTTTGATAATGTGCGTGTGCCCAAAGAAAACTTGATTGGTGAAGAAGGCAAGGGTTGGACTTACGCCAAGGTATTGTTAACCCATGAACGTACCGGTATCGCAGGCGTAGCCAACAGCAAGGTGGCACTGGAGCAAGTTAAAGAACTGGCCGCTAATACCAATCATTTTGGTGCCAGCCTAATGGACACACCGGCGTTTTCTCACAAGGTAGCCGAGCTGGAAATTGACTTGTTAGCCTTGGAATACACCGAGTTACGTACTCTTAGTGATGTGAGCACGGGTAAAGCCCCGGGCCCTGAATCTTCAATCTTAAAAATTAAAGGCACAGAAATCGCGCAAGCCATCGATGAATTAAAGATGGAAATAGCCGGTAATTATGCGCTGCCATTTGTGGATGAACAATTTGCCCATGGATATGAAGGCCCATCCGTAGGTCCTGGCGCCGCAGCCAACAGTGCCCCCAAGTACTTCAACCATCGTAAGACCACCATTTATGGCGGCAGTAACGAAGTGCAAAAAAATATCATCTGTAAAGCCGTACTTGGCCTGTAAGGAGAGATCATGAATTTTTCATTAAGCGCCGAGCAACAGATGCTGCAAGACAGCATCTCAAGGTTTGTACAAAAAGATTACGACTTTGACTCCCGTATGAAGCTGGTTAAAAGCGACGTTGGCTATAGCAAAGACAATTGGAAACTGTTTGCCGAACTGGGCTGGTTGATGGTGCCCTTTAGCGAAGCCGATGGCGGCCTAGGCGGCAGCGCAGCCGATCTAATGGTAGTAATGGAAGAGCTAGGCAAAGGCATCGTGATTGAGCCGTTTCTAGCTACCACAGTATTGGCCGGTGGCGTCATTGCCAAGTTAGGGTCAGACGGTCAAAAAGAAAGTCTGCTGGGTGGCATCATGGATGGCAGTTTGCAGCTGGCTCTGGCGTATAGCGAGCCTAAGAGCCGTTATGAACTGGCTAATGTTGCCACCACCGCAAAAGAAAATAATCTGGGTTACATCCTTAACGGTCACAAAGCCGTGGTACTGAATGCGGGTGCGGCCGACAAAATCATTGTTGCCGCGCGCACCTCAGGCCAAGCCAATGATAAAGACGGGATTTCCTTATTTATTGTTGATGCCAACAGCGAGGGTGTGGCAATACAAGCTTACCGCACTCAGGATGGTGGCCGTGCCGCCGAAGTACGTCTTGAAAATGTACTGGTAAGCGGTGATCAGCTGTTAGGCAAAGAAGGCGAAGCCTTACCTGCCATTGAAAGTGTACTGGACCGTGCCACTCTGGCCATTTGTGCCGAGGCCGTAGGGGCCATGGAAGTGATCATACAAAAGACCGTTGAATACACTAAAACCCGTGTTCAATTTGGTGTGCCCATTGCCAAGTTTCAGGCCTTGCAGCACCGCATGGCGGATATGTTCATTGAACAGCAGCAGGCAAAATCTATTGTATTGATGGCGGCCATGAAACTGGATCAAGACAGCGATGACTCTGCAAAATCCATCGCGGCCATGAAATCTTTGGTGGGCCGTGCGTCTCGTAAAGTTGGCCAGGAAGCCATTCAAATTCACGGTGGCATTGGTGTGACCGATGAACTGGATGTGGGTCATTACTTTAAACGCATGACCATGATTGAACTGTTGTTTGGCAACAGCGATTATCAAACCCAGCGTTTCTCTGAGCTTTAATGGTTTGTGGCGGCAACGTCTTGCATTTGTTTAAACGTACAATGCAAGATTTGCCGCCACAGTTCTGCAACCTTCCAGCCTCCAGGGGTGGGTCAATAATGTGGTGGCTGCCACGTTGCTTAAAGCAAAACCCATCAATAAAACCTGCTATAAAAATCGTATAAAGTCATAACCAATTGCCATACGGCAAACCACAAACCCTGCACTATCCTTCATGTGTTATTCCTCACCAGCGGAGACTATCACCATGCCTGAATCCCTCTATGAAAGACTGGGCGGTACCCAGGGAATTACTCAGCTTGCCAGTGACATTTTTGATATACACATGGATAACCCGCGTATTGCCACCCGTTATGCGCAAAGTGATGCCAGCGCCGTTAAAGACCACGTGGCCAAGTTTTTCATTGCCGGCACCGGTGGTCCCAACGAGTATGAAGGTAAGGACATGTTAGGCACCCACAAGGGCATGAATATTGACGAAGGGGAGTTCATGGCGGTGTTAGATGATGCCTTAATCGCCATGCAAAAAAATAATGTACAGCAACGGGAACAGGAAGAGGTACTCTTTGTTTTATACAGCATGCGGGGCGATATAGTGCGTGTGTAAGCATCAAGCCTACTAACCAGCTGTCTTGGCTGCTTTTCATTATTAACATTATGAATAGCGTAATATTCATAATGTTAAGTGCCATTTTTAACGTGATTATGCGTTACTGAAACCTCTATAACATTACCATTACCGCAACGATGGCCATGAACCCTGGTCTTTGTGGTTAATGTACAAATCCAATGTCCATGCTATTTTCATTTGCAGCCTGTTGCCTGTTAACTTTTTAAGCACGCATAACAAAAATAAGCGGTATCGTCATTTTAGGAATTAACCCATGAGTCTGTCCCGAGTACTAATTGCCAATCGTGGTGAAATTGCCATTCGTATTGCCAGCGCCGCCGCCGAATTAAACATTACCAGTGTCGCTATTTATGCCGAAGACGACGCCGCAGCCCTGCACGTGCGTAAAGCCGATGAGGCTGTGCCGTTAAGCGGTGTGGGTGTGCCAGCCTACCTGGATATTGAACAAATTATCAGCGTCGCCCAGCAACACAAGTGTGATGCCATCCACCCGGGTTATGGTTTTTTAAGTGAGAGCGCTCAGTTTGCCAGCGCCTGTGCGGCGGCCAACATAATTTTTGTAGGGCCAACAGCAGACACATTAAGTGTGTTTGGTGACAAAGCAAAAGCACGCACCCTGGCGCTGGACCTGGATATTCCTTTACCAAAGGGATCGAGTGAGGCCGTTGATTTGGCAGCCGCCACGGCGTTTTATAAAAGCCTGGGTGAGGGCGGCGCCATCATGATTAAAGCCCTGGCCGGGGGCGGTGGCCGTGGCATGCGCCCGGTGAAACATATTAGTGAATTGGCTGAGGCATTTAAGCGATGTCAATCAGAGGCGCTAGCCGCCTTTGGTAATGATCAAGTTTATGTGGAGCAATTAATAACTGAACCGCGCCATATTGAAATTCAAATTGTGGGGGACGGGCAAGGCCATGTTATTCATTTGGCAGAGCGCGAATGCAGCCTGCAGCGTAGCCAACAAAAACTGCTGGAAATTGCCCCAAGCCCAAGTTTAAAAGCAAATGTGCGTGAAAAAATATGCACCGCCGCTCTAACCTTGGCCAAGGGTGTGCAGTACCGTGGCCTGGGTACCTTTGAGTTTTTGCTAGACGCACAAGATAATTTTTATTTCATGGAGGCCAACCCTAGAGTGCAGGTAGAGCACACCGTCACCGAGGCCGTAACCTCCATAGACCTAGTGCAGGCTCAGCTGCAAATCGCGGGTGGTGCCAGCTTGCCTCAGCTGGATCTAAGCCAGGACGCCATACCGGCACCCAAGGGTTTCGCTATTCAACTGCGAGTAAATACCGAACAGCTGCAAGCCGATGGATCGGTGCATCCATCATCCGGGGTATTAAGCCAGTTTGAAATGCCCAGCGGCCCAGGTGTACGGGTAGACAGCTGTGGCTACGCAGGTTTCACCACTAGCCCTTATTACGATTCATTGCTGGCCAAGGTTATTGTTTATTCTGGCTCAAGCGATTATCAAAAGGCCATCCGCAAGGCTCAGCGTGCCCTGCGCGAATGCCACATAACCGGCATAGATACCAACATTCCATTTTTGCAAAGCCTGTTAAATCAACCACAGGTGCAACAAAACCAGGTCTCTACCCAATACATAGATAACCACCTGCATACGCTGTTAGCGGCGGTAGAAACCCAGCAACCGCTTTATATTGCCAAGCAAGACACCACTGATGAAAAAAAGCGCGAAGCGGCGGCGGAATCTCTTCCTGATAATTGTGCAGCGGTGGTGGCCCCCATGCAAAGCGTGGTGGTGGAGTTGTGTGTAGAGCCTAACCAGCGCGTATTAATGGGCCAGAAAATAGCGGTATTAGAAGCCATGAAGATGGAACACATCATCACCGCCCCCGCCAGCGGCACCCTAAAAAGCCTGCATATTCAGGTGGGGGCTGCCGCCCTTGAGGGTGACATATTGGCGGTGATTGAAGTGTCTGGCGAGCAGGGCCAGAGCCTGTCGGAAGAATCGCAATTTAACATTGAGCTGGTGCGCAGCGATTTGCAGGAACTGTTAGAGCGCAAGGCCAAAACTCTGGATGAAGCGCGCCCCGAAGCCGTGGCCAAACGTCACAAGCGGGGCGGGCGTATGGCCCGTGAAAATATTACCGATCTGTTGGACGAGGGCAGCTTCCAGGAATATGGCTCGTTAACCATCGCAGCGCGGCGTAAACGTCGCAAAATCGAAGAGTTAATAGACATTAGTCCGGCCGACGGTTTAGTGGCCGGCACCGGCAGTATTAACGGTGAATTATTCTCTGAAGACAAATCCCGTTGCCTGGTTATGAGTTACGACTACACGGTCTTTGCCGGTACCCAGGGGGTGATGAACCATAAAAAAACCGACCGCATGTTGCGCCTGGCTAACCAGCAAAAAATTCCCTTGGTATTTTTCACCGAAGGGGGCGGTGGTCGCCCCGGTGATACCGATTACCCTGTGGTAGCCGGGCTGGATCTGGATACCTGGTCGTCCATGGCGACTCTGTCTGGCCTAGTGCCCATAGTGGGCATAGTGGCGGGCCGTTGTTTTGCCGGTAATGCTGCTTTGTTGGGTTGCAGCGATGTGATTATTGCCACCAAAAATTCAAACATCGGCATGGCCGGCCCCGCCATGATTGAGGGGGGCGGTTTAGGCTCTTTTACCCCGGAACAGGTAGGGGACAGCCAGGTACAATCCACCAACGGTGTCATTGATATTTTGGTGGAAAATGAGCAAGAGGCGGTAGCGGCTGCCAAAAAATATCTGTCGTATTTTCAGGGCACCATTAAAAATTGGCAGGCCAGTGACCAGCGCAACTTACGCCACTGTATTCCCGAAAACCGATTACGCTCATACGACATTAAAAAGGTAATAGAAAACATTGCCGACGTGGACTCGGTATTGGAATTAAGAGCCCAATTTGGCGTGGGCATAGTTACCGCCTTCATCCGCATCGAAGGGCGACCATTTGGTTTGATTGCCAATAACTCCAAACACTTGGGCGGTGCTATCGATTCACCAGCCTCAGACAAAGCCGCGCGCTTTATCAAAGTGTGTGATGCCTTTGATATTCCGCTTATTAGCCTGTGTGATACCCCTGGATTTATGGTGGGGCCCGAGGCCGAAAAGTCGGCCCAGGTACGACATTTTTCCCGCCTGTTTGTCACCGCCGCCAACATGAGCATACCCATGTTTAGCATAGTGTTGCGCAAGGGTTATGGCCTGGGCGCCATGGCCATGACCGGCGGTGGTTTCCATGCAGGCGTGTTCACTATGGCTTGGCCCACCGGAGAATTTGGTGCCATGGGCTTGGAAGGGGCGGTGCGTTTGGGCTTTAAGAAGGAGCTGGCGGCCATGGACGACCCAGTGAAACAAAAAGCCTTCTTCGACATGCTGGTGGCCAAGGCTTATGAAATGGGCAAAGCCACTAATATGGCCAGCACTCTGGAGATAGATGAGGTGATTGACCCAGCCGATACCCGTGCCAGTATTATTCGTGGCATAAAAGCTGCGGCTCCCGCCGAGCCAAGAGCGGGTAAAAAACTTAGGTTTATTGATACCTGGTAGAGGGTGCCCTTGGGTCAGTTTAGTGTTTTGCCTAATGGCATAATACTAAACGTGACCTAACGACTCAGCGTATCCCCAAGCACGGGGTTCTGCAGGGCGCATGTAGGAGGCTGCTTGCAGGCGATCTTTTAAGTAGGATTGTTGATACCTGCCATCGCGGGTCGCCCGCAAGCAGCCTAGTACAAATTTAGCGCTAACGTTAAATAAAGCGCGTTGTTACCGATACACTGCGCAGTTACAACCAACCTTAATATTGTTTAGAAAACCATTAGGCTATTTTCAGGCCAGACAAATCCCCAAATAACCCCGCCTTCAATCCACCAAAAACCGAACAAATTGTCAAATCTTCTGTTTCTAGATCAAGGTTTGATCGATTCTTAGTTGTTTTAGGTATTCCTTATTCCAAAAAGTTATAGGTGTGGTAGTGTGGTTGCACTTTTTGCGCGGTGTCACATTTTTTAGTTGCCCCTTTAGATATGGGGCAAAAGGCAAGACCTGACCCCGTAGCTTGTAAGTGCACCGTTTAATAGGGGAAAAAGGCAAGGCCTGGCCCCATAGCTTCTTTGGAGAGATAAATTGAAGGACCCAAAATCTGACCCAAAGGAATGGGAGCGATATTTCAAAGACATTGTCAGGCTTCACTATAGGCCTGCAAATTACCGGGATGTTCCTGATAAGCATATTGGTGATTTCGGAATTGAGTGTTACAGCCTGAATGGGCATGTTTTTCAATGTTACCTTCCGGAACAAACATCTGATATCAAGAAGTTAGTGAAGGCTCAAAAGGAAAAGATTAGAAAAGATATTGAAAAACTTGCTGTGAAAAATATCTTGCCACTAATAAAGCTATTTGGTGATGTTAAAATTTCCCGCTGGATATTAGCTACTTCTTGCAATGAATCTGCCGAATTAGCGCAATATTGTGCAGAAAAATCTTTAGAGGTTAGGCATCACAATATTCCATATATATCAAAAGATTTCCAAATACTTGTCCATACTGAGCAAGATTACCCTCAAGAAGTCTTAGCATTACGCCGTGACTTTTATCAGCTTGAAATAGGTTTTGATAATATAAGTATTGAAAAAGCTGGTGATTGGATTTCGAGTAACTCTTCATTTCTTTCTAAGTTAAGTTTAAAAATACCGAAAATAACTAGCAGTGAAGTAGATATAAATAATCGCTCGAGATTTATCGTGCAGAAATATCTTGAATATGAAAATCTATTAGAAACATTGAAAACAGAATGGACTGATATATATGAAGTTATATACAGCTGTATAAGGGTAAGAGAAGAAAATCTTGCAGGAAGATTCCTTGTTTCAAATGAGCTGCTTCCAACGGGTATTATAAAGGAAGAAATAGAAAAATTGAATAATGATATCGCAGGTAATGTTAAAACATTAAAAGGGTCGGATTTAGAAATAATTACATGGGGCGTAATATCTGACTGGTTAATTCGATGCCCACTGGACTTCTAAAATGAAAATTGAAGAATTAATTAATAGACCCTTCACTTTTAAACGTAGGGATGTACTTATTCCATGTGAATTTAGGCCTATGTGGAAGTCTTGTCTAATAATAGTGATATTTGGAATTACTGCTAAGAAAAATAAGTGTTCACTTAAGAAGTTACATACAGCATCTTGGCTAGTGAAAAGTGATGAGCACTTAAGTGATTTTATTAAATGGGCAGAAAAAAAAGTGCTTGTTACACCTGATGTCAGGTTTGATCCATCAATTGATAAAGCCGTAGATTTACTTGTAGGAAATAGAATTTTAATAAAGGCGGAAGGTAAGCTGGAAATTACAGAGCTTGGAATGGAAAAATTTAAGGGAATTGAAGCGGTTGGTGTATTTGTCGAAGAAATGCATAGACTTAATGTTTCAAATAAATTTTTATCTGAAGCAAGTGTTGAAAGGCTTCTTAGGGCGAATTGAAAATGTCACTATATATCAAAAGATTAAAAGTTATAGCGAGTACCATGGATGGGGATTATGGTGTTGATATCCCTTTTGAAAAGGGTCTTTTTATACTTAGAGTGGAAAATTCTCACGGTAAATCCACTTGTATGAATGCAATTGCATATGCATTAGGGATGGAGAAATCATTAGGGCAAAAAAATTCCAAACTGCCTTTTCCACCATCTTTAACAAAATCTATTGATAATAAAGATGGGATTGAAATTGGCGTACTGTCATCAAGAGTGTATCTCGAATTAGAAAATTCTAAAGGTGAAGTAGTTACTTTGTTGCGGCATATTGTTGGAGGTGACGGTGAAACTATAATTCACATGGCAAATGGTGAGTTGGATATGTTTTCACTGAATCCTAAAGTTAGTTTATTTTTACATAAAGAAGGTGATACAACGAGGGAGCGTGGGTTTTATTATTGGGTTGGTAAATTTGTTGGTTGGGTGATTCCAAATATACCTTTATATAATGGGAAAGATGCACCTTTGTATCCAGCAACATTTTTTCCTACATATTATGTTGAACAAAAGAAAGGATGGTCATCAATACAGGCTACTACACCTCAAGTCTTTAATATTAGAGATCCTAAAAAAAGAGCTGTTGAGTTTATATTAAACCTAGATGTTAATGATATTATTATTAAAAGAGCAAAGCTTAAAACTGCGATTGAAGAGGTTAATACTGCTTGGATAGTAAATTATAAAAAGGCCGAAGTAATTTCAAATAGGATTTCTGGGAAATTAACGGGTTTGATGGATAAGCCAGAGTCTAAGTTTGATCAATACAGGGTAGATTTCTCAATAAATGAAAATGATAGGTGGGAGTCTGTCCAGTCATTGATTACTGGCTTAAAAGAAAAACAACTTAGAATGTTAATTAGCGGTGAAAGAAAAAATGAAATAGAGGATGAAAATATAGAAGTATTGAAGAAAATAGAAGAGCGCCAGCGAAGTATAAATGAAATTGGAGAAAAGAATTCAGAGGTTAGTAGTGAGATTTCTTTTGTAGAGCATCAAATTACCGCAACAGAAAAACGAATATCATCCTTGGCTGAAGATAGAAGAAAGTATGAAGACTTAAAAAAAGTTGGTGAGTCGAATATATTTAATGGTGATGATATAGGGGAGGGGAATTGTCCTACATGTAGCCAATCATATTCAGATAACCTTTTAGATTCTTCAACCAATGAAAGCTTGATGAGTGTTGATCAAAGCCTTAATTATATTAAAGAACAAATTAAGACATTTAGTAGTGCACTTGTTAATTCAAAGTCACAGTATGAGTACAAAAAAGCAGAGTATTCTAAGAATTTAGTTTCTTTAGTTGAATTAAGGAAAGGGTTAAATGGATTAAATCGATCGGTTAGAAATACATCGGAGAGCATTATAGAAGACAAGCTAAGAGAGAAAATACAGCTAGAAAATAAGATAGAATCATATACAGATGCCGTTTGTGAATTATTCAAATTAAGATTGAAGTTTGATGAGCTTCATACTAAATACACTGACCTAATTGCTAAGCGAAGGAAAATGCCGGAAAGTTATCTTTCAGAAATCGATAATAAGAAGCTAAATTATTTGCAAACTCTATTGCGCGGCTATTTAAAGGAATATGGCTTTTCAAGTTTTAGCGCAGATAAACTTGAAATATCAAAAGACAATTACCTACCAACTAGAGAAGGGTTTGATATTGGGTTTGATACTTCCGCTAGTGACGGAGTGAGGATTATTTGGAGTTACCTACTTAGTTTATTTAGCCTATCGCTAAAGTTTGAAACGAATCATCCGAATTTACTTATGTTCGATGAACCAAGGCAGCAGGAGGCTAATAAAGTTAGCTTTTCATCTCTTCTTAAAAGTGTATCTAAAGCTTGCGGTGAAAAGGGCCAGATAATCCTCGCCACTTCTGAAGAAGTAAGTGTCTTGCGTGATTCATTGGTTGAAGAAAAATATACTTTAAAGGTATTTGAAAAAAATGATGGGAAAATATTGAGAAAGCTACATAGTTAACCTACGACCAGTACACACCGAGCTGCGGGGTCAAGCTGAGGGGAGAGGGTCAGGTCTTGCCTTTTGCCTTAAACGCACAAAACAAGGCCTGGCCTAGCATCGTTAATAAGCACCTAACAAATAGCTCCAACGGACAATTTGAAGCGTAACTTTTTTTTCGCTCGAAAAAACGTATTGCTTTAAATTTCTGCTGTGCAAGGCGTTAGGTCACACTGTCCATTTGGTATTCATAATGAGAAGCATATAAGTGAATAGTATTCGTAAATTAGCATCACAAACAGCTACAGCTCAAGTTTTCAGGTCGATGAATAGTGAACAAGAGAGACTTGATGTTGTTGAACAATTTAAAAGCATGCCCGACTCACAACTAGATATGGTCGGTTCCTATGCTGGTATAAGTAAAGATCACTTACCGCTATATAGAAAACTCGTTCGAGGTGAGAGCAACGATTTTACCGATGACCTTAACGATTTTCAGATTACGCTTCAGCCAGGTGACATTATATTGGTGACGGGCACGGCAGTCACATCAAAAGCACTAGTGAAAATTCAAAAACGTAGTTATCCTGAAGCTAAATCTAGTCATGTCATCATTGCACAAATGGACTTTATCTGTGTAGATGCCGTTCCAAAAATAGGAGTATCTCCAAGAGTCATTCCTGATCTACTAGCTGATGTGGAAGATGGTTGGCGAGTTATTCGGTTTGACTTATTAAATCAAAATCGCAATGAAAAAATAATGAAATCATGTTCATATTATCTTGAACAACCATACCGTATTTTACCAAGTAAGAAGCCAGCTAAAAATTATTCCTATTGCTCTGAATTGGCGCGAAAAATCTATTCGGATTCAGGTATCACGAGGACGGGTATACCACAAAATAGAATAATTAAGCCTTGCGACTTCGATAGAATAGCGGATGTAAGCAATAACTGGTCTGACGTGACTGACCAAGTTAAGCCATATCTTGATTTTTGTCTTGAGTACACTGACATTCTAAAGTTTATTGCTAAAACATACATACAAGGTATTGATTTAAACCGTAAACGATTCAAAGAAAGAGCCGAGGTTAAAAAGAGCGCTATAAAACTAAGAAAAGCAGGCAAGCTTACCAAAGAAGCTGCTAGCAAAATAATCACCGAAATAAATGAAGCAGAAAGTACGCTTAATTATAAGTTTTGGGATTACTCAAAACGCTAAGAAGGGCCTAACAAGAACTTTAAACGGAAAAATACAGTTGACTGTTTTCACTCCGTTGAATATTTCGCCAACTATATTTTCCGCTTAAGTAGGCGTTATGAGTTTATTCGAATATTGGGGTAATAAGTGAAAAAAGAAGCAAGTTTTAATAATCTATATAAGAAAATTGATGCAACATCAAAAACACGATTCCATAGTTCTAGAAGACTTAAGCAACACTCCAAGTGGTCAACTTATATAGTAGTGTTGATTTCTCTAGGTCTTATATTAATTTCATTGATGCAAGCATATGGACTTGGAAATAACATACAAAGCCCTCTTGTTGGCCTGATTCAAGCGTTTTCTGCAATTGCGGTGTTAGTGTATTCTTTATTAATTGATAAAAATGATTATTCAAGCCTTTCTGAAAAAATGCACTCCTGTGCATCACAATTAGGTGAACTAAAGCAAAAGGTTTACCCTCATCTCGATAATAAGTTTGATGAAAAAGTATATGTCGAATACAGAGAAGAATATCATTCAATATTAAAGTTATTTGAAACACATTCAACGAATGATTTTCGTGGTGATTACTTTAGATCAAAGCTAGAAATGCCTGAAAATTATATAATTAAAGATGGTGATTGGTGGATAATGAAACTAAAGATATACGTTGCATATTCTATTAACTTCATTTCATACCCAACTGTGTTTCTAATACTGTCATGGGTGTTGTGCTGGTTGTGGTTTGGTGCTGTCCCGGTGCCCTAAGGGACGAGGGACAGGTTGATACTCCCCCAGTTTAGCGGACACTCTAATTAGTGGACAATACCACCACGGGGTGAAAGATGACTAAACGTACAGCCTATACCAAAGCGTGCCATTCGAAGGAGAGCGGGGTCAAGTCTTGCGTTTTGCCTTAGCGCACAAAACAAGACCTGACCCTAGACTTTTCTAGACTTTTTTGCCCCTAGACTTTTTTTGACCCTCGACTTTTTTCGTTGACGTAGAAAACCTAATGGGTGACCCCCGCGCCTGTTTTGTGGTGAATCTATTGTACAATTTTTCCTGGCTGCCCTTTATATATTTGAATCATTGAGCCTGTTAACCATATCTGTTTGAGCTTAAAGCAGTGCCATTCAGACCTGAGCCTCGTGCCTTTGTTCAAGCTAATATTCATTCAGGCGAAGGGGCCGCGCAAGAGAATTTATTGAAAAACGCTATATCTATACTAGGATAAGAAGGATTTACTTTTGGTTTTCACTGAATTAAAAGGTAGTGTAGTCCAGTTTTTTGGCCATACTCAACAGATTAAAATGAGTAACCTACCTGAAGTAACCTTCATATAACAAGGAGAAAACAATGAGAGAGCTAGCTGTTGCCCTCCTTATGCTCTGTATGTTTGTTAATGTCAGTTTTGTATCTGCACTGGATGTGGATGACATTCAGTATTATACCGAAGAAAATGCCCCGGGAAATTTTACTGAAAACGGGAAGTTAAAAGGCATCGCGGTGGAGTTATTAGAACTCATCTGGAAGGATATGGGTTACCCGAAACAGAAAATTAGGATGGTTCCCTGGCCCCGTGGTTATGACGCACTTAAAAGAAAACCTGGTACGTGCTTGTTCGGTACCACCTATACCGTATCGCGAGATAAAGAAGAGCAGTTTAAATGGGTGGGCCCTATCAAGCCCAATAATATTGTTTTATTTGCCAATTCCTATCACAATATTAAGCTGAGCTCCCTTGATGATGCCAAACAGTATAAAATTGGAACGGTAGTAGACGATGTTGGCGAAGTACTCTTACTTGATAACGGTTTTGATCTGGCAACACTTGATCGTACCTCCAATGTAATTTCAAATCTCAAAAAATTAAGTACCGGACGAATTGATCTCTTTGCCAAAAATTCCGACAGTGTTATCTCCGAGATCAGAGCAAAAAAACTTAATATGGATGGGTATGAAATTGTGTGGACGTTAAGTGAACAAGACCAGTACTACGCATTTCATAAAGATACCCCCCAGGAACTCATTGATCGCTTTCAAGCAGCACTTGATGGACTGGAAGATAAGCGGCAAGAGCTGCTTAAAAAATATGGTGTCGTAAAATAAATTATGTCCTACCTTGGGCTCGAGAGTCAGGTTGATACTCCCCACCTTGTGATCAGACTTAAAAATTAACCCACACGCTTTAGACCAGCACGAGGGTCACCCATTAGGTTTTCTCCGTCAAGAGGCCGTTTAAGTTTCTTCCGATCACCGGGTGTAGGGCCGAGGGTCAGGTCTTGCATCGTGCTTCTTTCATATAAACGCAAAAAACAATAACTGATAATCATATAGGCAAGCCCCTCTAACAGCGTAAATTAATTTTGCTAAAAGCTAATCCAGGAAAAGGAGTGGGTTGGCTTTCTTTCATCTGATAAAATTAATTTTAATTATTAGTTAGCCCATAAACCTTATCCCGGTATTGCTTAATAAGCCCTTCTTCTTTCATGTTTTGAATAATTTTAGTTAGTTTAGGTATATATTGTTTATGCTTTCTATGTATGTAGAAGTAGAGATCAACGGATTCCATCAAACCAATGGGGTAAATCACACCTCCGAAGGGTACTTGTTTCAGCAAGGGTGAAATAGCATTGTGGCTGTCTATGTATAAATCAATTCGATTGCTTAGCAGTTTTTCAAGTGAGTGAAATGCACTTGAACTGTCGGTTAGGTATTTTTTATCAAGAACTTTAGTCAGGTTATATTCGGATATCTCCACGCCCCGCAAGTACTCCACATAATATTTTTTTCCTTTAAGGCTTTGCCAACCATTTAATGGCGTTTTAATTTTTGTAGCGTAGGCATTAATTTGCAAGGTGTGTACAAACTCATCAATTCTTACCAGGTTGTAATGGTTATTTTGATATTGGCGGATTCTGGCGGGCTCACCATCTACATTTCCTATGTCGGCCTCAAGGCTAGCCCTTTTTATTGGGAAGTATTCCATCTTAAGCTTAACGCCTGCTCGTCTAAATACTTCGCTGTAAATTAAAGCCCACCATTTAAAAAGATGGGTTTCACTGCGCCTGGGGGCGGCCATCAAAAAGGGCTTTCCTTGCAGGGTTGAAAAACCGGTCTGGTCTTGATCTTCCGCGGCCACTAAGGAAGAACAAATAATTATGGCCATCATTACAAGTTTTAACATTGTGTGAGTATTGGCGTATCCGTTTCTAAAAATCATGAAGTGAATCGCCTTTATATTAATTGGCCGAAGACCACCAGTATGTTTATAGTATATTAATACTCATTAGCAATTTAGCCAATAAATCTATACTATAAAAATAGCTGCTTATAACTAAAGGTAGATCCGCCATGTCACGCCCTATGCGCTTAGTTTCTTAATTAAAAGAAGCCCAATACCTTGTAGCACCTTGCGAATGATTTAAATATGACTGCCTTATTGGTGTGTGCTAGGCGAGAGGATCAGGTCTTGCCTTTTGCCTTAAACACACAAAACAAGACCTGCCCCTAGAGAACTTTAGCCAGCTAGCCCACCCCTTATGTCAGGCTAATAATCGATAGTGGTATTGTCGCCAAAATCGCTAATAAGATCAGTATCAAATGGCAAGTCAGCTTCTGCTTCATCAGGCAAGTCTTTAAAATCTGTTTCAGATTCTATTTGCATTTTAAGGTCTGGGTACAGCTGTCTTTCTGGCTCTAACAGACTTTCATAGGCGTGAACAAAATGAGTGGGGTTTATATTGCCACGCAAGACTTGTTCAAAAAAGCTGATGTAAATTTCAGGTCCGCTATTCTCAA
>Ga0209396_1003576_pt1 | contig 15582 bp, 11 predicted proteins | sample GOMGulsemesocosm_6_FD_184638 | JGI IMG/M metagenome (GOLD analysis project Ga0209396, IMG submission 184638) | Methane-oxidizing microbial communities from mesocosms in the Gulf of Mexico - GOM8C Gulf of Mexico (SPAdes) (version 2) | ecosystem: Environmental > Aquatic > Marine > Cold seeps...
AAAGAACAGCCAGCCATAGATCAGGTGATCGACGCCTGTGGCATATTGCATATCCGAAAGATAAGCAATTAACACCACTAAGTATGCTCTGATGCCATTGGCTAAAATTGGAAATAAGATAGCAAACGACACGAACAGGATTTTCTTACGCCAATGACGATACGACAGATGAGCATACAATGAGCCAATCGCAAAACAGGCTATTAAATAGCGAATGCCCGAACACGCAACCGCCACTTCAAAGACGCCCGTTGGTATGGTGATGTATAGCCCTTCAAAAAACACGGGTATCTGAGATAGTTGCAACAAAAATACGGTTATTTGAGCCGTTACATCTTGGAGATAAGGAATTAAGCTATTGCCAAATGGGGCACAAAACAACAGATACAACAGCGGAAACTTAAAGCGCTTAGCAAATTGATCCCCCAGCACCATCCACAATAAACTCGACATTAACGAAAAGGTTAACAGATGGATAACCGAGTTAATCTCCATTAAATGTGCCAGCGCCCACAATAGGCTCAATGCGACGCTAACAATCGCCCCTAAATAACTGGGGCTGGCGTTTATCGTTACAAACTCTTGTCGTTGTCGCCAATAGAGCCATAATGTTAAAGGGAGAATAAACAGCCCGTGGGCATAGGTATCTGAACTCAACCAAATAGTGGCAGCAGTAAAGATGTCATCAAAAAATAACGCCAGCCATAAACTAAAAGTGCTTAATCCTAACAGCCAATTGGGTCCATATTGATTAAAGAGCCATGTTGTCGTCCTAGGGTGTGATATCGAGGTCATCTGTTTACCCTAAATACTGTGACAATTTGGGGCCAATAAGCTGACTAAGTGGCAGCGGTAATTTTTTCCATACTTTTATCGCCAGCGCGTATTTAGGATTATTGACATTAACCTTAGGTAAGACGTTAGCTCGATGCAGATAATATTGGTTGTCCGCCGGCTCTGCCGTCATGCCCCAATGTTTTTTATATTGATAAGCACCACTGCCAATCTTACTGCGGCCAAAGTCAAAGTAATCATATCCTTGCTCTACGCTGTGGCACATCAATTGATAATACATAAAGTCATTACTCTTGAGCGCCCTCGCCGCGAATAGCCCACCACCAAAGTGTGGAATGACTCGCTGGCGATAATAAAAACTCATCACGCTAGAAACCGCTTTATCATCATGAAAAACCGTTAAAATTTCGCACTGCTTAGGAAAAGCTAATAACAGATTTTTGAACAGTGCTTTAGAAAATACTGGACTGCCTAAGTTACGAACGCTGTATGAATAAATGCGGTAAACATTGTCGACATCGTGCTCTATTTGATAGCTCAATTGATTTGCTAAGGATTGCCGAATAACCGCGCGTTGTTTCTTCTTTATCGTCGCGAGAATATCTTGCGATTGTGATGGTAACTGGCAACCAAAGATGACGTTAGTATCTTCCTGTTTTGAAAGCTCAGGCCTTTCGTTGACCGCCAATCCAGGCTTAAACTCGACATAGTCAACGCCTAGCTCTTGCGCCAGCGAAATCGCACTATCGAGTAGCAATTGATGAGCCTGAAGGTTGTTGGCTAAGATGCCACCTTGAATACAAAACGGCGTCGACACCAACGTATTGCCAAATAATCGACTCTTAACGTGCACCAGTGGTAGCACGGCGATAATGGCGCCCAGCTCCAGCACACAGCAAAAATAACTGGGATGGCTGAATGTACGATCAATCACTTGTCGCCAGCCCGATAAATGATAGAAGGAGCCATCAGGGTGATGATCGACATAATCATCCCAGGCACCACACATATCATCATTCAAATAAATAACATCCATTGTCATTATTTTTGCCCCTTGGTTAAATACTCACCATAGACATCCTGCATCGTTGACCAATTAAAATCACTTAACAGGCGATTCATCCTTGGCTGCACTTGCTTTAAATTGACGTAGTGTCTAAACCTTGTCTTGAGATCAATACCTTGTACGATGGGCTGCTCGACATCAAGCTCCCACGGATGGAGATAGAACACGCCACTGCGTTGTTCTTTTGTGTGATAACGCTTTATCGCCCACCGGCTTAGCGCATAAGGTACTAATCTAAAATACCCGCCACCTGCAATGGGATAACTTTTAGCACCAAGCTTTAGTGTCGTCAATGGTATCTCAATGAGCCCATCGATGACCTCATAAGGAAAACGTGGCCAATCAGGTACACCATAATGATCATGTTTAATCGGATAAGTACTAGAACTATATTCAAAGCCAACCCGTCGCATATTCTCAAAGGCCCAGCGATTATTATCATCAATTGAAAAACTCGGTGCGCGATAGCCAATGACGGCTTGTCCCGTTAACTGCTCGAGGGTCGATTTTGCTTGATAGATATCTTGGTAAAATTGCGTCGGCGTTAACTGACTAACCCGCTGATGCCCTTGACCATGACAGGCTATTTCATGACCCTGTTCAGCAATTCTTTTCACCAAGTGTGGCGCGTTATCGGCAATCCACCCGAGGATGAAAAATGTCGCTTTAACCTGATGCTGCTCGAATAGTTCAAGCAATATATTGGTACCAATCTCAACTCTAAGTTGCTGCTGATGCCATGTCGATGCAGGGCATTGCTGACTCAAGGCTGACACTTGAAAATAATCTTCAAGGTCAACGGTCATTGCATTGACTAGTGGTTTCATCACACCCTGTCCAACACGAAATAGACGACGACAGCAATCATCGTTAACGACTGCCTTTAGAGAAGCAAACCACTTCAATGGTGCGTAATATAATAAGAAGGTCAAACAAGTAACTTCTATTTTTAACGTAATACAAATCAAACTGTAGTTTGTCTAAGGCATCCGACTCACTCGCACCGTATGAATAACTGAGCTGTGCCCAGCCAGTTAATCCTGGTTTTACCTGATGACGTTCATTATAAAACGGAATGGCTTTATTGAGTTTCGTGACAAATTCAGGACGCTCCGGTCGCGGACCAACAAACCCCATCTCACCACGGATCACATTATATAATTGCGGCAGTTCATCGATACGATATTGCCTGATAAAACGGCCGACTCTGGTGGTCCGAACATCATCTTTTGCTGCCCATACTGCGCCGTTTTTCTCGGCATCGATATGCATACTGCGTAGCTTAAAAATATCAAAGGGCAACGAGTTAATACCAACCCGGGTTTGACGATAAAAGACAGGGGCACGAAAGCCATCTTCTAGCTTAATAGCAATCACAGCACATAAGAATATTGGCAAGGTAATGATAGAAATGAGCACCGCTAATACGCTATTGAAAAGTTGTAATGAAAAGGTTTCAAACGATGATGGCGCGGCGAACGGTTGAGAATATAATACCCAACCTGGATACATTAACTCGATCGCTAATTGATCCGTTTCGTTTTCGACAAATTCCAATACATCAATAATATCGACGCCATTAACCTTGCAGTTAGCGATTTCATTAAAGGCTAAATTATCCCGTCGTTCATCACAGGCAATGACTATCTTTTCAATATTATGCTTCATTGCATACTGATCAATTGATAGCTTAGTTTCGATAATTTTAGATGAACATACCTTATCGATATCATCACCGACAACAGGCAAAAATCCAATAATATCGTAATGGAGTTTATCAACTGAGCGACGCATCCGTTTCTCAATAACAGATGCTCTGGTGCCTGATCCCAAGACCAATAGCCGTTTTTTTGATAAATGAGAAGTCACAAAATTTAGCAGCTGGAACCTTAATGAACACAATAATAGGCCACAAATTGACACAGAGATTAACAGACTAATATAATTGACAAATTGAATATCTAGCCACGCGATAAGTGCACTGACATTGATATACGCAATCACAAAACTCAGGATAAAGCGCTTAACGATACCTGAAAATTCTTCACGTAATCTTCTGCTATACAAGCCAAGTGCTAGGCCAAGAACTTGTGAAAACATCGCTACGCTAACAGAAATATTAATTGTGTTAAGCATCGCTTGTTGGGTCGCTAAAGAAATACCTGCGAAAAAAGACGTGAGAGATAACGCCATCATCATTGCAATAACAATGATCGCAAACTCCAATAGCATTAACGCTTTACCATTTTTATTAAGATAGCCTGGATCCAATTTAGGCATGTGATTTCCCTTATCTAATAGCACTATTGACATCAATGACCAGCGCTATTTATATCCATTAAAAACATCTTGAATGATCACTATAGTCAAAAAAAGATCAATTTTTATAAATTTTAAATAAAGATCAAACAAAATTACATTCGTTTACTTTTTATACGACATTAAAACGTTCAATGAAGCGCAGGCCATCCCAATATTTCTCGCAAATAAATAAGCAATTCTGAGCCGAGCAACTAGACTTAATAAAAATTCATCGCCTAACTTTGAATTTACATTACCCCAAGCAAGTAGCAATACCAACTGAGCTCACGCTTAGGAACGTATAAGGATGTTGGCTTAAACTTGGCGCTGCTTAATCGATAATCGTTGACGCAGCGTTTCGTTTTTATCCCAAAATAACATGGAAACGTAATTATGATTGTTAATTATTTAAACAAACCTCGTTGTGCCATCGCAGTATTAATTATTAGCCTTACCGGTTGCAGCAATCTATCAACGTTACAAAGTGCTTCGACATACCCTTCATTGACCACTCAAGTGAGTAATTATCAATATTTAATCGGCCCTGGCGACTCACTCAATATTTTTGTGTGGCGAAATCCTGAGGTTTCTGGCCGCTTTACGGTGCGCCCTGACGGAAAAATCACAACCTCTTTAGTTGAGGATATCCCGGTATCAGGTAAGACCCCCACCATGCTGGCTCGCGATATCGAGCAGGTATTAAGTAAATATATTAGAGATCCTATTGTTACGGTAACTGTCGGCGGTTTCGTTGGCCCCTATAGCGAGCAAATTAGAATCGTTGGCGAAGCCGCTAACCCGATGTCAATTAACTATCGTCAAAACATGACACTGCTCGATGTCATGGTCGCTGTTGGCGGACTAACAGAATTTGCTGACGGTAACGGCGCCAAATTAATTAGAGTAGAAAATAATCAGAAAAAAACTTATCAAATATTACTTCAAGACTTAATCAAGGATGGCGACATTGATGCCAATGCCGACATGTTACCCGGCGATATCATCATTATTCCCGAAGCTTGGTTTTAACGTTTAACGAACGATCGATTAGTAAACTATATTTTTTGATAAGAAAGAGAGCAATAAATGCAAGAAATACTCGAACAAATACGGAGTGTAGTTCGTGGTATCTGGCTAAAGAAGCGTTATATAGTCATGCTTTCATGGCTCGTTGCCTTAGCAGGTTGGGCAGCTATAACGACCATGCCAGATAAATACAGTGCCTCGGCACGCGTCTATGTTGATACACAGTCCCTCTTAAAACCGTTATTACGGGGCATGACGATTAGTAATAACCCGGATGAGCAAGTCAGACTGATGGTAAAGACCCTACTGAGTCGTCCAAACTTAGAAAAAATCCTACGAATGGTAGACCTTGATATATTGGCGAATAACCAAAGTGAATTTGATAGTTTGATTGAGCAGCTTTCTTCTAATATTAAGCTGGCGCGAACCACAAAAGATAATTTGTACACCATCACTTACGCCGGTAACAATCCAGTGAAGTCAACCCAGATTGTGCAAGCGGTGCTGAAAGTTTTTGTCGATAATACCGTTGGTCAATCGAGAGATGAGACCTTAATCGCTAAACAGTTTTTCACCGAACAAATCGCAGAGTATGAAAAACGCTTAGCAGACGCCGAGCAACGAGTGACATTATTTAGACAACAAAATGGTTCCCTCATATCCAACTCTGGTAATGGTTATTATGCCAATCTAACGAACTTAGAAAGCACCCTAGATGCGACACAACTTGAGCAGCGACAACTCGAATATCAATTGTTAGCGGCACGTCAAAAGTTAGCGGGCGAGCGACCAACCTTCGGCTTATTGACTCAAAGCCAAAAATTACAATATAACACATCGTTTGATCAGCGCATCAGCAGCATGCAAGACAGTTTAGACAAGCTGACATTGCGCTACACCACCGAACATCCAGATGTGCGTCAAGCATCAAGTCGCATCGAGCATCTGAAAGCGCTTCGGGATCAAGAAATACTAGAGATGATCGAAGTGGCAGCATCAAGCAACAACTCTTCAATACACTCACTTGATAGTAATCCAGTATTTCAAGAAATGAGAATTAAAGTACTCGATATTGAAAACCGACTGGTCGGGATAAAAGTTCGGGTCAGTGATCTCGTGGCCAAGGTAGACGCTTTACGCAGTAAAATTCATTTAATCCCGGAAATAGAATCGCAATTGACCGCATTAAATCGTGGCTACAACGTCACCAAGCAGAAATATGAAGAACTGCTAAAACGTCGCGAAACAGCTCGTTTAGGAGAACAGGCTGATCAGAGTGTTGATGAAATACAATTTAGGGTGATAGATCCTCCTCGCGCCCAAGAGAAACCAACGGGTCCACCACGGGCACTTTATTACACCTTAGTGCTATTCGCCGGATTAGGAATTGGTATCGCGACAGCCTTCGTGATGAGCCAATTGCAAACCGTGATCATGAGCCCTTATCAGTTAACTCAATTAACTGGATTACCTGTTTTAGGCACTGTTTCCAACATTAATGAAGGACAATATGGACAGAACCAACGGACTAAAAATGCCGTATTCTTTTCTCTTGTTGGCCTATTAGTCACCGTTTACTTCATTATTATTGCGTTAGAGATTTCCGATTCATTATTACCTCAAGTTCGTAATTTGGCACAAGGATTCCTACAATGAGCACGATTGAGAAAGCGTTAAGCAAAGATTCTGGCGCCAATAAGCCAAACTCGAATCAAATGAGTGATGGCAAGAGTGTCGGTGGTTTTATTACCTTAGATTTGGACTTACTCAGTAGTAAATCAATGGTTAGCAATCGCAGTGAGCGTTGCCGAATCAATGAAGAATATCGATTCATTAAACGAAAGATTTTAACCAATGCCTTTGGTAAGACATCACAATTATTAAGATCACCAAACATCATTCTAGTTTCTAGTACCCACGCCAACGAAGGAAAAACATTTACCTCAATCAATTTGGCGTTAAGTATTGCCCTAGAGCAGGACAAGACAGTGTTGCTGGTGGACGCCGATGTCGTCAACCCAAGTATCGGCACTGAGCTTGAGTATGATGCAACCAATGGCTTGCTCGATTACCTGCTCAATAAAGTAGAAAATATCGGGGAGGTTATATATAACACTAACATCGAAAATTTAACGATCTTACCAGCAGGAAGTCGCCATCATTTAACCCATGAGTTGCTCTCTAGCGGCCGGATGGAAAAACTGATGAATGAATTAGCGAGTCGCTACCCTGACCGTATTATTATTTTGGATTCACCACCATTGATTGGCGTCAGCGAAACCCAAGTGCTCTCAGCATTAAGTGGCCAAGCGATCGTTGTCGTTGAAGAGCAGAAAACCCCAGCATCGAGTGTTGCTAAAGCCGTTAAGTTGCTCGACAGCGACCTCGCTATCGGCTTTATCCTAAATAAAACGAATAGTAAGCAAACCGCTAGTTATGGCTACGGTTATGGCTATGGAAACTACTATGGTATTTAGATTATCGACAATACTGATTATGCTCAGCTCGCTCACGTTAACGACAGTCAACGCCAGCGGTCTTAAAGTTGTGCCAAGTATAGACATTAATCAAATCTATACCGACAACTTAAACGTCAGAGGGGAGGCAACGGATTCGGACCAAATAACCGGCCTGCAGGCTCAAATAGCCTTGAGAAATCAAGGTTCGTTAGTTGAAAGTTATCTCAATTATCAATATTTGCATCTCGAGTACCATCGGCAAAAAGAGCTCAGTCATGCCTTGACTAACTATGATGGGAAATTGCTCATTAAGCTATTGGACAATCGTTTTAGAACCGTCATTAGTAGCAGTAAAAGGCGTCAACAATCATCAATCTATCAACCTGCAACCCGTTATTCGAGTACAGGTAGGACAGAAGTCATACGCTATGGTATCAACAATAGTTGGCAGTCTAGGTTTACTGATATCGTCAACTATCGCGTTAACTGGCAAGCAAATAAGTCTGAAGCTTCGTCGATTAATGACGCCGAAGATGTCACCTTACCTGACGCTAAAGATCACTTTGTCAGCGTTTCATTAAATAGTGGTCGATTTTTTAACAATAGCTTTTGGTCGATTCAGGCACAACAAACACAAATTGATTATGATGCATTAAGAAACATCGCTCCAGCGAGGCAGGAATTTTCTAACCTGAAAGCTGAAATAGGCCATGACATTGGTTACGACCTCTCTTTCTTCTCGCAATACTACGATGAAGAATACGATGTCAACAATAACCGAAGTTCACAGCTTGTCGCATCAAGTGTTGGCGCAGGTCTGCGCTGGCAACCGACCTCACGTTCCGATTTCAAGCTCGCGTATAATTGGAGTCTCGATGATTTAAACAGTAACTTCATTAGCGCCGCGATCAATTGGCGCCCGAATAACCGCACATCATTGATGCTAAGTTCAAGCAAGCGCTTTTTCGGTGATGCCTATGAAGCGAAATTGAGCCATCGTCATAAACGGATTTTCACCAGTATTAGCTATCAAGAGAGCATTACTAACTTTCAGGTATCAACGTTATCTCCAACCACGGTTGGCCATTTCATTTGCCCTAACAGCACCAATATATCGCTCGAACAATGCACCTTCGCTGAAGGTGTCGCTCCCACCATAGGTTCTGGGCAGCAACTATTTCCAGTGCAAGGCCTAGCGCCGGAGTTGAGTGACGTCACCTATTTAAATAAACAATTAAACGCCAATATCAGTTACCAATTACGTAAGGCCAATATACAATTTAATTTTTTAAAGAGTCGTCGAAAAGCTATTGATACATCAGTGATACGCGAACGCGAAGCCCTAACGCTGACCGCAAGCTACACCTTGAGTCGCCATGATACATTTAGCCTGATCAGTACATTTGAAGACTACGCTACCCTCAATCAAAGCTCCTCTAGCATCGATTATCGTCAGCAGGATCATAGCTTACGCTTCAGCCATAAAATTAGCCCAACGCTATCCACGACTTTACTGCTGGTGCATAGCGAGCGTCAAGCGAACTATTCTACCAATGACTTTCGTGAAAACCGGTTAAATTTGTCGTTAAGTAAAGAGTTTTAATCATATGTATCAATCATTTTATGGTTTAACCAGTAAACCATTTCAATTGAGCCCTGATCCTTCTTTCTTCTATTCAAGTAAACATCATCAAAAGGCGTTAAGTTACCTCGAATACGGATTATCACAGCAAGAAGGCTTCATCGTGATCACCGGTGCTATCGGCACGGGAAAAACCACCATTGCTCGCTCATTAATTAACGATGTTCAGGGCGGTGATGTCGTTGCGGCCCAGCTAGTAACTACCTTACTATCACCGATAGAACTACTCGAAATGATTGCATTAGCGTTTGGCATAAACGTCGACACAGTCAGTAAAACGAGTATTTTAAAAGGTATTGAAAATTACCTTATTTCACTAAAAGAACAGGGTAAACGCGCGGTACTACTGGTTGATGAAGCCCAGAACCTACCCGCTGAATCGGTAGAGGAATTACGGATGTTATCAAACTTCCAAGTCGGTAATATGCCTTTATTTCAAAGTTTTTTGCTCGGTCAATCAGAGCTTAAGCTCATCTTACAAGCGCCCGGTATGGAACAGTTTCGTCAGCGGATCATTGCCTCGTGCCATCTTGAGCCGTTAACCCAAGAAGAAACGAGATCATATATAAAGCACCGTCTAGAAATGGCTGGCTGGGTTGGTGATTCATTGATTTCTTTTACTGCCTATTCCGTTATCCACCAGCAGACGTCAGGCATACCAAGAATGATTAATCTATTTATGGATCGTTTGTTGTTATTTGGTTTTATCGAGGAACTCAGGTATTTTAATGTTGAAGCTATCGATAGTGTGCTGCAAGAAATGTCATCTGAACTGACATTAGGCCCACTCGACAATGCAGTCATTGCTCCGCCACAGACGGTGCAACCAGCACTTGCTACTAGCCATAGACCTCACAATAATGACCCTAGCGAATTGTTAATGACGTTAATCGAAAAAGTAAATAAACTAGATGCTAAGATTTCGTCACTCATTAATCAAATAAACCGATAAGGAAGTGCGGTGTTAGAGATTGGCTTTTACAGTTACATCATTGCTAGCTTAGGGTTTGTCGGGTTGCTGCTGTTATTATTAACCACGCGCATTACTAGCTTTAATTCTAAACTACTCTTTTTTGCGGTGATGAGCACGGCGCTATGGTGCTTTTTTGTCGGCTTTAGTGCGCTATATCAACAGCCACTCATTTTTACCTTTATTGCCGAAACAGTCAAAAGCTTAGCGTGGGGTTTGCTGTGCATTAATTTGTTGCAGAAGAAAGACAGCATTAGCGCGATGCTATTTACCCGGCATCAGTTTAGCTGGTTCTTTGTGATTGTTACGATAAGCGCACTCGTGCTGACGTTGACGATCAATGGTTTAATTACTGAGATATACTGGCTATTTCTGAGCCTCCTTACCCTTTCAATATATCACTTGGTGATGGTTGAATTTCTTTACCGCCAAGCCAGTTCTGAATTCAAGTGGGGCTTTAAGCCCTTAGCGATAGCCATTGCAGCATATGCCATTGTTGACCTGACCATCTATTCAACCTCGATCATTGCCAACCAATTAAACCACCAATTATTTGCCTTGCGTGGCGCAATATATTTGCTGTTAGTACCGTTGGTCATTATCGGTATAAGACGTCATAAATCACTCGGTGTACGATTATATATTTCAAGAGACGTGGTCTTCCATTCAACCTTACTACTGGGTATCTCTTTATACCTAATTACCATGTCGATCGTTGCCTATTACCTCAAAACCATTGGCGGCGAATGGGGAGCATATAGTCAACTAGTCTTTATCGCGCTAGCACTAGCGATTTTAGTGTTCTTATTTTTGAGTGAGTCGTTACGTAACAAAGTTAAAGTATTTATTAGCAAACATTTTTTTGCCAATCGATATGACTATCGACAACAGTGGCTAAAGCTCAATGACAACCTCGCCTCATCACAATATAGTGATTATCGAGAAACAGCATTACATGCCTTGATGGATTTGTTTGCGATTGAACAAGGCGCGCTTTACACCTTTAACAGCAACAATAAACTGACGTTATCGGCGACATTAGGGGTTGATAATGCGCTACCCAATTGGCAACCTTTTTTAGCGATGTATAAGCAGCAACCTCAGCAATGGATCATTGACCTTGATGAGTATGAGCGCTTTCCCGAAGTTTATCCCGAACGATTAGATGCCATTAAACCGCTGCTTAGTGGCGAAATGCGGATCATCGTCCCCATGCAAGGACAGCAATTATCTGGTTATTTTCTGCTTTCTAGACCCGGCCATCATCAAATTGTTAACTATGAAGACCGGGATTTACTCTTTACCGCCGCGCAGCAATTGGCCAATTTCTTAGCGCTGCATAAAGCGAATCAAGACATCTTAGAGGCAAGCCAATTTACAGCCTTCAATCGAATGTCAGCCTTTTTAGTACATGATTTAAAAAATGTGGTCGCGCAGTTATCACTTATTTCGAGCAATGCGGTACATCATAAAGATAATCCTGAATTTATCGATGACGCTTTTGATACGGTCGATAACGCTGTCAGTAAAATGAATAAAATGCTCGCACAGCTACGCAGTAAAAATAGCAAGCAAGATCAGCAACGTTCAATCTCACTGCATCAATTATTTTGTGATGTAAGCAATAGTTGCAACGCCCAAGCTCCCGCGATCGACATTGAGTGCGAAAAGAGCGTAATTTTGTTCCTAAACTTAGAAAAGTTGACTAACATTGTTATACATTTAGTACAAAACTCTCAGCAAGCATGCACACCGCAGGACTCTATCACGTTAAAACATCGGTGTGTTGACCAGCGCCATACTATCATCATCGAGGACACGGGGTGTGGTATGAGCGAGCTATTTATTAAGAATAGACTATTTAAGCCCTTTGATACCACCAAAGGCAACGCAGGCATGGGCATCGGTGCCTTTGAAGCGAAACAGTATATTGAAAGCATCGGTGGCGACATTACCGTTGATAGTATTGAACAACAAGGAACCCGTATTAGCTTACACCTCCCCTCACAAGCTAATACAATGTAAAGGATTAACTAAATCATGAGCGAACACAAAGCTAAAGTACTGGTCGTTGACGATGACCCTGGTATTTTAAAACAACTAAAATGGAGTCTACTCGACTTTGATGTTGTCACCGCGACTAATCGTGAAGCAGCACTCACTCAAATGCGTTTGCACCAGCCCGCCGTGGTTACATTGGACCTTGGTCTGCCACCTGATCCGACCAACGCCAGCGAAGGGCTTGCAACGTTATGTGGCATTCTCGCTATATTTCCTCATACAAAAATAATTGTCTTAACGGGTAATGACGACCGTAGTAATGCATTAAAAGCGATTGATCTTGGCGCTACCGATTTTTTTCAGAAACCGATCATGCCTGAAATGCTGACCCATTTTATTCATCGCGCATTAAAGATCCATCACCTCGAAGAAGATAATCGTCGCCTTAACCTTCTTTCACCCGTGCTTAACAACATTATCGGGTCGAGCACTGCGATGGCACGCGTGATCAAGATGGTCGACCGAATCGCTAAAAATAACATAGCCACCCTACTGCTAGGTGAAAGTGGCACTGGTAAAGAAGTATTGGCCAAGGCGATTCATAGTCAAAGCACCCGAAGCAAGCAAGCTTTTGTCGCCATCAATTGCGCATCGATTCCGGAAAACTTATTAGAAAGTGAATTATTTGGCTATGAAAAAGGCGCATTTACCGGTGCCAACAAGCAAACGATTGGCAAAATAGAATACGCCGATGGCGGTACATTATTTCTCGATGAAATTGGTGATATGCCATTATCACTACAAGCTAAAATGTTACGTTTTTTACAGGAAAGAAAAATTGAAAGAGTCGGTGGACGCGCCGAAATCGCAGTCGATATTCGGGTTATTTGTGCGACTCATCGTGACCTCAATAGTATGATTGAGCAAGAACAGTTTCGTGAAGACCTATTCTATCGTATCAATGAAATTTGCATTAATATCCCAGCGCTTAGAGAGCGTGATAATGATGTTATTTTATTGGCCAAAACATTACTCACCCAGTTTAACAGTGAATTGAATACGAAGATAAAAGGCTTTACCCCAAGCGCACTGCAAGCGATGACAAGGTATCCATGGCCAGGCAATATTAGAGAACTTCAAAATAAAATAAAGTCAGCGGTCATAATGAGTGATAATCACCATATTGATGCGATAGACCTTGGGATTGATGGTTCGGTCGAAGATGATAAAATTGAATTGCTCAGAGCGACTCGCGCTCAAGCAGAGGGGATGGCCATCATTAAAGCCTATGAAATATGTGGCTGTAACATGTCAAAAACCGCCGAGCAGTTAGGTGTTACACGACCAACGTTATATGCGTTAATCGAAAAATATCAGTTAAATGATTTGTTGTCCGCTAGGACATCTTAAATTAAATGGTGTGTTTAGCTGACGTGGCTAATCACATAACGAAATTTACCTGATTTCTCGCTTTCAATCGCCGCAACATGATTAATAATAACCTCAACGTTTTGGCCTAAACGGGCCTTAAAACCACGAGTCACGCTCTCGATTGATTCACAGCCTAGTGTGGCCGCAACAATATCGACTTCGATGACTGACAGGCTGTGCTGCACTATTTTAAATTCACTAATATCAGCCTGCTCTCGTAGAATATAAATAAGCGCTAAACCGTGCATTTTGGTGCCATCTTGTGCAACAACAAAATCGGTACTGCGACCATCTAACGCCTCAAGCAACGGCAGACCGCGACCACATTGACAAGGTTGCGTTGCAATAGCACCTATATCGCCCGTTCGATAACGAATGAAGGGGAAGTCACCAGACGCCAGATGCGTCACGACAATCTCACCTCGCTGACCATCAGGTAAAACATTACCATCATCATCGATGATTTCGACCACAATATCTTCGGCGCTTATATGCATACCGCCCTGAGCGCATTGGTGAGCTATAAAACCAGCGTCACGGCCGCCATAGCCGTTTGCGACATCACAACCAAATGCCTTTTCAATCAGCTCTCGCTGATAATCATAGAGACGTTCGGAAGTCACAAAGACGACGTTAATCCCGAGATTCGATAACACAATATTGCTAGCCAACGCTTGCTTGGCAATCATCGCGTAAACGGACGGATAACCAAATAACATCGCCGGTTTTCGTTGAACTATCTGTGTTATAAAGCCTGCAATAGTCTGCTGAGAAAGATCAAAAGCAGCAATGAGATAACTGCGAAATAGGCCATCTCGAATACGCCGTATCCTATCTTGTGAACCCAGTTCAATCGGCGATCCCCACGCCACAATCTCCTTATCGCCAATATCGACTCCCCACCAGCGCGTCGCGCGCCACTTTTGCGCCACATCATGACTAACGCGCTCTTTACCGAGTAAGAAAACGAGCGGCTCACCGGATGAGCCACCGGTGTTGCCTTTAGTCAGTACACCGGCCTTTATCGATTTCAATTTTTCAAAATTTGTCTTAATCGTTTCTTTGGTGGTTAGCGGCAATTGACTGAGCTGTTGCTGAGATACAATATCCGAAGGCAACAGCCCTAATTGGTCAAAGACCTCCTTGATATAAGGAACGTCTTGATAGGCAGTTGTTAAGAACTTTGCTAATCGAACATTTCGTTCACTGATTATCTGCTCACGAGACAACCATTGCGAACGCTCCAATGACTCACGAATAGCAAGGGAGCGGTGGGACTTTAGTTTTTCATGTAACGGGAAAATAACCTTGCTAACAAATGATGTATACAGTGAAGACATGACATTAATTCCATTTAACGCGGACAGCGCTACGAACGGTAGCTGTTACTAATTACTGAGTATAGTTGAGTTTTATTTAATCCCAATTAGATTAATAAATCGATCATTTTTCACGGTCTAACCAAATGATAGCTTCGTTATTTCTTTTCTATATAAAACAACTACATACTCTAAGAAATACCTTACTCTAATTAGTTTAGCCTCGTTACAAAGCTGGTCATTAATTTAATGTAATTGGTATAAAGGCAGATTGAACTTAGCCGACCAGCAGAAATAAAAAAACCGCCTATGCGGCGGTCTCTTGGTATGTACGATTTACTGTAGGTGACGCTTAAAGTAATTAGTCATTAACGTTTTCAGGTGTAAGGTCGTACCCTGCCCTTCGCGTAATGAGTGACTGCGATTTGGGTAGGCCATAAACTCGAACTGCTTATTGTGCTTCACCAATTCATTAATCAAACGTTCACTGCCTTGATAATGCACATTATCATCGCCAGTACCGTGGATTAATAATAAATGTCCCTTAAGGTTTTTAGCATGAGTGATTGGAG
>Ga0209396_1003581_pt1 | contig 15565 bp, 9 predicted proteins | sample GOMGulsemesocosm_6_FD_184638 | JGI IMG/M metagenome (GOLD analysis project Ga0209396, IMG submission 184638) | Methane-oxidizing microbial communities from mesocosms in the Gulf of Mexico - GOM8C Gulf of Mexico (SPAdes) (version 2) | ecosystem: Environmental > Aquatic > Marine > Cold seeps...
AGAAGGTTGGAAACGACGTGAGCGAAGTTTTAAATTATGTGACAGAAATGAATAACGATAAACCAGCAATGCGTTCACCAACGCCTGTTGCGCTAAATCTTAATTCGTTTCTTAGTCAGCCTGAACGTGTACTAGCGACTAATAGCTATTTACTACGCCAAGAACAGCGTGAATCAAATGCGCGCAGTTATCCGCGCCGTTTGCCATTTGCGTTGAAGCGCGGTCAGGGCATCTTTGTTGAAGATACTGAGCAACAGATCTTTATCGATTGTTTAGCTGCCGCAGGTACGTTAGCACTGGGTCATAGCCATCCTGACGTGACAGCAGCTTTGATTGAAGCTGTACAGTCAGAAGTACCAATGCAAACGCTTGATCTGATGACACCAGTTAAAGATCAGTTTATGACCCAGTTATTGGATCTATTGCCGGGTAACATGGCTGAACATGCGCGTATTCAGATGTGCAGCCCTTGTGGTTCAGATGCGGTTGAAGCGGCGTTAAAGTTGGCTAAAATTGCCACTGGTCGTCGTTCAGTACTGGCATTCTCTGGTGCTTATCATGGGATGACGCACGGCGCGTTAGCTATGATGGGTAACTTAGGCCCTAAATCAGCCTTGAGCATGACGGGCGCGGATGTGCAAATCATGCCATTCCCGTATGCACCTCGCTGTCCATATGGCTTAGGTGAAACCGGTATTAAAGCCAGTCTTTATCAACTAGAAACCATGCTGACAGACCCGGAATCTGGCGTTGCTAAACCTGCCGCAATTATCGTTGAAGCAGTGCAGGGCGAAGCGGGTTCATTACCAGCTGACCCAACTTGGCTGAAAGGCTTACGTGATATTACCAAACGGCACGGTATCGTGCTCATTATTGATGAAATTCAAGCGGGTATGGGCCGAACAGGTAAAGTATTTGCCTTTGAACATGCAGATATTGAACCTGATGTGATTGTTGTGTCTAAAGCCCTAGGCGGTGGTCAGCCATTAGCTGCTGTGATCTATCACAGTGACTTTGATAAGTGGAATCCTGGTGCGCATGCGGGCACATTCCGTGGTAATCAACTGGCAATGGCATCGGGTGTGGTTGTGATGCGCCACCTTGCTGAAGAGCAATTACATTTGCATGCTGGCTCGATGGGCGCTAAGCTAAAGCATGACTTAGAAGCAATTGAAAGTGACGTTATCGGTGATGTCCGCGGTCGTGGTTTAATGCTAGGTATCGAGATTGTAGATCCTAATGGCGAACGTGATGCATTAGGCAACTTGCCACAAGATGGCCAACGTGCGAAAGAAATTCAGCAAGCGGCATTACGTCGTGGTTTGATTATCGAATTAGGTGGTCGCTTTGGTTCGACTATCCGTATGTTACCACCACTGATTATTCAACCAGAAGAGATTGATGTGGTTGTAGCTATCTTAACGGATGCGATTAACTCAGTCGCTTAATTGATAAAGAGTTTAACAGTGAATCAAAAGGCCTTTAGTTCTTAACTAAAGGCCTTTTTTAATTTAATTCTCATTTCTTAAGAAAAGCACAGCTGATGATATTGAGAATTATTAACATTTGGTGTTAGTATACTAAATCGTTTTTAAGCCAGAGTTAACAGATTTGACTAATATAGTGCCAGCTTTACCACCTAAACTACTATTATATATATTAAAAACAAATAATTATGGTGTCGAGTATCAGCCTATTATTGCTGTTGAAACACTGGACGTTTTTGCTTATGAAGCTTTATCTCGCTTTTATGACGAAGAAAATAATCCGATTCCCCCTGATCACGTGTATAAAGCTTTGCATGACAATCCCTTGTCATTATTTCAGGTGGAATTAGCACAGAAAAAATTACAGCTTGAACATGCCCCTAAAAATTTCAAATTATTCGTTAATTTAGATCAAGACTCCTATTTTGCTTATGGCGATGATGTAGCTGAACACACGGTAACGGCGACGGAATTGAACCCTTTCATTCGATTATTTTTAGAGCATGCTGATAATGAAATAGTTGTAGAGTTAATTGAAAATTCAGAGATAAACGATGCGAAAATGAGCTTGAATATGATCAAGCTTATGGCGTCATATAATATAAGAACTGCGCTTGATGATATCTGTAATGAACAGTCTATGCTCTCAACAGCAGTATTAGAGCAAGTTGATTTTATAAAGTTCGATCGTTTTGTGGTATTGAATAAACACGATTCAAGGTTCTTATTGTTGATTAAAGCGCTCATTTCCTACGCTGAAGAAGCCGGAAAGAAAACGATTTTGGAGGGTGTTGAAACGAATGATGATCTGGCGTTTGCAAAAGCCTTGAACATTGATTATGTTCAAGGCTTTCTATTTAAACCACAGTTTGTCACTGCGCTTAACATCGACCGTTAATACATCGACCCTTTAGATAAGTAAGAGCCGAGCAAGCTACATATTGAGTAAACTAGATAAACAATAACTTATATTTATACGGTATTATTTCAGTTTAAACTGACCAACAATCGCAACTAACTGTTCATTTGAACTTGCTAGATCACGTGTACTGTCCATGGTCTTCTCACCATTCTGCGTTAGTTGATTAACCATGCCTTGGATCATTGTCATGTTACGGTTAATTTCTTCTGTAACTGAACTCTGTTCTTCAGCAGCTGTTGCTATCTGAATACCCAGGTCATTAATTTGCATTACAGATGTTGTCATTGAATCAAGGTTATCATTCACACTTGCAGTGGTTGAAGCTGTTTGCTGACAACTTGCCTTTGTGATATCCATTGCACGAACAACCGTATCAGCACCATTACGTAGTCGAGCTAGCATTTCATTAATTTCCGAAGTACTTTGCTGTGTTCTTGCAGCAAGTGTACGTACTTCATCAGCAACAACCGCAAAACCACGACCTTGTTCACCAGCACGTGCTGCTTCAATTGCTGCATTCAATGCTAACAGATTTGTTTGGTCAGCAATTTCACCAATGACGCTTAATACAGTGCTAATCTTGTGGGTGTCTTCATTCATGGTTTGAATGTTTAGCGCCATTGCTTCAACTTCATTTACTAAGTCTGCAACACCGTGTACAGCACCTTCTACAACCGCTTTTGATTGATGCGCTTCATCTGCTGACTGCTGGGTAAAGGTTGCTGATTGCGCTGCATTTTGAGCAACGCTATCGGCTGTTGAACTCATCTCAGTTACAGCGACAACAACTTGGTCTGTTTCACTTGCGTGATCAACTAATACCGTATTGTTGTGTTCAGTTTGCGTTCTTAATTGCTCGATTCCCGATGATATATGATCGGTCGACTGTGAAATCTCTAACATCATGTCTTGCAAGTTAATTACAAATCGATTTACTGCTTCAGCTATTTGACCAAGGTCATCATTACTATCAACTCTTAAACGCTGGGTTAAATCAGCGTTGCCTTGTGCAAGGTCAACAACGGTTGATTTTAAGGCCAAAATTGGACGGTATAATCGATTTAGCGCTGCATATACAATCGCTGATGCGATAAGAATAAGTAGCAGGGCACCGAATAGACTTTCTTCTAGTAGTTCTTGTACTGTCGCATAATGTGCAGATTGATCAATAGTGATTAGTAGATGCCAACTCATCGAATCATCAAGCTGGATACTTTCAAAGTAACTTACTTTATCGGCACCATTAACAGAGAAGTTTGTTACACCTTCATCTTTAGTTAGCATCTCTTGCTGCAGTTGTGCATAGCCCATATCATCAGCTAGTTTGCTTTGACCTGGATTACGGATCTGCTCTGTTGATGCGATTGTAGTCCCTTGGTTATCATGTAGGCTGGTAACTGCATTGGCAAATGCTGATGCTCGCACCATGTCATTTAACACACCTAACTCGATATCGGCGAGTAGTACACCTTCAAGACGGCCGTTTTTATAAAACGGTTCAGCGATACTAATAAGTAACTGCTTAGTTAGTGCGTCTTTATACATAGCTGTTACGATTGTGCCGCGTTTTTGTTGGGCAAGGGTGTACCAATCACGTGTGCGGGGATCGTAACTTGCTAAATCTCGTTTTCCACTTGCTGCGCCATAAGAGCGGCCATCAGCAAAGCCAACAACAATATCACTGGCTTTGGTAGCTGCAGTGATTTGTCTTACCATTAGGTTTAGCTGATCGTCACTACGCGCTTGGACAAAGTCGGGGGCCGTCGCAATTAGACCTTCTTTAATGGTTTGGAACCAAGTATTAATTTTTGCCGACGTAGTATCAACCTTTAACATAGAGTAATCGTTGATATTACTCGACATCGAAGAAGATAATTGGCGGTAAGAAAAGAAGTTAGAAATAGTTAAGGTTGTAATTAAGAGTAGAATAATGACAGATATTATTCGCCCTTTAAAACTTGATAGAAAATCCACGTGAATTTATACCCTTTAATAGTTAGAATTCTTGCTATTCAGCTGATTTTCCGATGTAAATTCAGTCAATGGCAATTTTTGAATATCCTATCATTCATATGAAAGTTCGGGTAGGGTTTTATGTTTGTTTAAAGTGCCTATTGTGGATGAAAATGCTTTGTTATTATTAAGGATCAAGCTTTGTAACCATAAGGAGTTATAAAGCTTGAAATTTAATGTTGAGTTTATTTTAGTTTGAATTGTCCGACAATTGTCACAAGTTGTTCATTAGAGCTTGCAAGGGTATGTGTACTATCCATCGTTTTTTCACCGTTTTGTGTCAATTGAGACACTATATTTTGGATCATAGTCATATTACGATTAATTTCTTCAGTTACTGAGCTTTGCTCTTCTGCCGCTGTCGCTATTTGAATGCCAAGATCGTTAATTTGCATCACTGAGTTTGTCATTGAGTCGAGGTTATTATTGACACTTGCTGTTGTATCAGCAGTTTGTTGACAACTTAACTTGGTTGCATCCATTGCTTTAACGACAGTATCAGCACCATTACGTAAACGTGTGAGCATTTCGTTAATTTCGGATGTACTTTGCTGAGTTCTTGCTGCAAGAGTACGAACTTCATCTGCAACTACAGCAAAACCGCGGCCTTGTTCACCAGCACGTGCGGCTTCAATTGCAGCATTTAATGCCAATAGATTAGTCTGATCTGCAATTTCACCAATCACGCTCAATACCGAGCTAATCTTATGAGTATCTTCATTCATAGTTTGGATGCTTAATGCCATTGCTTCAACTTCATTAACTAAGTCAGCCACTTCGTGTACAGCACCTTCTACAACAACTTTTGATTGATGAGCTTCGTCAGCAGATTGTTGAGTAAAGGTTGCCGATTGCGCCGCATTTTGCGCAACGCTGTCAGCGGTTGAGCTCATTTCTGTGACCGCGACAACGACTTGGTCTGTTTCGCTAGCATGCTCGATGAGCACTGAATTGTTATGTTCTGTTTGGGCTTTTAGTTGCTCAACACCCATTGAAATATCTTCGGTTGATTTGGATATTTCTAACATCATTCGTTGTAAATTTGTTACAAATGCATTCACTGACTCAGCAATTTGACCGAGGTCGTCACGGCTATGTACATCTAAGCGACGAGTTAGGTCTGCATCACCTTGTGCTAAGTCAAAAATAGTTGCTTTTAAAGCAAGGATTGGGCGATATAAGCGTGAAAGGGCGATAAATATAATAACCGAAGCGAAAATCACAAGTAGTACATTTATTATGATTGAGTTATTTAAACTGTTTTGTACAGGTAAAAAGAGAACTGATTTATCAATGGTAACAACAATTTTCCAGCTTGATTTATCGTCTAGATGTAAAGTTTTATAGTAAACAATTTGGTTAATTCCATTCGTTTTAAGCTGAAATGTACCGGAATTATTTGTGAAAATTTCTTTTTGAGATGGAGCATAAGCAATGTTATATAGCTGCATTCTCTCACCTATAACTTCTTGGTCGTCAGTCGATGCGATAGTCATTGCATTGATATCATATAGACCTGTCGTTGCACCAAAAAACGCTGATTTGTTGATCATGTCTTTAAGCATGTTTAAGTTAATGTCAGCTAATAGCACACCTTTGAATTCGCCATTCTCATAAAAAGGTTCGGCAATGCTTATGATGAGCTCAGCAGAAATTGAATGTTTATAGATGTCGGTAATGGTCGTTGTCTGGTTTAGTTGTGCACTTTTGTACCAAGCACTTGTTCTTGCATCGAATGCTGTTAGTGGCACTTGCCCATCTAACGCGCTAAATGTACGACCATCTTGGAATCCTACGATAATATCCGTGGCTTTAGTGGCATTAGCAACTTGCCTTACCATGCGTAGTGTTTGTTGATCATCACGAGTTATCGCAAAGCTTGGCGCTGTTTTAGTTAATCCGCTTTCAATTGTGTCAAACCAATCGGTGATCTTATCCGTCGTGCTTTCAACTCTTAGCTGAGAGTATTGATCAATACTATCCACCATCGAGGTTGATAATTGCTTATAAGAGATGAAACTCGCAATTGTCAGTGAGGTGATTAATAATAAAATAACGACCGAAATGATTCGGCCTTTAAAGCTCGTTAAAAAGTCCACGAAATAAAATCCTTTAAATAAACATTCATTGGTATGAAAAGTTAGCGGATAATATATGCGTGGCGACTAGTTGTATATAACTAAATTTGAAAGTTTAAATATAATTTTGATGCGTTACAGCAGGAAGGCTATTTTATAAAATAATCGCTATAAAATTGAATCTGTTAGCTAGTAGTGAAAATAAATATTGCTGAGATTAATTTAGTGGAGGGGGATTAGAGAAGGTGTAGGTCTTTAAAGCGATAAAGACCTACATAAACTCAATTTATTTTAGTTTGAATTGTCCAACAATCGCGACTAATTGTTCGTTAGAACTTGCGAGTGTATGTGTGCTATCCATCGTTTTTTCGCCATTTTCAGTTAACTGAGAGACCATGTTTTGAATCATTGTCATGTTACGATTTATCTCTTCAGTTACTGAGCTTTGTTCTTCGGCAGCGGTTGCAATTTGAATACCTAGATCATTAATCTGCATTACTGAATTCGTCATAGAATCAAGACTGTCATTGACACTTGCTGTTGTATCGGCGGTTTGTTGGCAACTTGATTTAGTTGCGTCCATTGCTCTAACAACAGTATCTGCACCACTGCGTAAGCGGGTTAGCATTTCGTTAATCTCTGAAGTACTTTGCTGAGTTCTTGCTGCTAGGGTTCGGACTTCATCGGCAACAACGGCAAAGCCACGGCCTTGTTCACCAGCACGCGCTGCTTCAATGGCTGCATTTAGTGCGAGTAGGTTAGTTTGATCTGCAATCTCACCAATGACACTTAATACCGTGCTAATTTTATGAGTATCTTCATTCATTGTTTGAATGTTGAGTGCCATTGCTTCAACTTCATTAACTAAGTCAGCTACTCCACTTACGGCACCCTCAACGACATTTTTAGATTGATGTGCTTCATCACTCGATTTCTGAGTAAACGTTGCACTTTGTGCGGCGCTTTGAGCAACGCTATCCGCAGTCGAACTCATTTCTGTTACTGCAACCACGACCTGGTCTGTTTCACTTGCATGGTCGATTAACACGGTATTATTGTGTTCTGTTTGCGAGCGCAGCTGTTCAATACCTGTTGAAATATGGCTTGTGGATTGTGAAATATCTAACATGATGGTCTGCAGGTTGATAATGAAGGTGTTTACGCCTTCGGCTATTTGGCCTAAATCATCTTTACTTGTTACTTCCAATCGCTGAGTTAAATCGCCGTTGCCTTGTGCGAGATCTTGAATTGTTGATTTTAACGCAATAATTGGTTGGTAAAGTTTATTAAGGGCAATATATATCAGTAGCGATACGATAAGAATTAAAATTGCGGCGGTGATCAATGAGTCTTCTAAACTGTCAGTAATTACGGCGTGGTGCGCATCTTTGTCTAGTGTAACTAATATATGCCAGCTTATTTTGTCATCAAGCTTTATAGACTGAAAGTAGTTTATCTTCTCTTTGCCATTAACGGAAAGGGTAAGTTTACCGCTATCTTCTGCTAGCATTTTTTGCTGCAGTGGTGAAAATGAACTGTTATCGGCAAGTTTTGATTTACCTGGGTTATCGATGCTATCTGTCGAAGCAATTATAGTACCTTGTTCATCAAATAAACTTGTGGTCGCATGCTCAAATGCTGATGCTTTGATGATACCTTCAAGGATGTTTAATTCTATATCAGCAAGTAGTACACCTTGTAATTGTCCATTAATGAAGAATGGTTCGGCAATACTCACTAATAAATTTTTGGTGAATGCATCTTTGTACATAGGGGTAACAATAGTTTTGCCTTCGCGTTTTGCTTGTTTATACCAATCACGTCCGCGTGGATCGTAATCTTCAACGTAGCGTCGTCCTGCGGAAGCACTATATGAACGTCCATCTTCAAAACCAACTAGGGTATCAGTTGCTTTTGTTGCTGCGTTAATTTGCTGCACCATCAAATTAAGCTGATCATCATCGCGTGATTGAGCAAAATCAGGCGCTGTACCAATCAAACCGTTTTTGATGGCGTGAAACCATGCGTTGACAGTTTCAGATGTACTGCTGACCTTGAGGGTTGAGTATTTGTCTATATCATCTTTCATTAACGCTGACATTTGACGATAAGAAAGAAAATTTGATATCGCTAGTGTCGTGATTAGCAGTAACATAATTACTGTAATTATCCGGCCTTTAAAACTTGATAAGAAATTCACGTGGGTACATCCTTATTATAATTAGAATCGAGAATTTATACTCGTATACACAGCGATAGCACTATCGCAATTACATTGTTATTAGCTTATCGGCTGGAAATTTTGAACTCGCATTTTTAATGATTAATTAGTGATCTGTATCACATAAATATAATGAATATAATCAATAAGTATTACTGTTATTGGACTGGATGGCTGCAGTCTTGTGCAATTTGGAGTGGATATGCTTCTGTGGTTTACCAGGGGATGGGGAGAATTAATGCGTTGTTCCAGAGTTGAATGAAGAACAACGCAAATGTTACGTTAACACATTATTTATTTTAATTTGAACTGACTAACGATACTCATTAGCTGTGTATTGCAACTTGCTAAATCATGCGAGCTACTTAGGGTTTTAGTACTGTTGTTTGTTAATTGGTGAACCATACTTTGAATTGAGTTCATGTTACGGTTAATTTCTTCGGTTACCGAGCTCTGCTCTTCGGCGGCTGTGGCGATTTGAATACCAAGGTCGTTGATTTGTAGCACTGACTCCGTCATTGAATCCAAGCTTTCGTTTACACTTTCAGTGGTTTCAGCTGTTTGTTCACAACTCGTTTTTGTGGTTTTCATTGCTTGTACAACAGAGTCTGCACCGCTGCGTAAACGGGTTAGCATGTCGTTAATTTCAGAGGTACTTTGTTGTGTTCTTGCTGCTAACGTACGCACTTCATCAGCAACAACTGCAAATCCACGGCCTTGCTCTCCCGCTCGAGCGGCTTCAATCGCAGCATTCAACGCCAGTAGGTTAGTTTGATCGGCAATCTCACCAATGACACTTAATACTGAACTGATCTTATTAGTGTCTTCATTCATGGTTTGAATGCTTAATGCCATGGTATCGACTTCTGTGACTAGTTCAGCAACACCATACACCGCGCTCTGAACAACGCCTTTAGAACGCTTTGCTTCATCGGTTGATTTTTGAGTGAAGGTTGCCGATTGAGCTGCACTTTGAGCGACACTATCTGCCGTTGAGCTCATTTCTGTTATAGCAACAACAATTTGTTCTGTCTCTGCAGCATGTTCTAATAGCACATTGTTATTGTGTTCTGTTTGTGAACGAAGCCCTTCAATACCCTCGGAGATATACTCAGTTGATTGAGATATTTCTAGCATCATTTGTTGTAAGTTAAGCGTGAATTTATTAACAGCTTGTGCAATTTGACCTAGGTCATCATTGCTATGGACTTCGATTCGACGCGTTAAATCTGCATTCCCTTCAGCCAGATCTACTATTGTTTCTTTTAGTGACAGGATAGGGCGGTACAATCTATTCAATGCAAATAAAATTATAATTGAAGCTAAGATGATCAAGACTAACCCAGTTATAAATGCGCTTTCTAAACTGTCAGTTATTTCGATAAAGTGTGATGACTTGTTGACTGTTACCGCCACTTTCCAGCTTATGTCACTATCTAGGTTTAGTGTCGTATAATAAGCAAGGGTCGACGCGTTGTCTTTGATAAATTCAAAAGTACCGTTTTGGTTATTTATTATCTCATTTTTGAGTGACATAAATTCTACATTGGCTGAGTCCATAGGTTGGCCAGCAATTTGGCGATCATCTGTTGAAGCGATGCTCATCCCTGTCATGTCATATAAATTGAGTGTTGCCCCTGAAAATGACGAAATTTGGATAAAGTTGTTAAGTGCCGCTAATCGGATATCGGCTAGTAATGCCCCGGCAAATTGACCATTATTATAAAAGGGTTCCGCAATACTGATCATTAACGCTCCCGTTAACGCATCACTGTAAATACCAGTAATTATTGTTGAGCCTTTTTGCTTCACTTCTTTATACCAGCCACGGCTACGCGGATCATAACTGCTGAGGCTTAGTTTACCGTGTGTTGCGGTTATTGCTTTACCGTCTTCATACGCAGTAAGAATATCACTTGCTTCGGTAGCCAGCGAAACTTGTTTCACCATGAGTAATAATTGCTCGTCATCACGGGGAATGGCGAAATCAGGCGCCGTTGCAACTAAGCCATTTTTGATACCTTGAAACCAACTGCTAATTTTATTGGCTGTACTATCGACTTGTAGCTGTGAGTATTTATCAATATTGTTGACGATAGAAGTGGATAATTGTCGGTAAGAAATAAAACTCGATATCACGAGCGAAGAGATGAGTAGTAGCATCACGACTACAATAATACGACCTTTAAAACTAGATAAAAAATTCACGTTCGTTTAATCCTTACATAACGACATTAACTGATGGTAAAAACAGCGCGGGATAATACTATAAGGAGAGTTATTGTATATATATTTATAATATAATATCTAGCTGGGTCACTTTAATTGGACCGTTTATTATTGTTAATACTGTATATTTGTTTGTTCGTATGGTTAATGACCTGATCAAATGTTTGGTTGGAGCCATTAATCTATGATTTTTGTGTCGTTAACCGATTGGTTTAGTCTTTATTAAACCGTCAAATTAGGTGCGAATTAGGACTCGTAATCATTTTTTGGCTGTTAAATTGATCCATGTCATGATGAAAGTAAAGCAAGGTAATCTTATTCGACACCTTTGGTAATACACTATACGCTCTCGTGATTTTCAATCTTAATTTTTCAACTTATGGTCCTCTACTTATGAAATCTATCTTTAAACCGCTGTTATTCGTTTTTGTAACATTATTTGCACTTGCTGGCTGCAGCGAAGACAATAATCCAAAGGAAGGGAATCAATACGCTGTTATTCCGACACCAATGAATGATATGCCGGATGTTGTCGAAATATTTTCTCTTGCGTGTGGTAATTGTAAGAATATGGAAACCATGATCCCTGCAATTGAAGATATGACTAAAATTGATATTGCTAAAACTCACGTGACTTTTAATGAAAGTGCGCAGCGTTCTGCCTATGTCTACTATGCTGCTGCTAATCAAAATGGCGGTAAACCTAGCCATGAGATGATGACTGACTTGTTTACTTATACGCAAAGCGGTGCGGGTGCTGACAATCATGATCATGGTGAAGGTCAAGAGACTGAGGAACCAGCTGAAGAGATGACTCCTGCACAGAAAAAAGCAGAGATGATTGCCATGTTTGAAAAATATGGTATGAAAAGCCCAATTGATTTAAGCGAAGCAGAGCACGAAGCTGTTTATCAGGAAATGGTTAAAGCTGAAACGATTGTAACGAATGCTAATATTGCATCTGTACCTGCTTTCTTAGTTCAGGGTAAATACCTAGTCAACTCTAGCGCACACAAAACATTAGAAGACTTAGCTGCAACTATTACTTATCTGAACAGTTTAGATAAATAACCGCTAATATAGCTATTGTAATAATTCTGAAAGGAGTGGTCGTGAGACTGCTCCTTTTTTATATCAACTTTCATTCAAAAGTCGATCGTATCGTTTGTGAACATAAATAAGGATATTTGTAGATTCAATGATAAATAATATGGTTAAACTCATTTTTAACAGTAGACATTATAGCTAATGAATTTTATTATCCCCGACAATATTAGACAAATAAAGTAAACATTATGACATTAGCAGCAATTGATTATCGCGCTGAAAATAGCGGTGAAGCGTTTGTAAAATCGCTTCGTGAAACAGGTTTTGGCGTATTAACTAATCACCCGATTAATCCGGAATTAGTACAAACGATCTATACGGAATGGCAAGCGTTTTTCGAGACAGAGGAAAAACATGATTTCTTGTTCAAGCCAGAAACGCAAGACGGTTTCTTCCCTGCAACTATTTCTGAAACTGCTAAAGGTCATACTGTAAAAGACATTAAAGAGTATTTTCATGTTTACCCTTGGGGCCGTATCCCTGAATCATTAAAACAAAATATTCTCGCGTATTACGAGCAAGCTAATGCTCTTGCTGCTGAGTTACTTGACTGGGTTGAAGAATTCTCGCCAGCTGACGTATCTGCAAAATACAGCATGCCATTATCAAAAATGGTTGAAGCAAGTTCGCGTACATTATTACGTGTTTTACACTATCCGCCAATGACAGGTAATGAAGAAGTTGGCGCAATCCGCGCTGCAGCTCACGAAGACATTAACATGCTTACAGTGCTACCGGCAGCTAACGAACCTGGATTACAAGTACTTAAGCAAGATGGTTCTTGGTTAGATGTACCAAGCGATTTCGGTAACATTATTATTAATATCGGTGATATGCTTCAAGAAGCGTCTGGTGGTTATTTCCCATCAACAACGCATCGAGTGATAAACCCTGAAGGCGCGGACATGACTAAAGCACGCGTATCATTACCGTTATTTTTGCATCCTAAAGCAGAAGTTGTATTATCAGAACGTTATACTGCCGATGAGTATTTAACTGAACGATTACGTGAACTAGGTGTGCTTTAACGTCTGTTCCGGATACTGTTACTAATCAAAGCGCATTTATGCGCTTTTTTTTTGTTCTCAATTTTATGTTTTGTTTACTAAACTCTCAGTATTGATGATATTCAAAGGGTATTCGTAAATGCTGAAAACGGTTAACGGTTGTGCACATGAATGGTTTATATCATTAACCGAATCGGAAGATGAAGCGCAGCTTGATGTTAGACTCGTTGATTCGTTACAAGCTATTTTAAAAACACAAAAAATTGCAATATTTGCGAGGAAAAAAGCACTTAAAGAACAGAGCATCACCTTAGTTTATGATAATTTTACCGAGCAAGACTTTACGCCTGAAAGTATCAATTCGCTGTATCTTAAAATCCAAGATAATAAGATTCATACCTGCTTGTGTTCACAAGTCAGAATAAGCTATATCCCAATCTGTCACTGTGAATCAGTAATTGGCTTTGTTGTCGCGGTTCATAAACAAGATCAGACTTTAGACACCAATCAATTTGGTACGGCTGTAAACGTATTACATATTTATGCTAACCAGCGGCATGTATTATTTAAAAATCGACTTGACCCACTGACTGAATTACTTAACAGGCAAACCTTTGAGAATAAATTGATGGAGGTGATATCCGGTCATGATCATAATGAGCGTCGTGAACAAATTGATGGGCACTGTAGTTGGTACTTAGGTATGCTAGATATTGATAATTTTAAACAGGTGAATGACCAGTTTGGCCATGTCATTGGCGATGAGGTTTTAATCTTAATCGCGGGATTAATTAAAGCCAATTTTCGTAGTCAAGATTATATCTTTCGCTATGGTGGTGAAGAATTTTCAGTGCTGTTTAAATGTGTAGAAGAGGAGACTGCAGTACTCATATTAGAGCGATTAAGGGAGATGATTGCGCAGCATATGTTCCCACAAGCTGGCAATATTACGATAAGTATTGGCTTCACAGAATTAGAGAGTGAAAAAATGCTATCAACACTCGTTCAGCAAGCTGACCTGGCCTTGTATGACTCAAAACGTACAGGGAGAAACAAAGTGACAAACTTTAAAGACATTGAGGGGCTGCATAACCTAGAGTGTGCCGTCGAGCATGAACACGAATTGTTTAAATAAAAAAGCACCAGTTAAATATTTCAATGAATTAACGGATGCTTTAATTTTCATCTAATGTGCATATACATGCTGGTAATTTTCAATACCGATCTCTGACACAAGTACCTGCGTAGCTTGCGCGTGGCTCATCTTAGTATCTGCTTTTTCAACTAAGATCATAGCCGTAATATCAGCTAATCCAAATCCAGCTAAGTTTAAATTAATTAACACGGATTGTAGCGGTGATAATGACGGGTTAAAGGCGGCATTTTCAATATAACGGCCGGCAATAACTGTGCCTGTTGTTGTTTTTAAGGCTATGCCTGCATGGCAATGACTATAAGGTGCATAACTGCCGTTTGCTGCTTGCAGTGCTGCTTGTACTAGTGCAGATTCGCTTTGCTGTTGCAAAGTTAAATTAACTGGCTTAGCTGCTAATAAAGATTCGCTAATGCCTAGGTCAATTGGACCGAAAGAATCGGGTAGCAAGGTAGCTAGGGCTTTTACGCCTGTTGCTTTTAGGTTAACACTTAACTCTGGTGCACAGTTTAACTCATTCATGAATTGACGACAGTGTCCACAAGGACTGTCAGTGACTGTAATGTCTAATATTGCAGATTCATGATGACTAAAGGCATTATTGATGGCAGCTTGTTCGGCATGAACACTGTTGAATAATGCTTGATGAGTAAATTCATAATTGGCACCAAAATATAGATTTCCTGAACTTGCTCGTGCAATTGCGCCAACATTGAAATCTGAGATAGGTGCAACAGAATAGGCGGCAGCTAAGGGCAATAAGCTCAGTAATAGCTCAGGTGTTTCTAGCACGGAATGTAGTTGTAATAAGTCGACATCTTCAGCGTTAATAACACCTTTAAAATCGGGTTTAGAGATTATAGGTAGAACATGGCTTTGGAGTGATTCTGGTAAGCACGAAAGTGCGGTAAGGAGGTTTGCTTTCATAAAAATTGGCCTTGTTAAAAAGTGGCACTGAATAGAGAATAAAATTCTATCTGAGTGCCACTTTGCAACTAAATCCGATTAATTACAAGGATAGAGCTCTAAATTATAAAACTTTTAGTACTAAACCGTTTAGATAATAACCTTCTGGATAGAAGCTAGCCGTTGGATGATCACCCGCTTGTGATAAACGTTCAACGATATAAGCATCTCTGCCAGCATCCAGTGCTGCATCAGCAACAATTTTCTGGAATAAACCATCTTCCATCAGGCCTGAACATGAGAATGTTAACAGTGTGCCACCTGGCTTAAGAACTTGCATTGCTACGAAGTTAATATCTTTGTAACCACGACAAGCACCCTTCATTTGTGCTTTGCTTTCTGCAAATTTAGGCGGATCAAGAATGATAGTATCAAACGTACG
>Ga0209396_1003582_pt1 | contig 15562 bp, 13 predicted proteins | sample GOMGulsemesocosm_6_FD_184638 | JGI IMG/M metagenome (GOLD analysis project Ga0209396, IMG submission 184638) | Methane-oxidizing microbial communities from mesocosms in the Gulf of Mexico - GOM8C Gulf of Mexico (SPAdes) (version 2) | ecosystem: Environmental > Aquatic > Marine > Cold seeps...
TTTGGATAATGTCGATTTAAGTGCTATTTATCCTAGTGATACCTTTAGCAGTACCGATGGGATTAACAGTATTCTGAATGATGCTGATGACCTTCTAGGCTCATAGTCAGTTTTTGAAACTTTAAGGGAATAATCGTAGTGCAGGCAGCAACGAATGCAGCGTCAACACCACAGTGGAATATACATCCTTCTCAGCGCATGATTGAAGATCCACTGCTGGATTGTCTAATTTTACTTACTGAACACTTTGGCAATCCGTGTTCGGGCGAAGCGTTGACGGCTGGTTTATCTATATCGGGTGCAAATTTGTTACCAGAGTTGGTACCTCAAGCTGCATCTCGAGCCGGGTTAAGTGCTAAATTAAGTCAAAAAGGGTTAAATGAATTACCGCGCATGCTATTGCCGTGTATTTTACTGTTAAAAGATCAACAAGCCTGCGTATTACAAGAGTTAGACTTTGATGCCGATAAAGCGGTTATTTCTATGCCTGAAACGGGTGGTGAGGTATTACTGACGATAGCCGAATTAGAAGCTATTTACGTAGGTTACTTGTTTTTAGTCAAGCAGCAATACCACGGTGATCGTGAATTTGATGTGCATCTGAACGACACTAAAAAACACTGGTTATGGCAAACGGTGAAGTCTTCTAGTTCTATCTATCGTGACGTCATAATTGCCTCGGTATTAGTCAATTTATTTGCCTTAGTATCACCATTATTTGTCATGAATGTGTACGATAAAGTGGTGCCTAACTTAGCGTTTGAATCACTTTGGGTATTAGCGATTGGTGCCACAGTGGCTTATGTTTTTGACTTCATCATGAAGCAATTACGTGGTTATCTTATCGATGTTGCCGGTAAAAAGATTGATTTAGAAACCTCCGCTAAACTGTTTGCCAAAGTTATTGGTATGCCATTAGAAAAGCGCGCATCGAGTGTCGGTGGTATGGCCAAACAACTCAGTGAGTTTGACAGTGTGCGTGAGTTTTTATCTTCCGCGACGATTACTGCATTAGTTGATTTACCCTTCGCGATCTTGTTTATGGTCATTATTTGGTTAGTCGCTGGTGACTTGGCGATGTTCTCGGTGATCGCCACCTTACTAATTATTGGCTATACCTTGTTGATACAACCGCGTTTACGTAATGCCATTGAAGAAGGGAATAAATTTTCGAGTCTACGCCATGGCCATTTAGTGGAAAGCCTATCTGTGCTCGAACTGATTAAAGCTAATGGCGCAGAAGGTGTGGTACAACAAAGCTGGCAGCAAATGCTCGGGCATATTTCAACATGGCAGCTTAAGGCGAAAGTGATCACTAACTCAGTCGCTAATGTCGCGAGTTTGATTGTGCAAGTCTCTGTCATTGGCGTTGTCGTATTAGGGGTCTATCGAGTCGCTGAAAACGAGATATCAATGGGCGCAATTATAGCTGCTGTGATGTTATCCAGTCGCGCTATTTCTCCAATGGCCAAAATAGCCTCGTTAATGACCCGTTCGAATCAAACCATCAGCGCTATGCGTCAGCTCGATGCGATCATGGAACAAGTAGATGAATTTGAAGATAAAGCCCACCTTGTTAGTCGCAATAAGCTCGAAGGTAAGATCACGTTAGAGCAATTGGGATTTAGCTATCCTGACGTGGATAAACCAAGTTTATATCCTTTGTCTTTAAATATTAAGCCGGGTGAGAAAGTCGCGATTATTGGTCGTAATGGTTCGGGAAAAAGTACCTTAGCTAAAGTATTGTTAGGTTTATATCAACCAACCACGGGCAGTTTGCAGTTTGATGGTATGAATCAACAGCAGATCCACCCCAGTGATCTGCGTCGTAACTTCGGTTATTTACCGCAAGATATCACGTTATTCCATGGCACCATTAAAGAAAATATTTTGTTTGGCGCCAAGCAAGTAACCGAATACCAATTGATCCGTGCCGTGCAGTTTTCAGGGGTAAACATGTTTACCGATCTTGACTCGCAAGGTCTTGATCAACAAGTCGGTGAGGGCGGTAAAGCCTTATCTCGCGGCCAACGTCAATCTATCGCTTTAGCGCGAGCAATCTTAAATGATCCGCAGATTTTATTATTAGATGAACCTACCGCAAGTCTTGATGCGCGCTCGGAAAAGCAGTTCATTAACTCAATGCAGGTCATTGCCAAAGATCGTACGCTATTATTAATTACTCATAAAATGCATTTACTACAGTTAGTTGACCGGATTATTGTATTAGATAAAGGTCGGTTAGTCGCAGATGGTCCAAAAGCGGTGATCCTCGAAAAACTGAAAAGCGGCGCTTTGGTTCCGGGAGCGACGCAATGAAAATAAACAAACAAGATTTAGAGATGGCGGATGATGTTTATGGTGCGCTGTTAACCCAAAGTCCCCGTATTCACCGATTAACTATATGGGCGGTGACCGCCTTCGTATTTAGTTTTATTGTTTGGGCTTATTTTGCCAAATTAGATCGTGTTACAACAGGTATGGGCAAAGTCGTGCCTTCTTCCCAAATACAAATTATTCAGAGTTTAGATGGTGGTATTTTACAGGAATTATATGTACAAGAAGGCGTATTAGTAACCAAGAATCAACCGTTAGCACGTATTGACGATACCCGTTTTCGAGCAGATTTAGCGCAGCAACGTCAGGAAGTCGATAGCTTACGGGCTGATATTATCCGTTTGCGCAGTGAATTAAACAGTATCTTGGTTGCTGATGTCCCTAATTGGCAGTTGCAAATTAAGATCACCAAAACGGCACTTACTTTCCCTGATGATCTAGAGCAAAACTTACCTTATTTAGTGACTCGTCAGCAAGATGAATATCGCGCTCGATTAGATAGTTTAACCAATCTAGTGGCGATTCAAGGTCAACAGATCCAGCAGCGATTTGAAGAAACAAAAGAGCTTAAATCAAAAATTAAAACTCTCGAGATAAGCTATAAACTGGCCGCGCGAGAGCTAGAGTTAACTCGGCCGTTAGCGAAAAAATTCATCATATCAGAAGTTGAATTACTTAAATTAGAGCGTAGCGTTAATAGCATTAAAGGTGAGTTAAATTCGATTCGTTTGCTGGTACCAAAATTACAATCAGCAATGGCTGAAGCGGTATTAAAGCGTCGTGAAGCGGTGCTTAACTATCGTGCCGATGCGCGTGCACAGCTCAATGAATTACAAAGTAAATTTTCTCGAATTACGGAAGCTAAAGTCGGGGCTGAAGATAAGGTTAAAAAAGCCCTGATAGTATCACCGGTAGTCGGCACAATTAAAACATTACATATTAGTACATTAGGTGGTGTCGTACAGCCTGGTCAAGCATTGTTAGAGATAGTGCCGACAGAAGATAAGTTATTAATTGAAGCCAAAATTAAACCGAAAGATATCGCCTTTGTCCACCTGGGATTAACAGCCGTGGTCAAAATAACCGCTTATGATTTCACCCGTTATGGTGGTTTAAAAGGTGTGGTTGAGCACATCAGTGCAGATACGACTCAAGATGAAGACGGTAATAGTTTTTATATTATTCGAGTTCGAACCGATATTTCAGATATTCAGGGCAACCATGACATGCCTATTATTCCCGGGATGATGACTTCTGTAGATGTCATCATAGGGAAACGAACTGTACTCGAATACATATTAAATCCAGTGTTGCGAGCCAAAGCGATGGCACTCAGGGAACTTTAAATTGCAGATGAATGTATATAACAAGGAAATACAAATGCCAATCCACGACTCTTTCTGTCAGCAGAAATTATTCACCAAAGGGTTACTTTACCCTGCACTTATGTGTTCTGCGATTGGGTGGTCTACAGCTGTTAATGCACAGTCTGTAGAGGAGGCTGTAGCGATGACTTTAAGTAGTCATCCTGATATTCGCATTGCTTTTACTAAATTCAAAGTACGTGAAGAACAAGTGCAGCAAGCTGAAGCAGGTTATTTACCCAGTATTAATATGACCGGTGGTTATGGTTATGAATATACCAATAGTCCTGGGACTCGGGGTAATGGAGACGACTCTAAGGATCTAAATCGTGGTGAATTTGGGGTTAGTCTTAAACAAAGCCTATTTAGTGGTTTTCAAACTAGCAGTGATATTAGTCGCACCAGTTATGCTACCAGTGCCGAACAGTGGCGTTTATTCGGCACCGCTGAAGATGTCGCGTTAGATGTCGCTAAAGTGTATACCAACTTACTCAAGAGCCAACGTATTCTAGAGTTATCTGAGCGCAACTTATCGACCCATAAAACTATTTTTGGCCAGATCCAAGAACGCACTAACTCGGGCTTGGGTAGTATTGCCGATTTATCACAAATTACTGGTCGTTTAGCGCGTGCACAGTCGAATGTCATTTCAGCAAAAAATAATTATTTAGACAGTGAAGCACAATTTATCCGGGTGACAGATCAGCAACCTGATAGTTTGGTTATTCCTATTCCTGATGTGGAGTTGTTACCGATAGACCGTCAAGCCGGATTACGTGATGCGCTTATCAATCATCCAGTGGTTAAATCATCGAACAATGATATCACTGCGGCGCGTTATCAGCATGATGCGGCCAAATCTAATTACTACCCGAAAGTGACATTCGAAGTGGACGCCAATTTTAATAATGACCTTGATGGTACAGACGGTCATAACGATGATATGACCGCGATGGTACGTTTTTCTTACAACTTGTATTCCGGTGGTAAAGATAAAGCGTTAGCGAAAGAGACTGCATATAAGATCACTGAAGCGAGTGAGATTAATCGCAGTGTACATCGTCAAATAACCGAAGGTTATACCTTAGCCTGGAATGCCCATGAGTTACTGGGTTTGCAGATGCAGTATATTAAAGAGCACGTTATTGCCTCGAAAGACTCACAAGCGGCTTATGAACAACAGTTTAAACTGGGTCAACGTAGCTTACTGGATCTACTCGATACCGAGAATGAGCTATTTGAAGCACGTAAAGAATTCGTTGGAGCCGAGTTTGATGAAATTGTAACTCAGTATCGATTGTTAAACGCTACGGGCCAATTATTGGATTCGTTAAGAGTGACGCGACCTGCTGTTTGGCAAGGTGAAAATCAATACGCGGGAGGCGTTGAGTAATGAAATTATTAAGCATTTTTTTGATGAGCTTTCTGCTATTAGGCTGTGAAACTATAGCGGAAATACAAGCCAAAGCGGCTGCGCCATCGACGCCAACAGCGACTATCTTTATGCCCGAACAGCAAGCACCACAAGTGAATGATTTAAGTGATGATGACGCCGATGGGGTTATTACTTATCGTGAACAGTGTTTAAATTCGGTGCTGGGTTCACAAGTTAATAATAGCGGCTGTGGTGGTGATACGGTTAATAAAGTGAGACAGGAATTAAAAGTTAATTTTGCTAACAATTCAGCGGTGATTTCACCACGTTATTTTGCTGATATAAGAGCTTTATCTGACTTTATGCAGCGCTATCCAGACTTAAGTGTGATCATTGAGGGACATTCGAGTAGACAAGGCAGTGCAGCGTTAAACATGGATTTATCCCAACGCAGAGCACAAGCGGTAATGGACCTGTTGATTAATAAATTTGGTGTCTCTACCTCACGCGTATCTGCGATAGGTTATGGCTTTGAGCGCTTGCTTGATGAAGGTAATAATAGTTATGCACATCAACGTAACCGACGTATTGTTGCCGAATTAAGTGGTGACAATTTAGTTAAAGATATGAAATGGACGATATACAGTGTTGATTAAACGCGTTAGACATCGCAGTGTGCAACTTTAATACTCTTAAGATGGGTTTTGCCCGGTTCGTTAAGCTACCAGTGATGCTGATGTTATTACTGGTTTTTGGGTTACCTGCTAAATCGGTACCGAAACTTAATGATCAAAGAATTGTCGCCGCGCTGAGTGATAATTATGGCCAACGAGCAGCTTTGCGAGGCCGTGCTTGGTTGGCGATTATGGCGAACAATGGAGATGCCTCTACCGCAGATAAACTGGGTAAAATAAATAGCTTTTTTAACCAATTACAGTTTATTGATGACAGTAAACTGTGGGGTGTTGAAAACTATTGGGCAACGCCAATCGAGTTTATCGGGGTGAATGGTGGTGACTGCGAAGACTTTGCTATCGCGAAGTATTTTAGCTTGTTAGAGCTAGGTATTGCCGACGAAAAGATGCGGATCACTATGGTTAAGTCATTAACATTAGATCAATACCATATGGTCGTTGCCTATTACCCAAGTCCAGGAGCGGTACCACTGATTTTGGATAATATTGACGGTGAGATAAAACCCGCCGATCAACGCAATGACTTGCTGCCGGTATACAGTTTTAACGGTAAGCAGTTATGGCTAAATAAAGAAAAAGGCCAAGGGGTTTTGGCTGGTAAATCACAACGTTTAAAACGTTGGAGCAATTTAAATCAGCGTATGGGCTTGTCAAATTTAAAACAAGCAAAGCTGAGTTTGGAGTAATGTAAATGACCTTGTTTAAACAGATCTACTCGTTGTTATTTGGCCTTTTTGTGTTGGTGATGACAAGTTTGGCCTATTTTCAGTTTACTGAAACGCGTAACTTTATGGCCAATCAAATGGAGTCAGAGCTGAATAATGCCAGTACCTCGTTAAGCTTGATGCTCAAACCGCATCTGCAGACCGGTGATATGGTTGCAGCAGAAACTTTAGTCAACGTCATCTTTGAAGGTGGCTTTTATCGTAAAGTAACTTTGACTTGGTTAGCCAACCAGCAGGTACAAAGGTGGGAGAATCCAGTCGTGGTCGAAGGGGTACCGCAATGGTTTATTGACTTGGACTTGTTTACTAGCCAAAGCAGTGAAAGTGTTATCACATCTGGCTGGTTACAACTGGCTAATCTGAAGATTGAAGCGCATCCCGGCTTGGGTTATCAAGAATTGTGGCGAGTCATGAATAATACTTTATTAGTGATATCGGTATTGTTTTTACTGTCTATTTTAGTATTACATTTTAGGTTGAAGAGATTATTAACACCGTTGAACGAGATCGCCACGCATGCCAGTGAAATTGCGCAGCGGGTATTTAATCCTGACATGGTGTTACCAAAAACGGCTGAATTGAAGACGGTTGTTGAGGCGATTAATTCGATGTCTGGTCAGCTTAAACAAGTCTTTAATACGTTAGATAACGAAGTGGATAGCTTACGCCGTGATAATTTGATTGATGGTGTGTCTAATTTGCCCAATCGTCAGTACCTCACTGGACAGATGAATAGCTGGTTAACCGATCCCGGTTATGGCGGTCTGTTATTAGTGAAGATGGACTGGCTGGAGGAGATACACAGTAAATACGGTTATCAAGTCCGCGATGAAAGCATTCGGGTATTGGCCCTGCGGATGCAAGAGCAGTTGCCACCGATAGCTGAAAGTGTGATTGCGCGTATCGCTAACACTGAGTTTGCTTTATTGATCACTAAGGGTGAGCGTCAGGACATTAATTTGTATTTACAAGCATTGATCCGTTTGATTAATCAAGAGATGTCGAAAGCAGGTTGTGTACCTAACAGAGGTTTTACCATAGGTGTGACAGAGCGTGACGGTGATATGCAAGCCAGCGAGTTATTATCACAGGCTGATAATGCCTTGCAGCACGCGATGACGGCTAATAAAGCCAGCAGTTGGTTTGATAGCGAGCATTTACAAGAGTTTAACCGTGAGCAATGGCGTGATCGTTTAGTCACCGCCATTAATCAAAACCAGTTTGTATTTCAGTGGCAGTCAGTACTGGATTGTGAGAATAATGAAATATTGCAGCGTGAGTTATATTGCCGATTAAATATTGATGGTAAACAAGTGCGGGCGGGTCAATTTATGCCGTATGTCGAATTATTGTCATTGGGTAGTCAGCTCGACCGATGTTTATTGGAATCGGTTGTTGAACAGGGCATTTTGACTATGAATAGTGAACCTGTGGCGGTGAACCTGACTCATGATAGTTTGCTGGACCCTGATTTTCATACTTGGCTTGCGGTATTTTTACAGAAAACTAAATTTGCCGAACAGATTTATTTTGAGATCCCTGAGCTAGCTGCAAATAATAATTTAGCCGAATGTATACAGTTAGCTGAATTGATCCGTGCTGGCGGGGCCCAGCTTGGTATTGATCATTGTGGTCGCCAAATGGGCTCGTTAAGTTATTTACAGCAGTTAAAACCGCATTATGTGAAACTGGATCAATCGTTGGCCTTTTACAGTAATAACCAACAGAATAATGAGTTATGTCGCGCGTTAGTTAATATTGCCAAAGGACTTAATATCGAGGTGATCATGACTGCGATTGAAAATCAGCAACAGTTAGAGCAGATCCAGTCATTACGTACTTCTGGTTATCAAGGTTATATTTCAGCCCCTACAGATGTGATCAGTATGGATAGTGCGGCTAATATGAGTTAGTTATAATAAGATTTATTGATGGATTTGACGAATAATTGAAAACGCCAAAGTACCGAATATGATGCTTTGGCGTTCAATTAATTAACGACTTAAATTTGAAGAATGATTAGATCTTTAAGATAGCTTTTTTCTTCATGCTATATTCTTCTTCGGTAATAATACCTTCTTTATATAGCTTGTTTAATGCTCGAATAGATTCAAAGCTTTTAATTAACACTGCTTCTTCTTCGGCTTTTTCATCGCTTATAACTTTTGCTGTTTTTGCCGTCACAGTGATGTTGTCGATGCTTGCGTACTCACCAACGGTAAAGCCAGTTTCATTTTTTAATGAAGTATAACCTTTACCGTCATAGACAGTTTCAATCTCATTGCCGTCAAAACGAACATAGTAATGAGTAAGATCGTTGTTACTTCCAGATAGATATTTGTATATCGCTTTACCTGGAATGCCGACTTCTGCTACCCAAGCGTGCCATTTAACACCACCACCAAGACCAGCAATAGATGGTTGTGAACGATAAAACTTCATTGGTTCACTAATTACATATTCAGCCACTTCTGGGTTATTTAACTCTTGGGCAAAATAATCCTTAATGGTTTGTTGGTAAGCTTGTGGCGCTGGACCAAATTCCGTATCGGCATTCAATGTCTCGATATTGCCTGCACAGCCCGAGGCTAAAACTGGTAAAGCGATAACCAATAATAATTTACGCATTTTTTGGCTGATGATTTTCATAACTATTCCCTGATATCGTGCTAGTTGGTGTTATTCACATTGTCTACTAATACAATGTAAATTGGCAGTTTATTGTGCTTCACCATACAGGAGTGAGATTAGTTTTCAAATGAAAATCTCTCGCTTGATGACATACCATTACAATTCAAATAATACATCCGTACGGATAATGTATTTAACCCCGTTATAAATCGGTTCTGAACTATGGATACAGTGTAAAGGGTGCATACCGTGAGGGAAGCACAGCACGCTGCCAGCAGGCGTTCTTATATCTACTTCTGTCACCTGATCGCCGCGACGAGCGGGTTGACTTGAGTCATTGGCATTGACTAAGAACCGGGTCGCGCCGCCATCAAAGTCCTCTGTCAGTAATATTAGAAATGTCATTTGGCTAAAACGATCGCCATAGGCATCTGCGATTAATTGCTTATTCACCACTCGGCTACCAGGCCAAGAACCATCGGAATGGGGTTTAAAGTAATCGCCTTTACTGTAACGATAAAATCGAAAACGGGCGTTGATGCCTACGGCCGCTTTATTACCAAATATACCTTGGTCATCAGCCATTAAATGCTTAATTCTATCCCAAATGATACTGTCAGTTTGTTCATCGACTACCCACGTTAGGCTGTCGTTATGGCGAACATCACGGGGTAATGACACCGCAGCATCAGGCAAGTAGCCCATTGCTTCACTGACTTTAATTAAGCGTTGGCATTCCAGTGCTGAGAATACATTAAGCAGCTGAAACGCACCGGGTACTGCTGCCAGGTTTATTTTTGTTACCTTGTTGGTACTGACCGCTGATAATTCCGCTAAATTTGCCTTGTTGTTAGCCCAAGTTGGTAGTGCTGGATGCTCTGCGCCAGGTTCATAAGCAGCAACGAAAAAATCGGTATTGTCTGGTTTAATACTTTCTGAGGCAATATTGACGGACTCAGCCTTCATGGATTTAGTATTCATTTAATCTATCCTTTGTTACTTTTTTAAAAGGGTGGCGTGTTAGTTACTGATAACGCGTACTTGGGTAAACTGTCGATGACCAGCGGCAGAACCGTGGAAACCAAAGCCGCTTTGTTTTGCTCCTACCCAAGGCGCATTGCCACCGCCGACACCTTGGTTTACGCCAACCATGCCTGCTTCAAGTTGCTGTGCTACTGCATTGGCTCCTTGGCCACCAAAAACGACCGCACCCAGTCCATAAGGGCTGTCGTTTGCGCGAGTGATCGCCTCATCGATATGCTCAAAGTGACTGATGGCAACGACAGGTGCAAAGGTTTCATCTTGCTCTAAACGCATATCTGGGGTGATCCCAGTGACAACGGTTGGCTGAATGAAAGGCTGTGGATAATCGTCGTTACCGAGTAATAACTGAGCACCTTTGGCTGTTGCATCTTGCAATTGTGATAGCACATTTTCATGTTGTTTAGGATTGACTATCGGACCTATGTTGACGTTAGGCTTATCCCATGCACCGACTTGATATTGACGGGCTAGGGCGATCACCTTGTGTTCAAATTCCGCGGCAATACGGGCATCGACATAAACGCGTTCAGTTGATGTACACATTTGTCCGGCGTTCTCAAATGAACTGGCGACTGCAAATTGCACGGCCGCATCTATATCCGCGCTGGCCATGACGATCATAGGATCGTTACCGCCGAGCTCCATAACGAGACGTTTTAACTTGGGAGCGGCATTCGCCATAATATGTTTACCCGCCGTCATAGAACCGGTAAACGCAATCATATTAATATTGCTGGCAACCAGTGCTTGACCGGTTTGTTTATCACCGTGAGCCAGTTGGAGCACGCCTTTCGGTAATACTTGATTCAGGGTATTAACAAATAGCTCTGCGACTAATGGCGTTTCTTCTGAGGGCTTTAAAATGACACTATTACCGGCAATCAACGCTGGCATTAATAAGTTATTCGCCATTGCTAATGGATAATTCCAAGGCGAAATAACCGCGACAATGCCCAGTGGGCGATATTGTAGCTCGGTGCCACGATCAAGACGTTCAGATATGAGTGCTTGGGCAATGTCGTTGGCAAAATAACTGGCGCTTTGAATGGTACCACCTGCTTCATAAGTTGCACGGCGGTAGTCTTTGCCCATTTCTTTACTAATAAGTATCGCCAGTTGATTTTGTATTGGTTCTAGTCGCTGATAGGCTTTAACTACCAGTTGCTGGCGTTCGGTTAATGATAGCGCTGCCCATTGTTTTTGTGCTTTATTTGATTCATTAATTAATGCCGGTATCTGCTCTGTGGTGGTGATAGCCACTGACCCTAAGGCTTTACGTGTATGGGCATCGTAAGAGGTTAATGTTTGCATGGTGGCTAATTCCTGAATATTGGTAAATTTAATTAGTATGTTTAAGGTGTATTTTGCTACTCTGGGATATAAAAGCAATCAGTATACTTTTAGTAACCTTGTGGGTAATAATGAAAACAACTGTAGAAACAATGGCTAATGGTCATAAAAAAGTTATCAATCCGTGTGAAGAGCCTTGTTCTGTTGAGCGTGGCATGCGCATGCTGGGGGGGAAATGGAAAGCATCAATACTGTGGCACCTGCAAGATGGGCCTGTGCGTTTTAATGATTTATCCCGTATGTTAGGTGGTGCCAGCAAAAAGATGGTTGATCAGCGTTTAAAAGAGTTGGAAAACCAAGGGTTGGTTATACGTGAAGTGATCAGTGACAGACCGATTGCGGTAACCTATGAGATTACTGAGTTTGGCCGTACGGCATTAGATATTTTAAAACGCTTAAAAGAGTGGTCTGAAGAGCATGGGATATAAATTTACATTAGTGCGCTGCAATATCGGTAGTTTAGAGAGTTAAATATCAGCGATGGTTTTTGTTATGATACTTGGTAAATACGGAAAATAAGGGAGGCCACCGCACAGAGCATTAAATACAACTATTACCGTTGTGACCGTTATTACCATTGTTACAGTTGTTGCCGTTGTTGCCGTTGTTGCCGTTGTTACCATTATCACCATTATCACCATTATCACCGTTATCTGCGGGATCTGACGTTTCAATTAGTGCAGCCAATTCAGTTATGTTATTACCTACACCCGAGCCTAATGCAATAAAACCTGAAGCGAGACTACTCACGACTAAAGCACCTGCGAGGGCATACTCTACTGCGGTTAAGCCTTGTTCATCATGGATGAAGTCGTCAATGAATTTGACTAGTTCCCGCATATTATTCCCTCTTTTAATACCCATTTATTAGTTAATGCAAGATGAGCATGATAGTCCAAACATAGTTTATTCTCCTTCTTTTAGCTAGATTTTCGGCATATCTAGTCTAATCATTCTTTATAAATATATTGTTATGTTATAACATACGTTAGTCGCGTTCTTTAAGGGCTGTATTGGTGTGGATCAAGCCTTTATCGATTATTCGAATTCAATGTTTGAGAGCTGAAATGATGTCTGTAAATGTATTAAAACCAAATTGCATGGGGCGCTTATTGCAAGTGACGATTATGCTTATTGGTGTATTCATGAGTATGAATAGTACCGCTCATCCGCATTCCTGGGTGGATATGAAAACGGAAATTCAAGGTGACGGTAACCATATAACTGGCTTTATCATGACGTGGGAGTTTGATGCCATGACTTCTGCTTACATGTTAGACGGTGAAGATTTGTCTTCTGAGAATAAAGCGCAGACGTTACAATCTCTTGCTGATTCGATTATGCAAAATATGACAACCAATCATTACCTTACTTATTTTTATGAAGATGGCATGCCAGTGAAATACGCGTTAGCTGAAAATGGCACTCTGGCGCAAGATAAGCTTAAAGCGCAGTTACAGTTCTATTTACCACTGGCTAAGCCTTTAATTTTATCTGAAAAAACACTCAAGTTGCTCATTTATGATCCAAGCTATTATGTTGATATGAGTTGGCCTGCCAAAAGTGCAATACAGCTATCGCCGGAATTGGCGCAATACTGTAAGTTGTCGGTCATTGATGCAAAACCAACATCCGAACAACTTGCGTATGTGATGTCATTGCCTGTCGATGCTTCGAGAGATGATGCACTTGGGGAGTTATTTACTCAAACTGCGATAATTAATTGCCAACCATAGCGGATATGAGTACAAGGATAAATAATGACATCGTTATTTTCGAATCGTCGAACGACTAAGGATCATGCTATTAAACCGCATTTTGTAACAAAATTTAGCGTCATCATGGTGATCGTCAGTATTGCTATTTTGGGTTACGGTATTTGGACTATCTGGCCAACGCTCATGACCACAGGTATGCAGTGGCAAAAGCAGATAAACAATGAGCTTAGTGAACTCTTATATGCCGCTAAAAACGAGGGCTTAACAGCTGGTATATCACTTATGGTGATGAGTTTTATGTATGGTATTTTACATTCTGTCGGTCCTGGTCATGGTAAGCTGATCGTAACAACTTATGTTGCGACACAAGACGCTAAAGTGAAGTTAAGCCTTATTATCACGCTTGTGTCTTCACTCATGCAGGCATTGGTTGCTGTGGGGCTCGTTTCGGTATTATTAATGCTGTTTGATGCATCGATGCGAGAAATTAATCACCAAGCAGAACTCCTTATCCCGCTAAGCTTTTATACCGCCATTTTATTGGGTGTTGTCATTGTTTGGCGTAACTTAGCTTCGATGTATCGTGTGATTAAAGACAATGAAAAATCATCAGCATCATCAAGCAGTGACAAGGGTATTACTATTCAAGGTTTAACGCCCATTTCGACACCGTTAGCGAACCATGTGCATAATGATAACTGTGGTTGTGGACATCAACACGTGGTCTCGTCAGCACAAATAAACGATGCTTCATCATTCAAAGAGTACTTGGCTATTATCCTCAGTATTGGTATTCGTCCTTGTACTGGCGCTATTATGGTGTTGTTATTTGCTAATATGCTCGATATTTACTGGTTGGGGATTGTCAGTGCAGTGGTGATGGCCTTAGGTACGGCGTTAACCACATCGACTATTGCGATTATGACTATTACCGGTAAGCAGGTTGTCAGACGTTATTTGGCTGCTGGAAAGCAGGATCCGAAGTCGAATAAGCAAGTGACTATCACTAAATTTATCGTGCCTATTATTGGTGGTTTGGTATTAATCTTATTAGGGGTATTATTACTTGAGTCTCGCCCTGTTGGCATGTCTCCGATGTTTTAGTCATCAAAGATAATTGCAAAAGCCCGAAACATGAAGCTACTTAATATGTTAGTAGCAAATATGTTTCGGGCTTTTTTGTGTCGCTATTTTGTGTGTTTATTCATTTTACTGCAGTGCATTCACTATGGTATCAACGTTATATTGCATCATTTTCAAATAAGTCGCTGCAGGTTGTTCGGGAGAGGATAGCGCATCAGAGTATAGTTTCCCGCCCACTTTAGCACCAGTTTCCCGGCTTATCTGTTCTATTAGACGATTATCAGCGATGTTTTCCATGAATACAGCATTCACCTTATCATGGCGAATTTGTTTAATTAACTTAGCGACATCAGCGGCACTTGCTTCAGACCCTGTACTGGTTCCTTGTGGTGCTAGGAAGGAGACATTAAAGTCACGCGAAAAATAACCAAACGCGTCATGTGGGGTGATCACTTTACGTTGCGCCTCGGGAATTGTTGCCAATTGGGTACTTAATTTTAATGCCAACTGATCAAGTTCCTGAATATAGTTGGCGGCATTTTGCTGATAATCAAGACGGTTTTCTGGGTCCACTTTAATCAGTCCTTGCGCTATGTTGTGTACGTAGACTTTAACGTTTTTAATGCTATGCCAAGCGTGTGGGTCTATATCGCCGTGATCATGGTGTGCATGTTCATCGTTGTGATGGTCATGTTCGTCGTCGTGATGGTCATGTTCGTCGTCGTGATGGTCATGTTCATCGTTGTGATGGTCATGTTCGTCGTCGTGATGGTCATGTTCATCATCGTGATGGTCATGTTCATCGTCGTGATGGTCATGTTCATCATCGTGATGCGCGTGTTCATCGTCGTGATGATCATGTTCGCCGTCGTGATGGTCATGTTCGTCGTCGTGATGGTCATGTTCGTCGTCGTGATGATCATTTTCTTCTTTTGTACTGAGCTCGTCGATACCATGTGCGGCGACAACTTGCACACCTTGGTAGTTAGCCGCTTCAATTAAACGTGGCATCCAGCCTTCAAACTGTAATCCATTGGTGACAACTAATTGTGCTTTGGAAATGGCTTTGGCGTCTTGAGGTGTGGGGGTAAATACGTGCGTGTCGCCATCAACCTTCACTAAGTTGGTTACAGTTACATGTTCTTGACCTACCTCTGACACGAGATCGCCGAGAATCGAAAAACTGCTGATGACATTAAGTTTTTGCTCTGCCATTACTGCAGTACTGGTGCTTAAACTA
>Ga0209396_1003586_pt1 | contig 15558 bp, 12 predicted proteins | sample GOMGulsemesocosm_6_FD_184638 | JGI IMG/M metagenome (GOLD analysis project Ga0209396, IMG submission 184638) | Methane-oxidizing microbial communities from mesocosms in the Gulf of Mexico - GOM8C Gulf of Mexico (SPAdes) (version 2) | ecosystem: Environmental > Aquatic > Marine > Cold seeps...
CGACAGCCAATACAGCAACGGCATTGGATTGACCCATAGCAGTCATACGCGTACCTTCAATCGGATCAACTGCGATATCAACTGCATCAGCACCGGCTATTTTAGTACCGACCTTTTCACCGATATATAGCATAGGTGCTTCATCTATTTCACCTTCACCAATAACAATTTCACCATCAATGTCGATTTTATTTAGCATCACACGCATGGCTTCAACAGCAGCACCATCAGCAATATTTTTATCACCACGGCCTAACCATTTATAACCAGCAAGAGCAGCGGCTTCAACAACACGCGAAAATTCAATGGCAAGTGTACGATTCATCTCTTAACTCCTATATATAAGTAGGTACATTTTAAGTTACCACCTACATAATTACAATTTGAGAGTACTTATATTTACAAATGGCACTCCCAATGCAACAGTATCTTATTATGCGCTAATCACCACATCCGTTTGTGGTATGCAGCTACACGCCAATACCTTCTTCGCCTTCTTACCATCATCCGTCAACGCATGATCGGCAAGTACCCGTACTTCACCCGACTCTAACGTTACCCGACAAACACCACAATAACCTGCACGGCAGTTATAAGGGATGTTCACCCCATTCTTTTCGGCTTGCTCTAATAAAGTGGTTTTGTTGTCACCGACAAAGCTGGTATCCCAGCTATCCAATAAGATATTCACTGGTTTGCCAGGGGTATCAGAATGTTTATGATCACCAAAGCTTTCTTGGAATTGCTGGTCACTAGGCACAGCCAATGCCGTGAGTGCGGTTTCCATTGTTGTCATAAAGGCTTCTGGTCCGCAGACATAGACAGAACGTTCACTAATATCTCGCACCACGTCAGCCAGCATTTGCTGATCAATACGTCCTCTTAAACCACTCCAGTCGCTTTGAGTACTTTCTCCAGTCAGAGTTAGCACCAAGCGCATATTAGTGTGTTGACGAGTCAGTAACTGTAACTCGTCAAGGGCAATCAGGTCCGCGGAGGTTTTAGCGCTGTAGAAGAAGATGATGTCTTTATCGCATTCAGTATCGGCATAATAACGCGCCATCGATAACATAGGCGTAATACCACTCCCGGCCGACAACAGTAATAACTTTTGCGTCGTCGCCGTAAACGCATGGAAAGGTCCACGTGGTGATGAAGCACCTAAACGACCACCAACCGTTAAATTATCATTCAACCAATTTGATGCTTTACCTTCAGGTACACGCTTTACCGTGATAGCTAATAAATCAGGTCTGCTAGGTGATGATGACAAGGTGTAATTACGCATCACCAAGTCCTGACCAATCTTTAAATTAAGGGTAATAAATTGACCGGGTTTATAATTCAATAGTGCAGCCGGTTCGACCCGAAAGCGAAATGTTTTAGTATCAGGGGTTTCATCAATAACCGCGACACAACATAACTGTCGGGTTTCACTTTTACCCCATAAGGTTTTAGCTTGTTGCTGAGGTGGATGCTTCACGGCTGCTTTGGCTGCTGACACCACAGGTTTCTGTTTAGGACGATTGTCGGCATAAAATTTAGGCTGGTGATACTCCAACACTTCAATACTATCGCCAAGCTTAATCTGCGCAGTATTATGACTAATTAAATTTTGTCCGAAATCAATCCGACCATCATTATCTTTGCGGAATAAGTTTAATGTTTTAAGTGGTTCTTTGTCGTCAGCAAAGTGAGTTTGACCAGGACTCAAAGTAGTAAAGATACAGCGTTCACAAGATTTCACTAATTCAAATTCGGCATCACCAATTTTGATGCGCTTCCAAGTATCTTCAGCAAAAGGTTCACAACCGGTTACGACTAGGTTAGTCCGAAATTGACGCATGTCTATTGGTCGCGTTGTACTACGGTTTAGTTCATCGAGAGAGGCTTGCGAGATTAATAGCAGCGGATAACCATCAGCAAAGCCTACCTGTTTATCAACATTAGCAACTTGCCGAGACGATTTATCGCCAAAATAAAGCAACTGGCAGTCAACCCCCAAAAACTTAGCTAACCATCGATTCATGTCATCACTGCAACGCTGCGCATCAATCTTTGTTCCCCAAACGGTGACATCGGTATAGTCTTGTTGCAGTTCTTTAAAGATGAAAGCGATCGGTGGCATGTGTGGCGCAGAAAGCATGATACCTTGCGCAGAAATTTCAACCTTGATAGTCGATATTTTAGGTTGAGTTCGACCGGTAATAAATTGTCCTTGCATGTCACTAATAATAAAGCGGCGATCATGCTCTAAGCCCATTTCACTGACTTGAGAATCTGTTAAGTTAATTGCTTTTGCAGACTTTAATGGATAAATAGCCAGTCCAGATAAATTTATTTTAGTCACGAATTAATTCCCTTACTGTAACGACGCTCGCACCTGCAGATGACCGCTCATAATAACGGTTCACACACTGTTTATATAATAGATCATTTAACGGTTTACATAGACCGTTATATAGCACCCTACATATCGGTCTGTATAATAGCTCATATAACAGAAAGCGCAATAAAATACTGAGCAAGATAATAACTTACAATAATAACGCCATAAGCACTATGGAACTGTTTTTTAAATCTATCGAATGCTAATGTCGCATCTGAAAACAAAAACACTAACGCACCAATAAAAGCATAAAGGCTGGCTGTACTACCCAAGCTAAAGTAGCGTTCACCGCTGATCCACGCCATGATCACTATGATGCTCATGTACACAAATACAGGCACTTTCATTTCCGCTAACGATGGCCATAGCAGAGTTAGATACAGCATTGCGATGATAGTTAAAGGCAAGATCAGCGCCCAAGAATAACTCAGCTCAAGCTGCATCGAGAACGCAATAATATAAGCAAGGTGGGCAACCAAGAAGCTCAACAAACCGGGAATAAATCTGTCTTTGGGTAACATAAGGAAGATATCGCCCAAGGTTGAGAGCAATAAACCCAGTAAAACTAGCCAGACATAATCATTAAGCTCAGGCGCTAAATACCAACACAGCGCAGTAATAGCCAGCGTCGTGACGGGCTTGAACACATAGAATAACCATTTTCTATCTTGGTAGGCACCATATAAATGCAGTAATGCACATATAGAAATAACCACAGTGCTCATCATTAACGTCGTTGTAAGTTCCATTTTGACTCTTCCATTGCATCGAATAAATACTCGATTCTGAGTCATTTCCCTCATCACACACAAGTATTAAAGCATTGTAAATGTGCGCTAGTTAACATTTACAAACATAACAACCTGTAATTTAAATCTTACGGTAGACATAAATCGGCTAATTATACTAATTTATTCACTCATAGACACTTAGGAGGCTATAATCATGGAACAGCAACAAGCATTACAAAATCACCTTATCGCGATTGAAATGTATATCTGCCATTTAGGTAAAACATTTGAAGAAGCTTGTGACGAACTGAATCTTGATATTACTGACCAGCTAGCCCTAAAAAGCATGATGGTGGCATAACTAAGCCATCATAAAAAAATACACGAATAAATCTATTCTTCTGAGCCGGTCTTTATTTTTTTATTGATCGGTAATACCACATCAGATACCGGTATTTCAAAACCGAGTACACGTACAGTCTCATCAATTAAGGCTTGTTTGGATATCGGTTTGTTAATACAGCCTTGCATCTCCGCTTGTTTGCACTTTACTAAATCAAATTTATAAGTATCTTCAGCTAGCGCTATGATGGGGGTATTATGATTCTCACTGCTACCAGAACGCAGTAGTTTTGAGGTTGCGGTTCCATCCGTTCCTGGTATCTGCATATAAATAATATCAAACTTATACTTGGGAATAAGTTCTAGTGCTTCTAAGCCTGTACCTGCGGTAAATACCTGCATTTGTAACTGCGCCATCGTTTGCTGAAAAACAATTTGATTAATCTTGTTATCCTCGATCAATAATACTTTTAATCCCGCTAATTTATCTACTGCGAGATCATTGCTGCCGACAATATGCTGTGTACGTAGTTGATGAGCTCGAGGTAACCTTAAATTTATTTTAAACTGTGCTCCCTCCCCTAATGTGCTATCGACTTGTAAAGACCCTTGCATAAGATTAATGAGACGTGAACAAATCGCTAAGCTTAAACCTCCGCTTGGTAAATCATTTGATTTATGATGATAAGCCTGCTCCTTGCTATCAAATAAATTCGCCAGCTTAGTCGCTGGTATGCCAATACCTGTATCACTGATCGTAAATACCAGTTCCGCCATTTCACCCTGCTCATGTGTTTTATCAACATTTGTACAAGCAACTTTAAGTTCAACAAATCCTCGGTCAGTAAATTTCAGCGCATTGGCAACTAAGTTTACTAGTACTTGTTGCAGGCGAACAGGATCACCAATATAGAAACGATGTAAATCTTCGTTATAACTCAAGCTAAAGCGTACGCGTAAGTTATGGCTGATGAATGGACGAAGCGAGGTATAAACTTGATCAAGTATTGCTAATAAATCAAAACGTACTTTTCCTAACTCAACATTACCTGACTCTATTTTAGAATAATCAGCAACATCGTTAAGCACCATCTGCATGTGATTGGCTGAGTGTTTCATTAATTTCAAATATTCCATCGACTTCATGCCTTGCGGCATTTCACACAATAACTCTGCAGTGCCCAAAATACTATTCATGGGGGTTCGAATGTCATTCGTTAAACTCTCGACAAACTGTTGTTTAGATTGCGCTAAAAGTAATTTATTTACCTTAGGTTCAGTCATGGTTTGCAACTGAGAGTTTAATAAATCCACCACTCCATCCAATTCAATATAAGGCGAACTAAATGGTTCATAATGATTGTCATTATTCGCCGCTACATCTTGGCATTTTTGTTGTAAAGCCGCCAAAGGCTGAGAAACTAATTTTTGTAGTACAATCTTAGTGATAACCAGTACGGTGAGTAATAACGGTAATACCACAAGCAGTATATTGACCTTAAGGGTGGCAATTAACTCAGCCTGTAGCGGGGTGACTTGTTGACTCAGCACTTCAATCGTAATAAATATGCCTGCAATAACCGCTGCTGACATAACTAGCAGTAGCGTTTGTATTTTGTTAAATAACGACGATTGTAAAATGACTTTACCTGAATCAACCTTGTGTGCCCGCATAGCATATATCCTTCTATTTCCTATTTAATAAATTTAGCCAATATTGGTAAAATTGCTGCAATAACTAATATTTTTTCGCTAATAGCAAATATCCAATGCGCTTTTAAAAGGGATAATCATTTATTTCTGCAAGCATGTTCCGTTTATGCTGTACAATAGTAACTAGTGACTAGAAAATAGGGTTGGAATTTGAGCTGTGCTCCTATATAGTTCTCGCCCCTAAATAATTTCTAGCAATTATTTTTATTCTATTTTAAGAGGTAGCTTCTTTGCGCTTTCAAGATTTCGGTATCGATCCACGTTTAATCAGTTCAATCGAGCATTTAGGATTTGAACAAGCAACAGAGGTGCAGGAAGCAGCTATTCCACTTATTTTAGGTGGCTGTGACATCATGGCTACATCGCAAACGGGTAGTGGTAAAACCATTGCTTATGGTCTGCCAATATTACAGCGTATGCTAAAGCAACGTCGCTTCGAACACCGCGCGGTACGTGCAGTGATCTTAGCGCCAACGCGTGAGCTTGCGATCCAGGTACATGCAAACATGAAACATTTAGGCATGAGCCTAGATTATCAAATTCAATTGATTATTGGTCGTGAATCATTTCAGCACCAAGAAAAATTACTGCGTAAAAATCCAGAAGTATTAATTGCGACACCAGGTCGTCTACTTGATCATATCCGTGAAAAAACAATTTCACTTGAGCACTTAGAATTCTTAGTACTGGATGAAGCAGACCGTATGTTAGACATGGGTTTCCGTGATGACGTATCTGCAATTTCAAACAGCGCGCCAAACGTAAAACGTCAAACCATGTTGTTCTCTGCAACACTAGAGCACGTTGACGTTGCTAATATTTGTAACCAAGTATTGCGCGCACCAGAACGTATCGAGATTAACCGCTCAAACGATCAACATGAGAAAATTGAACAACGTCTGTATTTCGCTGACAACCTGACGCACAAAGAAGAACAGTTAGTGCATCTGGCTAAAACTGAAGATTATCGCCAACTGTTAATCTTCACAGCAACAAAGTTAGATACAGAACGTCTAGCAAAAATCTTAGTTGATAACGATATCAATGCGACTTCGATTCACGGTGACATGTTACAAAATCAACGTAAACGCACGTTAGAAGATTTCCGTCGTGGTCGTGTTGAAGTATTAGTAGCAACCGACGTTGCTGCGCGTGGTCTTGATATCCGTACATTAAGCCATGTTATCAACTTTGATTTACCGATTAACCCAGAAGACTTTATCCACCGTACTGGTCGTACTGGTCGTGCAGGCGCAACTGGTATTGCGATCTCACTCGTTAGTCCAAAAGATTGGACTTCATTTGGTAAGATCCAAAGCTACTTAAAAATTAAACTGCCTTGCACTATGTTAGAAGGTTTTGAAGCTAAATTTAAAGGCTTTAAACCAAAACCAGCGAAGAAACGTTTACCTGCAAGTAATAAAGGTCGTCCAGCAAAACTTGCGCGTAAAGGTGATAAGAATGCACCTCAACATAAGCAAAATACCGCGCCTAAGCAAGATAAGAAACAAGCGATGCGTGATTCCATGGCCAGTGCCGTGGATGGTGGTTTCGCACCGATGAAGAGAAAGCCAAGAGCTGAAATCATCGATGATGGTCACGAAGAAGATTAATACTAAAAACCTGCTCCCGAGCAGGTTTTTTTATTTATACTGCTTGTATCTTTTTGTTTAGCTCACAGGAGAGCAACCATGGCAGGATTAAGTTTAATCGCCCTACTCGATGATATCGCATCGGTGCTGGATGATGTTGCACTGATGACCAAAGTCGCCGCGAAGAAAACCGCAGGTGTGTTAGGTGATGATCTGGCGCTTAACGCCCAGCAAGTATCTGGTGTCAGTGCCGACCGTGAACTCCCTGTGGTTTGGAAAGTGGCTAAAGGTTCTTTTAAAAATAAAGCGATTTTAGTACCTGCCGCACTGCTAATTAGCGCGATTGCACCTTGGTTAATTACGCCATTATTACTTATCGGTGGTTTGTTCTTATGTTTTGAAGGTGCTGAAAAGCTCCATCATGCTAAATCAACACCTGATACTGAATCCAGCAACGATGATGATGCGTTAGCAGGGTTAACAGTCGAAGAGTTTGAGGATAGAAAGGTCAAAGGAGCGATCAGAACAGATTTCATTTTATCTGCTGAGATCATTGTCATTGCGCTTGGCACCGTGCAAATACAATCATTAACAACCCAGCTAACCGTGGTGAGTTTAATCGCTTTATTAATGACAATTGGTGTTTATGGCTTAGTTGCAGGGATCGTGAAAATGGATGATGTCGGTTTATATTTAGTGAATAACAGCCAAGCAAAAACTATTAAGCATTATCTGGGTAGTGGCTTACTGAGTTTTGCACCCAAATTGATGCGTTCACTTGCCGTAATAGGGACAATTGCTATGTTCCTGGTCGGTGGCAGCATTGTCCTACACAGTATTCCTGGTTCTCAGGATATGGTTCACGCGATACTCACTGCACTACCTGAAGTATTATCACATAATGTTGTTGTGACTAGCGTTATGCCCGTATTGATTGATGGTATTGTAGGACTATTAGCAGGCTTTATGGTGTTGATGGTAGTAACAGCTATACAAAAGCTAAAACGCTGATTAATGCTCCAACCGTGATCATGAGTAACGATAATCAGGGCATCAGCATATATCGATACCATTGTCGTTACTCATCACACAATACCTATATTAAAGGTTAGCGCTTAACACCAAATTTCAGGTTTGATCGTAATACTCGCATCGCCAGATAACACTTGAATATCACCATCTTGGATCATCAGTTGTAGTTCCATGTTACGGCTATATAATTTTTCCATTTGCTCTGCCGTTTCATCACTAATAAATTGAATTGATAAGTTATCTGCGCTGTATTTAATCTTCTTAAACCATAACGCCGCACTGCGATCACCATAGGTATAAACCGTCGCTTTCTGTGCTTGATTACTGGCTTTCTTTAGACGCTTGTCCGATGGCTGACCTAAATCAATCCATTGCTCAATCACACCAATATCAGATTTGTACCAAATATCCGGTTCTTCATCTTCACCTAGGCCTTTAGTAAAGCTTAAACGTGCTTCTGCATCCACGTTTAGCATCCATGCTAGCAAACGTAACATAAGACGGTTATCGTTCTCTGAAGGATGCTGAGCAAGGGTAAGCGGGATATCATTCAGGTAAACATGATTATCAAGATCAACGATTGATATTTTTGCTTTTAAAATTGTTGCTGTTAACGCCATGGAGGTCACTAATAAAGGGGATATGACAGGCATGATACACCAGTCTTTAAAGCAAGAAAGCTTAAGGTAAAAAAAAAGCCTAATAATCGTAAATTGCTTTCACAACTTACCGACTATTAGGCTTTATCGAACCGCTTTAACGATCTATTTAATTATTGTTTTACAACATCCTTAAACAACTTCGATTGGACCACCGAATGAGTTAACCGCAGGTGCTTTGCCTTTGAATTTCTCAAACTCAACCTGACAGGTATTCGCTGATGTTGCTTGCGCAAGCTCAGAAGAACCGATATCGATTGTTAGGTTATTTGGATCGCCATAAGTACATAGTGAACCTATGCTTTCGTCTTCAGGACCATACCAAGCACCCTCTTCGATACGAATAACATTCACAGGGTAGTTATCATCAACTACCGCACCCGCTAATAGCTGACCACGGTCATTGAATACGCGTACGATGTCGCCATCTTTAATACCACGTTTCTTAGCATCAGCAGAGTTCATGTAAACTGGCTCACGGCCTTGAACTGTGTATGTAGCACGGAACTTCTCTGATTCACACATTTGTGAATGCAGGCGTTTGTTCGGGTGACAAGACTGCATCCACACCGGGAATTTGTCTGACTGTGGACCACCGTGTGAGCGTTCTTCTTTCTCGAACCACATTGGGTGACCTTTACAGTGCTCGTAACCAAAACGGGCAATCTTACGGCTGTAAATTTCAATGAAACCAGATGGTGTACCCAATGCATTCACTTCAGGATCTTCACGGAAGTCAGCATGGCGCGTCCAGTTTTCACCGTCACCAAAGTGGAAGTAACCTTCTTTCCAAAACTCGTGGAAGTCAGGCATATCCCATTTACCGGCATTAGCATCTTTAGATTCATTATAAAGCTGCTCTAACCACTGAACTTCACTCTTACCTTGGGTATAGTCTTTACTCTTACCCCAACGTTTTGTTAGTTCAGTAAAGATCTCAAAGTCAGTTTTAGATTGGAATAGTGGGTCAACAAGTTTCTTCATACCCAATAGACCTTTAGCGCGGTATGAACCATAGATATCTAAATCATTACGTTCGTACTGCGTACAAGCAGGTAGCACGATATCAGAGAAACGACACGTTGCTGTCCAGTTGTAATCAATCGCGATCACAGTTTCCAGTTTCTGGAATGCTGCTTTCATGTTGTTACGGTCTTGATGACGATGCCAAGGATTACAACCCGTGAATACCATCATTTTGATATCAGGGAAGGTGATTTTTGAGCCATTGGCATCAATCACTTTGCCTGGGTTCTGTAGTGCATCAACAAAACGCGCAACCGGGATCGTTGAACTTGCACCTTTGAAATCTTTGCTTTCGTGGCGTGGTGGCTTGTTTGAGTCTGGGTTACGTGGGAACGCACCAGCACCAACAGCACCTGAGCTTGGCACACCAATCGAACTATAGTGATGGCCATAACTAATACCACCACCCGGCAGACCAATTTGACCGATCATTGTTGCTAATACCGCACCCATCCAATATGGCTGCTCACCATGTTGTTGGCGTTGAATAGACCAACCAAATAATAACTGGGTACGACCATTACTGATTAAACGGGCAAAATCACGGATATCATCGGCTGGTACGCCACAAATTTCACTTGCCCATTCTGGTGTTTTTTCTACTTTATCTTCAGTTTCACCTTGCACGTACTGCAAGAACTTATCGAAACCAAGTGCATAAGTATCAATGAATTTTTTATCATGCAGATCTTCTTTTACCATAGTGTGTGCTACAGCAAGCATGAAAGGTACATCTGTGTGTGGATTGATGTATCTGTGCTCATTGCCTAAGAAGTTTTGCGTTTTGTTCTTCACTGGATCGACACTGATCACGCGAATTTTCTTCTCTGCAACTTTATCTTTTAGTGCATTCAGATATTCAAAACTATCATGCGTTTCACAGTTCCAGCCTACTTGTAGGTTTTTCACTGGATCCGTTGCCCATAAGATAATGGTTTTACTGTTATCTAAGATTAACGGCCATGATGTACCCGGCGCATATACTTCTGTAGAACCAAGTACATAAGGTAAAATTGTTTGACCAGCACCGGTTGAGTAATCACCCACGTCTTTTACTGAAGCGCCGTGCATTGCGATTGCACGTGCCATGTGGCTACCACAGCTATGTAACTGACCCGTTGCACGCCAACCGTTAGCGCCAGTATGCAAACCTGATGGACCATAGGTATTCTGAACACGCTCTAACTCTTCGTAGAACATGTCTAGTGCTTGATCCCAAGTAACACGAATAAAGCGGTTATCACCACGCTGTTTAGTATTACTCTTCTCACGGTTTAGATACCAATCTAAACGAACCATAGGGTAGCGTATACGCGATGGGCTATAGATAATACCTTCAATACCTTGCAGCATGTCAGTTGGGTATTTATCTAATTCAAACGCTTTAACTTCGGTAACTTTACCGCCGTGGATCTTAGCGCGGAACGCACCCCAGTGCGAACCCGTTAACTTCCATTCAGCACGCTCAGCCATCGTTGCTGCGCTCGCTGTTTTTGGTGCTAATAAGCTAGGACCAATTACAGCAACTGCTGAAGTCGCCATCACACCCTTTAAAAAGGAGCGACGACTTACTGATACATTTTCATTTTTAGACTTTTTGTCTTTATTAAACATAGTCATACTTCTCTTTGAATTAGTGAGCATCTTTGCTGTAATCAGATGAATGGTTTTGTAGATACTTCAAGATAACATCATGGGTATCGCCATCTAAGTTCACAAAACCTTGCATGCCGGCAAACATACCAACCCAAGTATTTGCATCGAAGTGAGCTTCTGCTGGTTGGGTATGACAAACACTACAGGTTGTTTGGTAAGCGTCTTTCGCATAATCCCAAATGTTTTGTAGGTCTTCTTCATAACCTTTCTTATCTACCCATAATGTGAACGTTACTTGTTCCCAAGGTAAACCAGTTAGATCATCTTCTTTCTTATCACCACGTACGAATAAAGATTCATCTTGTGATGCTTCTTTTGACAGTGTTGCTTGAACAATGTTTTTAGCAAAATCGAAGTACAGTACACGACCATAACCTTTGGCTTTATGCCAAGTAACAAGTTCAACTTGCAGACGTTTACCTGATTCAGCAATCACTTTAAACTTAGTCGCAGGCGTTAATACACCTAGGTATTCCGTTTCTTTATCATCTTTATAAAGTGGTGTTTGTACCAGTGAGTAGTACTCTTTACCAATTTCAAATGAGTGACCTTCAAGGTTTTTCGCCATTTTACCTAGTTCACTGATTGCAGTAGTGTCCATTTCTGGTAATTGGTGAGCAATACCTTTATGACAATCTAGGCAAGATTGATCACGCTCTGCTGCTTTACGCATTTGCACTTGCGCTTTTTCAGACATTTTCGTGAAATCCATGCTCTTATAGTCATGACAGTTACGACATTCTAATGAACCGTTGGCTTTAAATCGTGCCCATTCGTTTTGCGCTAGGTGTAAACGTTTAGACTCAAATTTTTCTTTGGTATTAACCGTACCTAATAACCAACCAAATACGTCTTTACTTGCACGTGCTTTAGCTGCCATTTTGTCAGACCATTTGTGTGGAACGTGACAATCAGGACACGTAGCACGAACACCACTACGGTTAGACCAGTGAATAGTTTTTTGAATTTCTTCATAGTTGTTTTCTTTCATACTATGACAAGAAATACAAAATGCTTCTGTATTTGTCGCTTCCAGCGCAGTATTAAAACCACCCCAAAAAATAATACCAGCAAGGAAAGCACCACAAGTAACAATACCTAAAGAGATATGCTTACTTGGTTTGTTAAACACACGCCAAAAGCGCGCGATTGTAGAAAATAATTTTTTCATTATTGTAATACCTGGATAATGAGGAGTTGATTAATGTGTAGGTAAGCCAAAAATAATATTGCTCATCCACATAATAAAGCCATAACCAAATACACTAACGGTGGCTAGGATTGGAAATAAAAATACGGTTAAGAAGAGAAATAACTTCCACTCACCTTTTTTTTCTGCACCTGTACTGCTTGTCTGTTGTTTCATTTTAATTCCTGCAACAATGATGGTCTACAAAATAAGGGGTAATTATAGCGTTTAAGGCAGTGTAAAGTAAGGTCAGGATGAAAAAACTGTAACAGATCAAATAAAGCGCAATCTCACTAACAACTTGAAATTCAACGTAAAAATAAGTCAAGTTGTATCAAAATACTAAGATATGTGACAGGGTCACGCTAAGTTATGACAAGTTGTGACAAGTTATGACAAATACTAAAAAGTGTTCTCATCTCATGATAATTACCCAGCACTTTCTTCTCATATAGCATAGTAAAAATTTGTGGTTGTGGGTATAAAGAGAATATGAAAAACACTTTTACTGGAGAGCAATAATCTTTTTATGAGAAGATCCGGTATCTGTTATCACGACTTTCTTCTTTGTAATAACAAGAGCACCATTAATAGAGCGTATATGATAGGTTCTATCCAGCCAGATTTAACCGAAAGGTAATAATGAAGGGGGGTTAATAGTGCAGCAAGGTAAATTAAATTATGCAATTTTTGCCAATTTCGTTTCATTTTACGGCGCACCCACATTGGCGAGGTTAACGCTAACAAAAGTAAAATGATAAACGCGATCATACCGAGCCAGATATACGGTCTTTTGACTAATTCTTCGAGTAGTAAACCAATATCCCAGCCCAAATCGAGCCAAGCAAACGCAACTAAATGCAAACTTGCATAAAAGAAACAATATAGGCCAACAAGACGGCGTGTCGAAATTAACAAACCTTCTTTATAACGTTTTGCTAACGGTGAAATGAACAAGGTAGCGAGCAGTAAATTTAACGCACCTTTACCTAAAAAATGAATAACTGCTTGCACAGGATCGCCACCCAATGCATCAGCATCAATTGCTAACCATAAATATACTAGCGGCATGATTGCCAGTACATGAATATAAGCCTTCAGATACGGCAAACGTTTATAGGTTAGCATTGGCATAATTAAATGAACCTCTTCAGATCCATACCACGGTACAGGTCAGCGACTTCTTCAGCATAGCCATTAAAAGGTAATGTTTTTATTCGTTTTGAGCTGAAAATGCTGCCACTACCGATACGACGTTCAGATGCTTGACTCCAACGCGGATGATCCACCGCCGGATTAACATTGGCATAAAATCCATATTCACGCGAAGCAAGACGATTCCACGTCGTTGGCGGTTCTTTTTCTAACAAGTGAATTTTAACGATTGATTTGATGCCTTTAAAGCCATACTTCCACGGTACAACCAGACGGATTGGCGCACCATTTTGTGGCGCGAGACTTTTACCAAACGTACCGACAGAAAGCATAGTTAATGGATGCATCGCCTCATCCATACGCAGACCTTCGACATATGGCCAATCAAGGTTCCCCCCTAAATAGGAAGATGCTTGCCCCGGCATTTGCTTTGGGTCGTATAAAGTTTCAAAGGCGACATATTTAGCTTTCGAGGTTGGATTGGCTTTTTTAATAATTTCAGCTAACGAAAAACCTGTCCATGGGATCACCATCGACCACGCTTCTACACAGCGCATGCGGTAAATGCGTTCTTCCAAATCCGCCACTTTAAATAAATCATCGTAGCCTAAGGTAATTTCTTTTTCTACCGCACCTGTGATGGTAAGCGTCCACGGTTCAACCTTAAAGTTCTGAGCATTTTTTTGTGGATCGGTTTTCGACGTACCAAACTCATAAAAGTTATTATGTGAGAGGACTTTTTTTTCTGGCGTCCAGATCTCACCATTGGCGTGATCTGTACTACCGGACAATGTCAGCGGGGATTGGACAAAGACGTTATTGCCAGACTTTTGCTTATCACCAGAAAAAATATCAAAGATGCTGGCTTGTGCTGGATTTACCGCAGCTAAACCCACACCAGCAAGGCCTACTTGTTTAAGAAATTGTCGACGTTGCTGATAGACCGGTTCCGCAACAACATCATTTTCACTTGCTTGAGATTTGTTTTTATACTTAATAATCATTCCGTTACCTGCTTGGTTAACTGCCCATATAGTAATCATGGCTTATTTAAGTAAATTGTTCATCACAGAATTATCACAATCTCGGCACAATCTGCTCCCCAAGTGACCTCAAGATGCACAATCAGCAAACCGACAAGAGGTAATATTCACAGCATAAAGTTATTTGGGTATAAATAAATGCGGTAACAAGTTTTACTTTGTTGTTATGATTTTTTATAACTTCGTTTTTTTGCTGGTTTTTTCTTAAAACGGCCACCAGCAGGTTTGCCGCTTGAAAGGCCACGTAAACCATCTGGTAATGTTGCTTTAGCCTGCTCGATCATGCCTGATAGCTGTTGTAATAGCCCACCCATAAAATGCTGGTAGCTGGCTTCTTTTTTACTGATACCATCAAGTAGCGATTCCCATTGCGCCGTCATATCCGGTAACGTAGCCGATTCAGGTAAGGCATTAATCAAACCTTTGCCCGCATCCGTTGCTAAAATCAACTTGCCATTGCGCACCAAAAAGTTACGTCTAAACAACAGTTCAATAATACCCGCACGCGTGGCTTCAGTTCCGAGTCCATCTGTATCTTTTAAGATCTTACGGATATCACTGTCTTTTACATAACGGGAGATCCCGGTCATTGCAGCAAGTAAGGTCGCGTCACTAAAATGTTTTGGCGGTTGGGTTTGCTTTTCAACACATTCAGCGCGCGGGCATAATACCTGTTCACCTTGTTTAATAGTCGGTAGCTGCGCGGCTAATTCTTTTTCCGCTTCAGTTTGCTTAGCACTACTGGCTGCTGATTTCGGAAATAATACTTTCCAGCCCTGCTTTAAGGTCATTTTGGCTTTAGCAATAAACAGCCCACCAGCGATAGTTATTTCAGCCACCGTGTCCGCGTATTCATAAGCCGGGTAAAATTGACAAAGGTATTGCCTAGCGACTAATTCATAAATATTTTTTTCACCGCTGTTTAGACGCTCAACATTGCTGCTTTTTTCGGTGGGAATAATGGCATGATGGGCCTCAACTTTGCTATCGTTCCAAGCCTTGCTGCGTAAACTTTGATCGGCATTTACCGC
>Ga0209396_1003589_pt1 | contig 15546 bp, 12 predicted proteins | sample GOMGulsemesocosm_6_FD_184638 | JGI IMG/M metagenome (GOLD analysis project Ga0209396, IMG submission 184638) | Methane-oxidizing microbial communities from mesocosms in the Gulf of Mexico - GOM8C Gulf of Mexico (SPAdes) (version 2) | ecosystem: Environmental > Aquatic > Marine > Cold seeps...
TATTTCAAATGGGTACAAAGGATACTGATAACTCGAGCAAAACAAGTAACCTTTGTCATCTTCAGGCGAGGCATTAAAATGGTTGGTTATAATGTCTTCAGTACCATTGCCGTGATGCACATCAAAGTCGACTATGGCGACACGTTTTACCCCATATTTTTGTTTTGCATAAGCGGCAGCAATAGCGACATTATTGAAAAAACAAAAGCCCATACCTTTATCATGCTCAGCATGATGTCCCGGGGGTCTTGTTGCACAAAATGCAGAGCCTAGCGTACCCTCCATCACCAAATCAACAGCATCAACAGCAGCGCCAGCAGAATACAAAATAGAGGTGAGGGTTTTTGCATTCATTACTGAATCTTCACCAACCGTAAAGTTATCTTCTCCCTCAGCTGGCGCATTATCAAAAACAAAATCAATATGTTTTTGTGTGTGCGCTAAAGACAGTAAGCCTCTATCGATAGGTTTTGAGTCAAATTGACGGACTACATAATCTAAACCACTACGAATTAATTGGTCTGAAATAGCGGTTAAGCGTTTACCATTTTCAGGGTGATGATCACCCATGTCATGTTCGCCACACTTATAGTGGCCTATTATTCCAACTGGCATAATAATTCTCTTTATATTGTTAGTGACTATTTATCTTGTTGCGCTATGACACAATTAAAGCGTCAAAGGTACTCATTGACTAACGTCAACTCCGTGCCATTTCCTTTTACTTGTACCATAGTGCTTAAAGCTAAACAGTCACTGGATATTCAAGTCGCTTAAAAGCTGATATAGAAAATAGAAGTAGTTAAATCTCTGCTGCTATTTCAGTTAGGGGTAGCTTTAAACTTACTTCATCAAAATCTTCACTCGGTTGACGGACAAAGCCTGATTTTTCAAATACCTTCAGCATTGAGGCATTATCGCTTCTGACACACGCTACTAAACTATCCAGCTTACGTATTTTGGCAATGGCAATCATTTCACCTAATAAGGTACTTGCCATACCGCGGCCGCGTAAACTTTCTTTGATCACAAACGCTACTTCGCCACTATTAATGTTCTCAATATAATAATATCGCGCAACAGCCTGTATTGCTTCGCCTAAAGAATCCTTTTTGGTAAAACATAAAGCTAAATCGACATGTTGATTAACACTAACCAAGTTACAAGATTTCTCTCTGGTCATTTGGGTAATATGATGGTTGTAGCGCATCATCAAGGTTTCTTTATTATGAGAATAAAAAAATTCTTGTAATTTACGTTCATCAGCGGGTGCTAAGGGCCTTAAAATATAATTTATATTGGCAAAGTTAAAGCGCTTCATTTCAATAGTGCCTAACTCAGGTACAGAGCTAGGAGAGCTCTCTTGATATTCGGGTACCCAGTAATGTTTACGAACATCAGCGAGCAGTTGTTCACGAAATTTAGGGTGAGCAATTTTTATTAACTCTAAAGCACGCTCTCGTATACTTTTACCTTGCAGTGAAGCAATGCCAAACTCAGTTACCACATAAGAAACGTGACCACGAGACGTTACAACACCGCCACCTTCAGTGATATGCGCAACAATACGGGATATTTTTCCATCTCGTGTTGTTGAGGGAAGGGCAATAATTGGCTTGCCACCTTTACTCAATGATGCGCCGCGAATAAAGTCAACTTGGCCACCAATACCGCTGTAAAACTGATAACCAATCGAGTCTGAAACAACCTGACCGGTTAAATCGACTTCAATAGCACTATTAATAGAAACCATGTGGTCATTTTTTGCGATTTTTACTGGCGAGTTAATGTGCTCTGATGGATAAAACTCCACGTGTGGATTGCTGTCAACGAAATCATATACTTTTTGAGTACCTATACAAAAAGTCGCGACAGTCTTGCCTTTATGGTAAGTTTTCCGACGATTATTGATAACCCCTTTAACCATTAAATCAACAATGCCATCGGATATCATTTCAGAGTGGATACCTAAGTCTTTGTGATTACCTAAATACTTTAAAACAGCCTCCGGAATTTTACCTATGCCGATTTGTAAGGTGGCACCATTTTCAATCAACATGGCAACATATTGACCTATTTGTTCTGTACGGCGGTCAACCTCAGGTGGTATCACTTGGGGTAAGTCTTGCTCTGCATTGAGCCAAGCATGAACTTGATTTATATGTACAAAGCTATGACCATTAGTACGTGGCATTTTAGGATTTACTTGCGCAATAACGTATTTAGCGGCTTTGACTGCGGCTGAAACAATATCAACACTCACGCCGAGCGAACAATAGCCAAATTCATCAGGCGGACTTACCATGATAAGCGCCACATCAAGTGGTAAGCTATTTTCATTAAATAAACGTGGCACATCAGAAATAAAACAAGGCGTATAATCGCCACGGCCTTCGGCAATTGCTTCTCTAATATTTTTCCCGCCGATGAATAAACTATTCACTTTAAAAAGATCTTTATGCTCAGGTTTTGCCCAAACATTTTCTGATAACGTTAAAATATGAACCGTTTCAATATCATGCAAACCCGCGCTATGTTCGATGAGATCATCTATTAATGCATTGGGAACGGCGGCATTTGAGCCAATAAAGATACGATTGCCTGATTTTAAGTAATCACTCCACTTAACCGTTTTTCCATCAACATTAGGTTGTTTGTCTTGAATTGTCATGAAATTTCCTTGGCTAATTTTTCCTAGGTATAGGAGGTATATACTCAGTATGCTCCCATAAATAAGGCATTTATTGATCACTGTCAAATGTGTGTTTGTTATATCAGTAAATAAGGTATAATTGCGCGTTTTTAAGGTGGTTTCAGCATGATTTAAGTGCAATCTGTGCTTATTTTTTCTCAACGTTATTTTAATTATTTAAAAGGCTTTCTTTAAGTGTCTATAGAAAAAGTATTTATTATAGGTTTACCTCGAACTGCAACGACTAGTATTTGCTTAGCTATGTTAGAGCAGGGTTATAAAACCGCGCATAATGCCTATACTCAAGCAGCATTCTCTCAAGCACAAGTATTAGCTGATACCCCTATTTTTTGTGATTACCAAAAACTAGATAAACACTTTCCCAACAGTAAGTTTATTTACCTTACTCGCTCACCAGAGCGTTGGTTGCCGTCAATTAAGCAGTTATTGCAGCGTATGATAGTCAATTTACAGCGTAGTGATGGCGGTTTTAATCCTCATTTAAAACGTTGTTATAATGAAATTTTTTCGCCGTTAACCGAAGATAACCTTAATAGTGACGAATTTTTACAGAGCTGTTATAGCCGGCATCAGCAGGGTATTGAGGATTATTTTAAAGGTAGAACACAAGATTTACTTACCATAGATGTAAGTGACGATGACAGTTATTTGCAAATGTTAACTTTTCTTAATATTGATAAAAGTAATGCGAGAGAGGGCGGTTTTAAACAAATTAACCTGGGCGGTAAAGTTAAAGCTTGGCAAGGGCTGCATAACAAGCTGAAGATAGAGTCCACTAATAAAGGTAAAATCGATAAGTTACTTTATTAAGCAAGATCAAGTCTGTGTATTAAAGCGGGATATTAAATATTGTTCCAATGCTTATTCACAGGTAAAATCACGGCAATTTCATCAAATAATGCTTATTAAGTAAACTTCGTTAAGTAACCTTTATTAAGAAAATAAATATTTAGAGAGTAGTAAATATGTTTGAATTAAAACACCACACGGGCCAAGACTGGGTTGATGCTGTAATGGCTGACTTTGACCGTTTTTTACAAGACCACGCGGCTGCTGAGAAAAAGGCATCTGGCATGGCAATGGCGATGTTATCTCATTATCCAGACAAAGCTAAGTTGGTTCGTGCGATGACAGACTTAGCCATTGAAGAGCTGATTCATTTTAAGCAAGTATTAAAGTTACTTGTTGCCCGTGATGTGACTTTAGGCCAAGATAAAAAAGACCCATATATAACTCAGATCCGCGCCTTGTTTCGCAATGGCACCAGTTTCTTTATGATGGATAGGTTACTCGTTGCTGCGGTTATTGAAGCGCGCGGTTATGAAAAATTCTGGTTGGTTTCACAAGCGCTACCTGAAGGTAAAGATAAAGATCTTTATGTCGCCATTGCTAAATCAGAAGAAAAGCATAAGAATTTATTTGTTGAGTTAGCGTATGAGTACTGTGACAAAGCAGAAGTTGATCAACGGTTAGAAGAGATTTTAATTGCTGAAGCTGAAATATGTGCAGGCTTACCAATACGTGCAGTGCTGCATTAATAGTAAGCCCAATAGATTTATACTCACTTAGCGAAAATCAAAAGGCTAGAGGACAGGCATTGATTGAGCAAAATGGCTATTTCAGAAGAATATGGCCTTTATTGTACAGTAAGGTGCATGTATCCAGCGTCCTTGTCAAAATTAATAGAGTTGTTAGCCTTTCAACTAGCCCTTAGGGCACTCTAGCAAGCGGATAACATCACTAAGTGAATGAAATATAGAGTAACTGTATATAATTAATTTTCTTGTTTTAATCGTACTAATGTAGGTTTAAGTTAATCCGCTTGGTATTTATTCTCTTATTTGCGTATCGCTCAAATGATTTATATAAAGTACTTTTTTGCGCAGCAACAACCCTGTGCTTTTTCTTTTACTTGCGCGATACATTTTTAAGTTAATATATTACATTTACTTTTTTACAATATCTCCTACGTTTCGGCGTTTTTCAAAACCTTCTTATGTTCAGAAAATCTGAACCTATCACAAAGTTGGCTAGTATTAGAGGGAATATGTTCAATAGGTTAATCGCTCCGTTTTTACCTCTAAAGATATTACTATTTGATAAACCAAAAAATATAACAATAATATCTTTAAGTTAAAATAACTCAATGTCATCTTCTTCAGCCCCTTCTTTATTTGTCATATCATGATTAAATTCGATTAACGCTTCTTCAATAGGCACTCCGGAAATAACCTTATCAAACATTTGACGTTCTTCTTCCATCGTATACTTACTGCGAATTGTTTCTTGTAATACTTGCCAAGCATTTGGGGAGTACAGTGCTTCGGGGTTAGCAATGAGCTCTGTCAAAGAAGTCAGGCTTTCACTAACATGATCTAATCTTTGGCTTAATTTATCGTAAAACTGAAAGGCGATGATAGCGGAATGTACTTTATCTAAGGCCGTAGATGCAGACCCTTCAATGATTACTCTCATTTTTTCGCTACTTTCATTTTCTTGACTTAATTGGTTAATAGAGCTCTGAATGTCACTTAAATTTGTCGCAAGGCCAGTAAATGATTTCGACAAAGTCGAAACAGAAGAGTTACCTTCATTCATCGATTGGTCTATTTGAGTGATAGCTAAATTAAGCATTACGATAGTTTCTTTTAATTGACTCCAGTCTAAGTCTGGGCGAGAAGAGGTTGAACCTGATAAAGACGTCATTTTTACATCCTTGTTTTAATTAAATTAAAAAGAGAGGTTAGAAAGATAATTATAGAAGTAAATCCAAAGATTTCTGGTTATTAATTTATAAAATTGGTCAAATAACTTAATATATAGTGTTGTTAACGTAATCTAATATTCAAAATCTTACTAAGTTGTTGTATTTTCAGTTATATAATTCTTGGCGTAACATTTGCTTTAATTGGTGTTAAATAACAAATCGTTAACTCATTATTTTTAGTTGAGACAAGGAATAGATATGTCAGTAACTCTGGAAGATAGACCCATAGAAACAGTTCGTAGCGAAGTGATTGATCAACTGATCATGAACTATAGTCATGGCGAAATATCATACGAGGCGTTTGAGCGCAGATTAGATCAAGCGATGGAGTTGGCTAATCATCAAGACTTAGTTGATCTAACTAACGACTTACCACTTGCCGTTGATAAAGCATTTGTTGAAAGTAAAAAACAAGATTTAGCACCAAACTATGTTCCAGGCGAAGCAGAAGAAGTTGATACTATGGTAAATATCTTTAGTAGTAGTAACCGAGGAGGGGCGTTTAGAGTTGCTAAAGAAATACGCTATTTTAGTGTTTTTAGTAGCACAGATATAGATTTTACTGATGCGGTATTTAGTCAGCAAGAAGTACGTATAAAGATATTTAGCCTATTTAGTAGTGATACTATTTATGTACCTGAGAATGTTAATGTTGCTTCTAAAGCTTTTTGTATTTTTGCCAGTATTGATAATGCTGCGCCTAATAATGGAATTAGCCATTTAAGGACAAGCACACCAGTACCAACGATTATCATCGAAGGGTTTTCAATCTTTAGTAGTGTTGATATCGATTTAAAGCGCACAATGAAAGAAAAGTTTATGAAGATGGCTGATAGCTTTAAAAATATGTTTTCCTAATCATTTTGCTTATGGCTTGAACATAGCATCAACTTATTGCTAATTAAAAGGCTCTACGTTCAGTAGGGCCTTTTATGCTTTTAATACCATAGCGCTAACTTTATTAGCCGTATTTAAATTACGACCCGTTGAGACTTGCCCTAGGCATTTTTCTATATTTGCGACAAGTTTAGAACGGCCAATACCTTCAGGAGCGTGTAAATAAAAAACCTCATCGTTTATAAAATACTCTTCTGAGCCAGCGAGGTATTTATCCATTTTTTCTTGGTTAAGTTTAATAGGGCTATGGCAAAAATAAAAATGTACAAATTTACCTTCAAAAGACTGATAAGGGTTATTACTCAAAGCATTAGAGAACTGTGCTTCGCTTAAGATAAATATTTCAGGTGAAAAGCCAAAATTATTTAATACGATAGATCTAATCGCTTCTGCAGGTGCTTGAATGCTTTTTAATACCAGATTACCACTTTGAATATAAAACGAAACATCTTCAAAGCCATCTTTCTCCAACAGTGGCACAAGCTCTTTCATTGGTAATAAGTTTTTACCTCCAACATTAATGCCTCTAAACAATACGATATATTTATTCACGCTTTTTCCTTAAATACAAATGCATAGTCCTTAATTTATCCTAGCGGCTTTTATATTAAAATAGTGAATGTAAATATTGTCGCTATTATTTTTTTAACGGCTTAAATAATAGATTCTATGTAAGTAAAGTGAAGCATTAAGATAACCGTACATCAATTAGAGTTAAAGCTCAGTAATTGATAAGTTAAGTGCTATAATAGGTCATACCACTTCAATATACCCTTAAGGTTAATTATGCGTTTTCTGTCTCGTCGTCTTGTTATGCCCAATGATTTAAATTATGCCAACGCTTTATTTGGCGGTCGCGCGCTTGAATGGATTGATGAAGAGGCGGCTATTTACGCTATCTGTCAATTAGAAACTAATTGTTTGGTTACAAAGCATATTGGAGAAATTAGCTTTGAATCTCCTGCGATGCAAGGCGATGTAGTTGAATTTGGTTTAGAGACAAAGAAAGTCGGACGAACGTCTATTACCGTGACCTGTTTAGTACGTAACAAAGCCACTAAAAAAACCATCTGTTTAGCTGATGATATCGTATTTGTGCAAGTTGATCCTGAGTCACGCTTGCCAATCCCACACGGAAAAACATTGGAAACCTTAGAGCAACAAACCAAAGTAGAAATAAATACGCTTAATATGTAGTGCTTGCTTTAATCGACTATCACCAAGTACTCAGTATTGCTAACACTCACTATTGCTAAGTAGCGGGCTTAGCAATACACTATCCACATTATACTTATTAATGTCCTAAATATTATGTCCTCAGATCGCTTTGGCACTAGTGCCAACTACAAACAACAAGAAAAAGGTTATCGTGACCGAGCATTAAAGTTATTCCCTTGGGTATGTGGTCGTTGTGCCCGTGCTTTTGAGTTTTCTAACTTAAGAGAGTTAACTGTGCACCATATGGATCATGATCATACCAATAACCCAAATGATGGCAGTAACTGGGAGTTATTGTGCATTTACTGCCATGATAATGAACATGCCAAATATACTGACCATGCCAATTATAAAACGGAAGTTAAAGCTGGCGATACCAACCAAGATACCGCCACCTATAATCCATTCGCGGATTTAAAATCAATGTTGAAAAAATAGGGGCTTTGTATTGTAGTGGTTCAGTGATTTTGGCCACCTAACTAGGGGTGCTATCGTGCACCTCATCAAAGTTTAGCTTCGTTGAATTGATGTTTTGATATAGCTAAAAGTATCTATCTAAAATTAATTGAAGGCTTGGGTCACAACAAATATTAGAGGGAGGTGATTGTCTCATAATACCTTTATTACGAATGAATAATTTATCCATGAAGAACCACATCACCTAGTTTTTAAATTCCACTTTTTATTAAGTTTGTCAATCTGTGAATTATTAATAAGTAGCGTCATTCGTTGATCAAATTGTCCAGCTAATATTCTTCCTTTATCAGTATTTGAAAAGCCCATGAATAACTTTTTAGAATAGAGGTGCTCAACACGATAAAGAGTCATATCAATCTGTAACTCTTGCTGGAGTTGAGTCATTTCTTCAAGATTAGTAATAAAATAAGAAGCGCGACCCCGCATTAGCATTAACATACCCGTCTTGCTGTCGGACACCTCTATATGAGTAAAGGTAATTGGAATTTCAGGTATGAAATTGTAACCTTGTGGGTAAAGGATATCCTTTTGATTTAAAGATGATATTCCTTGCCATTCTAAATCCCTGCTAAACATGATTACAACTTCACCAGAAGCCAATGAATGCTTTGGTGTGACATAATCTTCATTTGAGTTAGCCATATATAAGCTGAACGCTGCATCAGCCTCTTTTAATTCAACCATTTTTTTAGCTTGAGAGAAAGGAGCAATATCAAAAATTATTTCGTACCCTAAAGGTTTATAGATAAGTCTAACAAGATCGAAATAATACCCAGTACCATCGGAATTTGTCCAATTCTTCCAGACTGGTGTAACAATATATAGCGTTTTATCATCTGCTTTTAGTGGGACAAGGAAAAAAAACAAACCAAGAAATATGAAAATATTCAAAGCATATTGATATTTTCTAATTAAGAGATAAGCTTTCAAAAACATAATTTACCTTTTTAAATTGAATACCCTTAATTTCCTGATAAGTAAAATATAGCATTTTATCGTTAAATTACATCCTCCCATATGTTCAGTTTTAAAAAATAGTTGAGGTTACTACATTTTATACTTCCTTTATGAGTAAATGTCAGTAGTTTTCTAAAACACTTTAAAATCAAGTTATTATACCAAGTCCATTAAGTTACTTCACACTCCGACTTTGCCAGCAATTTGAGAATAAATAGAATTTTTTGCATATAGTCACTCAATATGAAAGAAGTTTTGTGCGGTTATCTCATTGTTGGAAAGCTCCCAGAGGGCGAGTACCTAATAAAAGGTAAAGGCTTAACTACTGCGTTATTGATTTGGATAAGGATGTTGTGGATGCAGCATATAAGAGAATGCAAACGTTATATGGAGTAAATACAGTGATGATGGGGGTTATTTAAACAGTTAAACTATAGATTGAGTGGTGATGGAATTAAATAAATTTAGTGTTATTAGTTTGTCAGGGCATGGCAATATGGTATTACTGTCACTTATTATTAATGATGAATAAGTCAAATTCGGATTGTACCAAACCCGTTCATTAATGCTCATTTAGCTACCAATAAAGATAATATATGATCAGTCGCCTAATACATATCGATGCAACATCAGATGATAGTTTACAAAGCCAAATACGTCATAAATTAGTGGAAGGGATCCTTGTAGGCTCTTTTGCATCGGGAACTAAGCTGCCATCATCTCGGAAATTAGCGGTACAATTAGGCGTATCAAGAAATACCGTGGTACTGGTTTATCAGCACTTAATCGATGAAGGTTATATTGAAAGTCGCGAGCGTAGTGGTATATATGTCAGTGCAAGTATCTCTCAAGGAAAGGTAGAATTGGACCTACCACACCAGCAACAAAAGGTGAATTATGATGCCACATCAACGAATAACAATCATAGGTTTAAAGGAGCACTAGCAACCACCAATGCCACTTCTTGCCCACAAAATTGGCAGAAATATACTTTTCCCTTTATTGATGGGAAATTTGATTCATCACTCTATCCTGTAAGGGAGTGGCGTGACGCCAACAGTAAAGCTAATACTACCCGTGAAATTTATCAATGGTCTGAATTACAAGGAGCAGAAGATGATCCTATGTTGCTTGATGAAATTCGCACAAAGATATTACCAAGACGAGGTATACAAGCCAATCGTGACGAAATTTTAATTACCGTCGGTAGTCAGCAAGCCCTACATTTAATTTGCCAACTTTTTGTTGATCAATCGGTCATAGTTTCAGTGGAAGAGCCTGGTTATCCTGAAATGCGTGAATTATTAATCGAACAAGGAGCAAAGTTACATTACCAAGCTATTGATGATAAAGGACTCATCGTTGATAAAAAACTGGACCAATGCGATATCATTTACACTACGCCAAGTCATCAAACACCAACCAGTATAACTATGTCGATGGACAGACGAGATGAAGTACTAAAAAAAGCCCATGAACAAGACCTACTCATTATTGAAGATGACTTTGAATTTGAAAGTAACTTCCTTGGTCAACCACATCCTGCCTTGCGCAGTTTAGATAATGATAATCGTGTGGTGTATATTTCTTGTTTATCAAAGGTATTGGCTTCAGGAATTCAAATTGGTTTTATTGTGGCAGATTCAGGTGTAATAACGGAACTTAAAAAAATCAGAAAAATGGTGATGCGTAACCCGCCATTAAACAATCAACGTGCGGTCGCCTATTTTTTATCGTTAGGCTACTACGACGCCTTTATGATGCATCTACATAAGGTTTTCTTTGAACGTTGGCTTACCTTAAGAGAAGCCTTAAATACCTATTTACCAAATTGTATTGATACGGGTCCTATTCAAGGAGGTACAGCTTACTGGATAACGGGTCCGGAGAAACTTGATGGTGAATACTTACGTCAAGAAGCAGCCAAAATGGGGATTTTAATAGAGCCGGTTAAACGTTATTTTGCCAGTACAGCGCACCCCGAAAACTGTTTTCGAATGGGTGTCACCAGTATCCCGAATGAAAAGATTAGAGAAGGTGTTAAAAAATTGGCTGAATTAATCCATCACCTGACCGCAGACTACGAAGAAAAACTAACAAATGCTAAAGGCAAACTTCTAAATGACGATGCATTAAAGCAAGTCCTACCGGGTGCAATTTTAGAATGCCAAATGGTTTATGGTGTACCCTGTTTAATTGAATTATTCGCTGATGGCACCATGAAAGGTCGAACGGGAGGTACAGGTAGTGAAGTAGATAGTGGCCGATGGTGGATAGAAAAAGGCATGTATTATCGGCAATGGAAACTTTGGGCATACGGTGAAATCAAAAGTTTTTACGTTATTATGGATGGTGACGAAATGAAATGGTTTGACCAAAATTACTGTTTTGTTAGACAGCTTGAACTCAATGGATATATAGCCAAGTAAACACAACAATTATAAAGCCACTAAGACCAACTACAATAAACTGGCACCATAGCCACAGGTGAACTGGTACTAACCAGCTCACAAATTCCTCAGTACATTAAGTAACATAAAGCTAATCAATAAAAACAATTATCACTTTATTTAGTGTTCTTGAGAGGTTCATCATGAGTCATTTTTCCATTGCAGGATTACAACTTGCGTTACCATGTGGTGACAACCTAGCAGCTATTGGTGCTGAGATTGTTAAAACAAAAAAACGCTTCCCTTGGCTAAATATGATCGTGTTAAGTGAGTTAGCCACTTATGGTCCAGAAAAAAAATATGCATGCACTTTTCCAAGTGAGGCTGAAAAATTTTACTGCCAATTAGCGAAAGAGCATAACCTTTGGTTGATCCCCGGCTCACTGTACGAGCAAGATGAAGATGAGATTTTTAATACGACCACGGTGATTAACAACCAAGGTGACATTGTTGAGCGTTACCGTAAAATTTACCCATTCTTGCCCTACGAAAAAGGTGTTAGTGCAGGTAAAGATTTTGTTGTTTTTGATGTACCACAAGGTCGTATTGGTGTGGCAATATGTTATGACCTATGGTTTCCTGAAGTTGCCAGACAAATGGTCAGCATGGGAGCTGAAGTACTTATTTACCCAACATTAACCGGCACTATTGATCGCCCTGTAGAGATAGTACTTGCACAGTCAGCGGCAATAACCAATCAAAGTTATGTCATTACCATAAATGCTGCAGGTAGTTTAGGTTATGGACAATCAGTAATTGTTGGGCCTGAAGGTAATATCATTTATCAAGCTAATAGCGGTGCTGAAATTATCCCTATTGAAGTGGACTTTTCATTAGTTAAGCGAAATAGGGAGCGTGGACTACATGGCTTAGGGCAGCCATTAAAAAGTTTTAGAGACAATCCTGTAGAGTTCACTTGTTATCAAAGTAGAGCAGAAAAAATAACCCATAACTGCAACGACTTAGGTGAGCTAGGTTCTTTAGCAATACCAGAATAAATAATAATAACAGCAAAACAAACTGGGCCAATAATATCATTCTATCTGGTACTACGAACAGGCGAATGACTGGTTTACTCTAAAAATAGGCCAATAAAACAACAACAGAAACTGGAGCCATAACATGAAACTTACACAATTTAATAAATCAGTGATCGCAAGTGCGGTAACAAGCACATTATTTTTGTCACTGCCATCTTTTACAGCAAATGCAGAAGAAGCTGAAGTAGCAGAGAAAGGAAAAATTGAACGTATTGAAGTAACGTCTAATAGACGCAGTCAAAGCATTCAAGATGTACCTTATAATGTTTCAGCCGTATCGGGTGATGAATTAGATAGTGCAAACATTGTTGATGCCTCAGATATGATGCGCGGAATTGCAGGTATCAGTGTTGTGGATCGAGGTTATCGTAACTCTGGTAATGTTAATGGCGTTATCATTCGTGGAGTTAACGTAGATAATGGTTCTAATGGCGATGTAGCACTATCTGCGGTGCCTACTGTAGCTTCTTATGTTAATGACACCCCCTTGTATGCAAACTTTATTTTAAAAGATATCGAAATGGTTGAAGTGTTACGTGGTCCTCAAGGTACCTTGTATGGCTCTGGCTCATTAGCGGGTACTGTTCGTTATCGTATGAATCGCCCTGATACCGATGAATTTTATGGCAGTGCCTCTGTAAATTTCAGTCAAACAGATGGCTCTGACGGATTTAATCTTAATAGTGATGTAATGCTCAATATGCCTTTATCTGACAACTTCGCGATAAGAGCTAATGTTGGCAAAGTTGATAATGACGGCTTAGTTGATTATAGCAACGTTTATGTTTTAGATAATAATAATTATGCGCCGGCAGCAAATGGTGGCGACCTCGCCACTGGTGACCCATCATTTCGATCGGTTAAAGACGCTGATACCGTTGATATTACCTATGGAAGAGTTTCGGCATTTTGGCAAGCGTCAGACGATTTAACGTTTTGGCTTTCTCACCAATCACAGTCAGATGAAACAGGGGGAAGGCGCCAAGTTACACGAGGAACACATTGGACAACAGGCACCGAAGAAAGTTACGGAGAATATCAAAATGGTGCTGTAATGTTAGAGCCTTCCGAGCGTGATGTATCGTTAACTTCATTAGAAATAGAATGGAATTTAGGCTTTGCTACGTTAACATCAAGTACTTCAACCACTAAACATGAAGGCATGGCAATCAGTGATAATTCTGGTTTTTATGCACAACAAGAATGGTTTACAGGTTTATATAATGGTACCCCTCGCCCAATGGCAAAAGCGGTTCGTGGTTATGATGATACCGCAATAGCACAAGAGATTCGCTTAGTCTCAAATGAAACAAAAAACAATATCGATTGGGTGGTTGGTTTCTATTACATGGATCAAGATATGGATGCCTACCAAGAAAGTTATATGCCAGGTTGGGTTGAACAAGTTGAAGCAGAAGGAAGCTTACCACTTTGGGAAAGCTGGGGCGCAAATATGGTAGATAATGATTTTCATTATCTAAGAAAACAAAACTTTGAAGACATGGCATTATTTGGTGAGCTTACTTACCACTTTTCTGCTAATTTCAGAGCCACCTTAGGTGCACGTACTTTCAAAAATGAATTCACCAATAATACCGAATTAGACTTCCCTATATGGCCTACCTCTCAACCGGAATCAAGCTTCGCGACTGAAGAAGATGATACCTTATTTAAAGTCAATGTGTCTTATGATTTTGATGACGACACTATGGTTTATGGTACTGTCTCTGAAGGTTATCGTCGTGGTGGTGCCAATGCGGTGCCAAGCGAAGGTTACTTAGCAGAACGTGAAGAGTGGAATAAATATGACTCAGATAGCGTTGTTAACTATGAGTTAGGCTTAAAAGGTTATTTAGATAACGGCGCGCATAGTTATACCGCATCGATATTTTATATCGATTGGCAAAACCCACAATTAAATACCACCACCTATTGGGGATTTTTCGTTGCTGCAAATGGTGAATCGGCAGAAACAAAAGGTCTGGAATTAGAACTGCAAGGTTATTTAACTGAAGATATACATTACTCATTAGGTTATGCATACATCAAAGGTCAACTAACGGATGACTTTTATGTCCCTGACGCTGTCTGGTCAGAAGAGACTTATAGGCTGCAAGCAAGTGAAGGCGATGCTTTGCCTTTAGCGCCAGAGCATACCTTAAGTGCTTCTATAGATTACACTTATACCATGGATAATGAAATGTACTGGATCACTCAGATGAATGGCTATTATCAGTCTGAGTCACAAAATTACCTAGGTGATAACCCTACCTACAGTGCAGATATTGATGGCTTTGCTATTTTAAATGCCAGTACCCGCTTTAGCACCGAAGATTGGGATATCACTTTGTACATTAAAAATATCACTAATGAAGAAGGGGTTACCGGTCTTATTACCGAAGCACATATGGGCACAAAACCTTCAGAAAGCTTTTATGGTAATTCATCAAAAGACTATATAAGTTTACCTAGAACCATAGGTTTATCTGCAGCGTACCGTTTCTAAATAGTTAATGTAAAGAGCCATTTTGATGTGGCTCTTTTTTAACACTATTACTAGTGGCATTAATTAAAACGACAGGTTACTTTATTTATTCACCTTTTAAATGAATCCTATTATGTCTATGTCCAACGCTAAATATCACCTAAACCAAATAAGTGCAGAGCAACAGCTTGACAAACTTTGGCTGCTAATTGATCAACAAAAAGCCTCAGATGCAACAACGGCATGTCAACGCTTTACGAAGCAATACCCTAGTAACGCAGACGGTTGGTTTGCGTTGAGTTTTTTACAGTTTCAATTACGCCAAGCCAGTGATGCGTTATGCTCAATTGATAACGCTATAATCATTGAGCCCGATAACGCTCAATGGCAAGTGCACAAAGCACATACACTATTACTTTTAAATAAAAAAACTCAAGCCCTTGAACTGATTGAGATACTAGATGATGCAGCCTTGAATATTGCAGATGTCTGTGCTGAATTAGCTATGGTTTGCAATAAGCTAAGTGACTTTGATAACGCTG
>Ga0209396_1003595_pt1 | contig 15535 bp, 20 predicted proteins | sample GOMGulsemesocosm_6_FD_184638 | JGI IMG/M metagenome (GOLD analysis project Ga0209396, IMG submission 184638) | Methane-oxidizing microbial communities from mesocosms in the Gulf of Mexico - GOM8C Gulf of Mexico (SPAdes) (version 2) | ecosystem: Environmental > Aquatic > Marine > Cold seeps...
AAACCGCTTACGAAAAAGCACAGGCATAGAAGCCTTACAAACGGTTCACCGCCTAGACAGAGTGACCGCGGGCTTAGTCATGTTTTCAGTTAACCCCGAGACGCGCCATCACTATCATGATTTATTTAAAACACGACAAATACAAAAAACGTATCAGGCCATTGCCAACATTAACGAAGGTGAAAACTTAGTAGGGAAAGAGTGGCAAGTTAAAAATCGCATTACCCAATCCGATCCAAAATTTCTGATGCAAATAAGCGAGGGGGAAGCCAATAGCCACTCAATCATTCGATGCCTAGCGCAAACAGCAGAGCAATCAACAGAACAAGCTAACCAAAAGGCATTATTTGAATTAAGCCCCGTTACTGGTAAAACCCATCAATTACGTCTGCACATGCAAACACTCGGCTGGCCAATATTGAATGACAAGTACTATCCACAATTACAGTCACAATCAGCAGATAACTACTCAGCACCCTTGCAATTACTGGCTAAGGAACTGAAGTTTATAGACCCCGTAACTCAGCAAGCAAGGTGCTTCACTTACGACGGTAACTTATCGTTGGAATGACGTTTCAAACTAACTGCACAGAGCAGTCTACGTAAAATAGTGCTAAATTAAATAAAGATAACTCTCTATTTCAGAGCGAGAAAACGATTATTGGAAATCAATTTAATGATTTTGTATTGTAAATTTTTTAGTGTGACTAAGCTCGCTATATTGTTTTTCCTACTCATGGCCGAACTTACCTTTGCGGCGACACCAGAGAAAACCATTGTTCTTGGCGTAACTGCCCCTGCCTTGAAAAGTTCACAAGTGCAATTTGCAAAAAGAATCTTTAGCGATATCTTTGAAGATCTAAATTACAAATTGCAGATAGAAGTTTTGCCTTCTATTCGTCTGGCTAGACAAACGGAAACGGGGGCCATAGATGGAGAGCTTATTCGTATGTCAGGCTATGGCAATACGCATCCGTACTTAACCAGAGTTGATGAACCCATCTTTCAATTCGTTGTCGCCATTTATAGTAATAACGAACATTTGAACGTCGCTAACTGGGAAGATCTCAAGGGTCTGAACGTTGGCTACAGACGCGGGGTAAAAGTCGTCGAAAATGAGTTGATCAAGGTGTTCAAGAAAAGTGATCTAGTTCAATTTACAGATGTCCCCTATGCTCTAAAAAAATTATCGATGAAAAGGTTAGACGCCTACGTGGGTGTCGAATTCCTCACCGACGAATATTTAATAAGACAGCCGGAGAAAACAGCGTCACATATATTCAAAGTATTAAAACCGAAGAAAGAAAGCGCGCACCTTTTTTTGGGGAAGAACGTCTCTTTTCTTGCCCCAGAGATATCCATCGCGCTTAAAAAAATGAAAGTCTCTGGTAGGTATGATGAAATCAAAAAGCAAAAATAAAATAATTCATCACTAACTAAAAGCCAACACGCTAAATCATTCCAAAAGATCGTCTACCAGTTTACTCAGTCGCGCGACCACATCCGCTGAGGCACGAAAACGAAAAAATGCACCCTCACCATCGGCGCGCTCTTCCAGCACGTCGCAAGAGGTAAAGATCTCGCCGCGTAATGCCTGAGCAGACCAAGGTAAAAAGAGCTCGGACTCAATCAAATTCTTTTGGAAAAACGTCACAATCGACTGATGCAACTGCTTTATATCGTCCTCACGGCGCGCGCTAAGCACAATACAGCCAGGATATTTCGCTTCCAACTCCGCAGTACGCTCCTCCTCTGAGGCAGCATCAGGCAGGTAGTCAATTTTATTGAATACTCGTATGCGCGGCACAACATCAGCACCAATCTCGGCCAATACTTTATCGGTTACTGCAAGCTGCGCCTCAAACCCCGGATCGCCTGCGTCAATAACGTGCAGCAATAGCGATGCGCTAAGGGCTTCGTCCAACGTTGACTTAAACGAAGCAACCAGCCCATGGGGTAAGTTTTTGATAAAACCAACCGTATCGCTCACCAATACCTTCGGCACACTGGCTGGTATCAAGGTGCGCACCTTAGTATCCAGCGTCGCGAACAATTTATTAGCCACTAGAATTTCTTTGCCGGTCAACGCGCGCATCAAGGTAGATTTACCCGCGTTGGTATAACCGACCAACGCCACCTGTGATATCCCAGTTTGCTCCAGACGATGTGCACGCTGGGTATCGCGCGCCGCCTCCATCGCATCAATTTCTTTTTGCAATTCAGCAATACGATCGCGAACTTTTTGACTATCGGTTTGGGCGCGTGACTGCCCTGTACCACGTCCACCAGTTCCGCTGCGCTGTCTTCCTGACGGACCCTCGCGTTTAGCCGCCTCACGCAAGCGCGGCGCCATATAAGTTAGGCGTGCAATCTCAACTTGCACCTTAGCGGCGTGTGAACTGGCGTTGCGATGAAAAATCTCGAGAATAACCACCGTGCGATCCATCACCTCGCAATCAACTTCATTCTCTAGATTGAGTGACTGCGATGGCGAGATTTCATGGTCAACTAGAATAAACTCAATTGGATCTGTAGCCGCCTGTGGGTTAGTCCGCAACAATCTAGCCGACTCGGCTTTGTCGCTTTCTAAGAACTGTCGTATCTCTTCACGCTTACCGACACCCATATACGCCGTCGAGTCGAAAGCCGAACGCTTTTGAGTAAATTGATCAACTACCTCGAGCCCTAAAGTCTTTGCCAGATCAGCCAATTCGGCCAACGACGACTCGAATTCAACATCGCTAACACCGTCTAATTGCACAGCGACGATCAGCGCACGTGGAAGATGTTGCTTCTCTTGGCTTAATATAGGGGGGTTTGACATAGGGTGATTTCTCATGAGTTAGAGGTGCAGACGCTTAAAAATAGCGTCGACAGAGTGCAGTATAACCGTCCCAGCCCGCAGGTGCTCACACCAACTGTTTATTAGCCTTATAAAGACCGAGTATAAAGATAGAAGTCGAGTCCTTTAGCTTTAAAATTCGACTCATGAACAAACCCTAGTTTCGAATATAAACTTTGAGCGGTAAGCATCGAAGGCTGAGTCCAGAGAATTATTTTATTATACCCCTCATTCTTTGCTTGAATAATAAGATTACTCACTAACTTATTACCTAAGTCATTTTTTCTATAGTCTTTCTTAACAGCAAGAAGGTGGACTTCTACTTCACCTTCGTTTGCCAGCTTCCTAGCATTAGACGTCGGTGGAACCATGATGACCAACCCAGCCAAACACTGGTTTTTAATATTAGAGGCAGTAATGATTTTACCTCTTGAACGAATAGCGGCAGCTTCAAAAATTGTCTCTGCTTGCTTAGCGTCTACGTAACCTTCGCCGACATACACTTCTTTTAGCAATTCTGATAATTCATAATCCGAAAAATCGATACAATTTGTTGCTTCAATTTTAAATTCCACGTTCATTCCTTTGGTATTCGCTAATGCTCCAGTGCTTACGCTAGCTTTTTACCTCTGCCATACTTTAAACTTAATACTGAATCTTTAATGAGTTGCTTAGCCAGTCACTCATTCAAAGTTTCTTAAACATAACATTTATAGATCATCCATGTGCATCTATACTTTTTCAACATTTCACGATACCCACAATCACACACAGGACATACACAACTGCATGGATAGACGCGCTATCAAATTCGACTGGAATCGAGCACGAGCATTTCTTGTGACAGCAGAAGAAGGCTCGCTATCAGCCGCTGCCCGAGCATTAGATATGACGCAACCAACAGTTGGACGACAAGTCGCTGCGTTAGAAGCAGAGCTGGGGGTATCATTGTTTGAAAGAACAAATTCAGGGCTCGTACTCACGCAGAGCGGGACTGATTTAATGGCGCAAGTACAAGCGATGGCAGACGCTGCAACCAACTTATCACGATTAGCGTCGGGTCATGCAGAGACCATAGAAGGCCGTATTTGTATCAGTGCGACAGAGATGATTGCAGCCTATACTCTGCCGCCAATAATAGAAAAAATACGCAAACAATGGCCTAAAATTGAAATAGAAATAATCGCCTCAAGCGATACCAGCGACTTATCGCGCCGTGAAGCTGATATTGCCATTCGCAATTATCGACCAACACAGCAGGAACTGATCGCAAAGCGTGTTCAAGATACCTTAGGTCATCTATATGCCTCGAAAAACTACCTGCAAACCCTTCAACATAGACAGTCTCCACAAGATTTAAATAGCGCCGTCTTTCTTGGGACTGATCGCTCCAACCGTATAATTTCGTATCTTAATAAATTGGGCTTCCAGCTAAGTTTAAGCAATTTCCCTATCATCGTTGCCAACCATCTTGTGCAGTGGGAAATGGTAAAGCATGGTAATGGAATTGGCTTCATGACAGCACATATCGGCGATGCAGAGCCTTTAGTTGAAAGAGTTTTACCAACACTTCCAGCCTTTAAAACAGAGACTTGGCTGGTTGCCCACCGAGAATTAAAAACCAGCCGTAGACTCCGAATTGTATTTGATTATTTAGCCGATGAACTCAGCGAATAAAAACATTTCCATCGTGTGATTCAAGCTAACGCATCATGCATTTACGCATGCCCACTATACGATTATGAGCATTGTTTGCGAATATTGACATAGATATACTTTACGCCGCTTCAACATTCCCGCTAAAGCGCGGTTAAAAGTAAGAGAGATCACATTATGAAAATGAGCTATACCGTTCTTGGCACAAACAACATGGAAGCTGCCGTTAAATTCTACGATTCACTTTTCGAACAAACAGAACTTAACCAAGTCTTAGCAACCGACAGAATGACCTTCTGGCAGTGTGAGGATTTTGCATTTGCCATAGCCATACCCTTTGATGAGGAACCCGCAACAAATGGTAATGGCACAATGATTGGCTTTGCTGTTGGCTCTATCGAAGAAGTAAAACGGCTTCATGCAAAGGCAATTGAATTAGGAGGCACCTGTGAAGGCGAGCCAACTCAAAAAGGGCCTCGTTTCTCTGGATATGTGAGAGATTTGGATAATAATAAACTGTGCTTTTTCGAATAAATTCCAAATAAAACAACAATAAGCGCCTAGTCTTTTCTATTTACTCGGATTTAGGCTTCTTTTTTTTGCGATTCGCCTTATCTTCTAGCTTCTTTTGCTTCTCGCTTTTTGTATCCCAGACGCTTGCGCCCAAAAATATCAAACGACCCTGCTTGATGGTGCGCTCACGAATGGCCTCAATCATATTGGCACTGCTTTCCGGCAGATCCAATACCTCAGTCGTCGTGCCAAAAACAGTCTGGATAACTAGGTGCCCTAACATATCCATATCTATCGCACTAATATGCGTAAGCATGCCCAGACGACTCATATCCATGACCATCTCTTTCGCAAAGTGCCCTAGCTCATTACGCATGGCTTCCCGCATCGCGGGTGACCCTCCCGTAATACTTTGCGCCATAAAACGAAACAAGGCCGGGTCTTTTTGTACATGCTCTATATAGAAGTTCACCGAATCAGAAATCATACTATCTGCGGCCAAGCCCTGTAATCGAGCTTGACGCATAATCTGACGCAGCAACAAGCCAAGCTGGTCAGCTAAAGCCAAACCTAATTCATCTAAATCTTTAAAATGCCGGTAAAAGGCATTCGGCACTACCCCCGCGCGTTTAGCCACCTCTCGCAAGCTCAAACTGGAATAGTGGCTACCCTCTGCTACCAGAGCCAAGGCACTATCCATCAGGGCTTTACGGGTTCTTAATTTTCTATCTACCTGACTGACCATACCCTTCCCATACATTAAGCGGTTGTATTTCATCGCACCTTAAACATGTGCTCAAGTGTACACAAAAAACAATAACAAATGATCACCCGTCACAATACTATTGGCCTAAAACCCATATTAAAGCAGCACAAATACAATATAGTTCTTATTCGTGCACTTTTCTTTCAACATGGAATACACCATAAACCATTGTTTTTATTGCCTTATTTCAAATATTAGTTCAAGCGTACCAAATTTCCCACTGGTAAACTCCAAACAAGAAGTGTACAACTGTACACACTTAAGGACGGGAGGACGAACGATGCTCAATACACAAAACAAAAACACATGGCTATATAAAGCCTATACAGAATTTTCAATGGCGCTAGTCAACAATGCCAATATAAAGTCGTATGTCGAACCATTGATTCAACCACTATTCCCGTTATGGAGCGCCAACGACTACCGCGCCCAAGTAGAGCAGGTACGTAGCGAAAGCAAGAATTGCTACACCTTAGTCCTTAAGCCAACAAAAAAATGGCCGGGTTTTCAGCCGGGGCAATATGTAGAGCTGCAAGTCATCAAGAACGGTGCCAAAGTATCACGCTGCTTCAGCATCTCTTCAGCACCCGAACTGTACACTCAATTTGGCAGGATAGAATTAACCATCCGCGCTCAAAACAAAGGCCGAATCACCCCTTGGTTACAACAGGCATTGAACGAAAGCAGTACAGTGGGCCTTTCGGCGGCTCAAGGTGACTTCATTATAAAGGACAGGTCACGTCCTATTCTTATGATTGCTGGCGGCAGTGGCATCACACCATTTCGCAGCTATTTACACAGCCAGGCACATACAGCACTCACGCAAAAGGCAAGCTTGCTCTATTACACACGCTACCAGAATGAGCACTTATTCAAGCAAGAGCTGAACAGAATCAGTGACGGCAATAAGAACTTAAATACCCATTTAATCAGCACCGCAGAAATGGGACATTTTTCACTAAAACAAATGAAGCAACAGTGTCCCGATTATCTTGATTACGACATCTACATCTGTGGCCCAAACAGCATGATTGTAGAAGTTAACAAGTTACTGCTAAAAGCCAAAGTAAATGAAAACAATATTTATATTGAGCGCTTTGGCCCAGCCCCTGTCGATTTCAGCAAGTTAAAGAAAGCGGGCACGGTTAACTTTAGCCAATCGCGCAAGAGCGCCAAGCTTGGTAGCAATACCAACCTATTAGATCTAGCAGAAAACAACGGGTTACAACCTGAATCAGGCTGCCGCATGGGCATTTGCCATAAGTGCTCCTGCCGCAAAAAAAGTGGTGTCGTTTATAACACCTTAACAGACAGCTATTCCGACACGGGCCAAGAAGACATACAACTGTGTGTATCGGTACCGGTCGGCGAAGTAACAATAGAGCTTTAGAAGGAAACTAATATGCCTAAACCCAGCGCAGAAAAATTATTACACTTAGAGCAATCGATGAATGCTATTCGTGATGAAGTCATCGCCGACTTAGGTGATCGCGATGCCAAACATATACACAAGATCATCCGCATACAACGCAGCTGTGAAGTCAGCGGGCGCTTGCTGCTTATGTTCGGTTTCAATCCGATACCTTGGGTATTAGGCGCATGCTTATTAGGCCTTTCGAAAATATTGGAGACGATGGAAATTGGCCATAATGTTATGCACGGCCAATACGACTGGATGAATGACCCTAATATCAACTCCAAAACCTACGACTGGGATACCGCCTGCCCAGGAGAATCGTGGAAAGAAACGCACAATCACGAACACCACACTTATACCAACATACTGGGCAAAGACCGCGACTATGGTTATGACCTATTGCGCCTAACTCATAAAGAAAAGTGGCACCCTGCCAACTTATTCCAAGTTATTTATTACGGTTTACTTAGTGTGTTTTTCCAGTGGGGCGTTGCACTACATGAATTGAATTTTGGCGGCATCCTAAAAGGCGAAATTAGCCTAAAAGAAAAGAAACCTTTCTTAAAGCAATTTGGCAGAAAAGGTGCGCGCCAAATATTTAAAGATTATATATTTTTCCCGCTCATTGCTGGTCCATTTTTCTTGCCCGTATTGCTAGGCAATATAGTTGCCAATCTAATTCGCAACTTATGGACCTCTACCATTATCTTTTGTGGCCACTTCCCAGGGGAAGTGGAAACCTTCTCGATTGAAGAGTGTGAAAACGAAACTAAAGGACATTGGTATTACCGTCAAATGCTAGGGTCAGCCAACTTTCAAGGCAGCACGTTATTGCACACATTAAGTGGCAACCTTAGCTTTCAAGTAGAGCACCATTTATTCCCAGACTTACCAGCACACCGCTTTGCAGAAATATCTCCTAAGGTACAAAAGATAGCAAAAGAGCTAGGCATCCCCTACCACACAGGATCATTTTTCAAGCAGTACGGCAGTGTACTTAAACGTATTTTTGTTCACTCATTTCCAGAGCCAAAAACAGCTTAGAACGATGATATAGTAAGATGAATGAGACTCCTCACCGCAATGTGGAGTCTTTTCTGATTGGAAAATAAAACTATTGAATACCCAACAATTACAGCGACTAGAATCTGACTTAAATTCAGTTCGTGACCTCTTAATGTATGGCCAAATTTAGTTGACCACGACTATGTATATCTATTCTAGGATTTCCCATGCCATCCCTATTGCTGAAAAATAGATTAATACAGTGCACAAGATGGAAATAACTAAACCAGAAATTATCGTAGGCCATTTTCTGTAATCAGACCTTTTACCCATCTCTGCATTGAAAACTAAAGTAGAAAGTATAACTCCGCCAATCATAAACATTAAAGAACCAAAAACGGCACACACAGCCATTTTCATAGCCAGTGACACTGGAAAATACACTGCCGGTCGCTGAACTAAGCCATAAATAATACCCGATACCCAGAAGCTTCCTACACTGACGAAAATGACTACAAATAGATAAGCGATCAATTCCATTTTTAATACCCGATCTCTCCAGACACATATCTCCTGAGCACTCAACACCGAGTGTGACTACTAGGGGATGCACCACGAACAAGACCCAAAAAATAAGTTTAATTCATTGTAGCAGAAGCATGTTAGCGCATTACAGCGCCAAGACAAGGCTGATTCAAGCTGTGACGACAGCCTGATATTCTAACAACCCGTGAAATCGAGCGCCTAATTCACGGTACGCATGGGCAATTTAATCAATACAAAGGATTTAATTAATGATTAGCGAAACTTAGAGTTTATCGCCAGTATTGGCGAGGCTTAATGACATCTATATTCACTTCAGCTAAAAAATAGATAAATGCTATCTCAATATTCATCTCATTTGTTTCTAGCCAAGAATCTTCAATATAAATGTTATTAGTAGCAATTCTATTACCCGCTCTGAATAGAGTCTTCTTGGCATGGTTACTTACCTTTTTATTAAGATAGGCGTCTACTATTTGGGGTGAGCTCTCAGAGCGAGTCAGGCTGAACTCGTTGACCATAATTTTCTTCTAGGAAAGCCGCCAATGATTCAGTAAAGCGCTCATCTCCCGATCGACTTATGTCATATTCAGAAACTTCTTTACTCATCGTAAATCCGATTTTGGTGAAAAATATCAGTATACATATTTTGATGATAAATACAGCCAAGCTACGCCTAGAGCACGATCAAGTGTATCTCTAATCCTGTACGATATATTTTTCAAAGCCGCAGTAGAATCACTGCCCTCGTGAAAAGCCATTCCTTGAATGGTTCGGCGAGATGTCATTTTATAAACTCTAGATTATTCTAAACTGGAAGTGACCGAAGGCCAGCAGGTTTATATAAGTTTGGCATCTTCACGGCTATTAAATAATTATGTAGACTCTCGTTATATAGAATCTTGCGGAGGTTATGCATCACTTTTTTGATTCTGCACCTATAAACACAGAAAACCAGCCAATGTTTAAGCAAACATTCCAATTTCAAATTTTTGATTCAAAATAAATAAGTGATCTCATGCAAAAGCCACTCAGACAAGCCAAAAGTATTGATAACGTTTTTAACAGTGCTTATTGGCACCTTGGTCAGAAAGATTTTTTGATCGCGGAAATTCGTAGCAAGCTGGAGCGTAAAACAGAAAACAACGAGTGGATAGAAAAGGTGCTTGCCCATCTTATTGAACATCAATATCTAAAAAGCGATTTTGAATTTTGCAAGCGTTATTGTGAATCCGCTTTTCATAATGAAATTGGTAAAATTGCCATCACCAAAAAACTAAAACAGCGCGGCGTATCAACCAGCGATATTGACCGAGCCATAGAGGAAATTGTTGAGCAACAGGCCATTGATTTTGATGAAATGGCGACTGCACGATTACAGTCACGCTACATTACTTTTGAAGGAATAGACAAAGAAAAAGTCTACAGTCAAATGATGACCCAAGGATTTTCTCGCGGACAAATCGATCAAGCGTTATTGGCGCATCCTGAGCAAGAATCCCTGCGCAGTAAAATGGTGATCAAAGCGGATAAAGCCGACCTTTCTGCTGAAATTATGAAACTGTATCGCAAAGGAAAAGGACAGTCATTCATCCTTAATGATTTAAAACAGCGTTTAATAGATGTCAGTGAATTTGAGCAAACTATTTATGAGCTAGAGCGAGCGGAAGATATTGATTTTTACCAAAGCTGCCTTGATCAATTCGCTAAAAAAAGCTTTGATCTATCAAGCTATAAAGACAAATCAAAAGCCTATGCCTACCTATCGCGAAAAGGCTTTAATAGCGATCAAATTAAAGAGGCATTATCGGTTGATAAAAATTAGAGTGTTGGATTATTATCAACCGATAAATACCCCGAGGCAGGCCTCATTCGAATGACCCGTTTGAACAGCGGGTACATAAGCAGCAGTCAGAAATCAGCAGCTAGGCGAAGATGTGCTACCTAAAGCACCATAAGCCCAGGGCAAACGCATGAAAATCACACCTCTAAACTGGTGACCAGTTAGCATCTTCATTAAACCTAATCCTGATTTATACTCTTGATTCATACGATACTCGATAATTGAAGATGTTTACGCCTGCATTTGCGGCGGTTTGGGAACGAGGAACGAGCGGAAAAACCGTCCAAACCACGTAGTGGTTGATGCAACATGCACTTGTTAAGTCTTACTCAACTTTCGAATAAGGGACATTATAATCAATAATTATTTTAGACATTATTACATACTCAAATGATTTATTTTTAAAGTATATATTCCCTTCAGTTGCATAGAATATATCTGATAATATACGGTCAGAATCATTAAGATTATGATTTAGCTCATTCACGATTACTCCAGATTCATCAGTGGATTCTGGGCCAACTTTATAGACACCAGAAAAATCTGTTTCACGATCAATATCGCCACTACAGTCTATTGAGCAATAAATTTCTGAGTGACGTAAGTAACTATTGTCACCATGATAAGTTCTTTCTTCATATACGCTATAGTTACCATTTTGATTAGGACATTGATTTGTTCCAATAACAAAACCCTGATAACAGGAGGATTTCCACTTTCCTAATAGATCAATATTTTCAACCTTCGTAATGCTGTCAGAACTAGATTTACTATCCTCTATACACCCCAGTAAAAGCATAAATAGAGTAATTATTGTAATAACTTTTAAATTCATTAATCCCTCGAAAACTTAACGCCTGCATTTGCGGCGGTTTTTTAGTGAGGCACGAACGGAAAAACCGTCCAAGCCACGTAGTGGCTGAGGCAACATGCACTTGTTGAACGAAGCCGCTACGCGACAGAAAAGCAAAAAACTCACCATCAACAATAATTCCTCTACGCACTCTCCACCGAGTGCGACCACTAGAGGATGTTCAAATGAATAAGACCCAACAAAATAAGTTCAATTCACTTTACCAGAAGCATGTTAGCGCATTACAACGCCAAGGCAAGGCCGATTCCACTATCGATGTGTATGCACGCGCTGTTCGCCGTATCACAGAGTTTTACGATCAATGCCCAGACAAGCTCACTCTTGACCAATTAAAGGATTATTTTACGGCTCTCATTAAAAGCCATTCCTGGAGCACCGTTAAAATTGATCGCAACGGCCTTCAGTTCTTTTATAAGCATGTGCTGAATAAAGACTGGCAGTGGGTTGAAATCGTCAAACCACCTCAGTAAAAAGTATTACCCGACATTCTAACCATACGAGAAATTGAGCGCCTAATTAACGGTACACGAGAGCTTCGATATCAAACGTTTATCCTTGTCGTTTACAGCATGGGTCTGCGATTAGGTGAGGCGCTTAACCTCAGAATCGGTGATATCGACAAAGAACGAATGAAGGTTCACATTCGTATGGGCAAAGGAAAAAAAGATCGCTTCGTCACTTTGCCGCAGGTCAGTTTATTGGCCATGAGAAAATACTGGAGTACCCATCGCAACCCTTCCTATATTTTTCCCGCAGGTAAAAACCCTGAACAACGCCACAGCACGAAATGGGCCATGAATGCCCAAAAACAACGGCGCTTTACACCCAGCTAACCGACGTAACCCAACAAAAAACGGATGCCATTATCAACCGCATGATAAAGCGATTAAATATTCATCTCGATGGAAAGGTGTAAATATGAATACACCCTTTCATCACTCCACTCAGCTGGCCGATATTGCAAAGCAATACCTTCCATTATTCAAACAACAGCATCACATAACAGAAAATCAATGGTCAGCTTTAAATGCCATCATCGGTTGTCGCACTCAACAATATGGCCAAGTTCATTTGGCCTGCAATGAGTGTCAAACTCGTACCAGTCATTATCAATCGTGTGGCCATCGAAGTTGCAACAGCTGTCAAAACCACAGCGCAACACAATGGCTCAACCGACAAGAGCAAAAGCTATTACCTGTTGAATACTTCATGGCTACGTTCACACTCCCCTTCGAATTAAGAGCCTTAGCGAACGCAAATCAGACCTTGATTTATTCTTTGCTCTTTCAATGCGCCACTTCCACATTGAAAGATTTTGGACGCAACGAAAAAGGTTTTCACGCAGAGTTAGCCATGACCGCCGTATTGCATACGCACACCCGAAAGCTCGATTACCATCCCCATATTCACATCATTGTGCCCGCGGGAGGCATCAATAAAAACAGAAAGGAATGGCGTAAGATAAAAACGAAATACCTATTTAATGGTTTTAAATTAGCGACTGTATTTCGGGCAAGGCTGATATCCGCCATCAAACAAGCAGGGTTATCGGTTCCCGACAATCCGAGAAAATGGGTTGTGCAATGCCAGCACATTGGCAAAGGCTTGCCTGCCATCAAATACCTTTCACGCTACTTGTATAAAGGTGTGATTAGTAATCACAACATCATTGCTAATGATGGCAATAACATCACCTTCCAATATACCGATAGCAACACAAAAAAGACAATGATCCGAAAACTCAAAGGTGAAGATTTTATTGCTTTAGTTTTGCAGCACACACTGCCGAAAGGATTTCGGCGAGCTAGAGACTATGGATTCTTGCATGGTAATGCCAAAAAGATACTAACGCTCATTCAGATAGTATTGAAAGCTAGTCTGCCGATAAAAATAGAACTCGAAAGGCCAAAGTTCATCTGCAAATGCTGTCATCTACCAATGAACATTATTGGTTTCAGTAAAAAGAAACGACCGGAATTAAGCGTAAGCTGACAAACTCACTTGTACGGTGAGCTATTCACTAAAGAATGGAAGGGGTTCAGTTTAATGATTAGCAGAATTTAAAAATCATCACCAAAGTTGGTGAGGCACAACGACACCTATCAAAAATAGAGGTATGATTTTTACCTCTATTCACTTCAGTTGAAAAATAGATAAATGCTATAAAGGGAAAAGCAACGAGCCTGATTTACCGGGTTCGTTCAACAATAGGATAGGTCGCGGCTTCGCGCGACTTATCCTTATTCGTTAAATGATTTCATTTTAAAACCCACCATCTCCAAAAGTAATATCTGGATATACAGAAGCAGAGGAGCTTTTTCTTCCCTGCTTTATCCGATCCATTTCTTTTTCATGGAGCTCTTTTTTCAGCACTTTTTTGCCAAGATTAATTTCTTCTTTCTCTTCCTGCGTAAAAGCCTGATCAGGCTGTAATGGCGTACCACAATACATGCATTTGTTAGAGGTGGTTTTCTGAATCTTTTGGCCACATTTCGAACAATTACCTTTATCCATAAAAAGTACTCATCACCATTTAACGCCAATATTGTGGGGCGCTGAAAGCGTCCCAGTGCCGAAGGCACGATCACGAATGCCTTGTTCTGTGCAGGCTAACATACAAGCCCTGGCACTTTTGATTGAAATATCTCGATTAGCTTTTCATCCATATATTCATAATCATCTGGAATATCTAACGAGATTACTTTTTGTTCTTTAATAACTCGGCCGAATTTATTGCTTAATTTCTTTTTATGCGCCTTTTCCATGACAAAGATAATATCAGCCCACTCGATATCTTCGACACTAACATGAGTCTCCGCATCGTTACTGATGCCAGCCGAATAAACTTCCCAGCCTTCAACATTACTGAAGATCGCTTCAGCCGTTGGACTTCTAAGTTTATTTTTACTGCATAGAAACAATACCTTTTTCATTCACTCTCCAAGAGCACAGAACGCCAATATTGTGGGGCGCGAAAGCGTCCCAGTGCCGTAGGCACGATCACGAATGCATTGTTAAATGGCAGTTTACCATGGTGAAATGTAATGATAAAAATCTCCGAACGACAGCATACCTTTTGATAACGAATACTTTAACCCTCGGCCTTTCACAATCTGATAGAAAAAAACCGGAATAAAAAATACAATAAATAACAGCAACTCTATTAGATAAAAAGTAGCGAAATATATGGCAGCTTGTGCACTGCCAGCCAGAGAACTTCCAACTACTAAGGTTAAAAATATAGCATTAAGGAAAAGCAACGGGCTAATCAATTTCTTTGCTGAGTTAACTGTGATTTGATAATTATCTATCACTCTATGCTCCTAGCCCTTTAACGCTTTAGCTAAAGGGCGTGCGTCTAGCACGTCCGATGGAGGCCGTCTTTTTGGCCGGAATGAATTTCAGCGTATTGTTATGCGGACCTTTAATGAACACACTCGCTAGAATCATAATCATATTTTCCGCCACTATCTAAGCAACTATCGATCACAAAAAAATCATAAGCAGATATACCGATAAAAATCAGCAACACCCAAGATAATAAGCCAATAATTAATACAAAGAAACCATCTGGTTCTACATCTGAATTGAACGGTTTACAAATTAGAAATCCTGCACCTTTAATCAGAATCTCTAAGATAATTTCAATAAAAATTCGGCTAATTATTCTAAATATACCACCAAATATTTCGCCTACTATTTCAGCTGGCATGAACACAATTCCTTAATTCGCATAACGCTCGCAGCATGGGCCGGAGCAAATTGGCGCTTTTTGTGCGCAGCACAAAACGTGACAGTTTGCGTAGGTCCAGCCCGAAGGGCGAACATGGCTGCGCTTGTTAGCAGTATTAATGCCCCATGACTTGATGAACAATTTCATGAACGCGCTCCATTGTAATTCCGTTTTCTTGCTCTTGTGCTAAGGGGTGTTCCGTTAACTCGATTTCGATTGTAGGAACGTTGCCTATTGGTTGTGACTGCACGCTTGTTTTAAGATGCAAGGTTTCTGGATAGCATGGCAGCTTGGTACTTAACCAACCAAAATACGGATCGCACTTTTCCCTGCCTTTAGAATC
>Ga0209396_1003596_pt1 | contig 15526 bp, 14 predicted proteins | sample GOMGulsemesocosm_6_FD_184638 | JGI IMG/M metagenome (GOLD analysis project Ga0209396, IMG submission 184638) | Methane-oxidizing microbial communities from mesocosms in the Gulf of Mexico - GOM8C Gulf of Mexico (SPAdes) (version 2) | ecosystem: Environmental > Aquatic > Marine > Cold seeps...
ATCCTTACCAGCGGTACAAGTGTGCGGCTTTCTAAATCAAAGCTTTCTTAATGACTTACGACTCTGCGGGCTCGCCGAAAATAAACGCCAGCGCCTGCTCTTCCGGTACCCCACGGCTCACCATCGATTCAACAAACTCAACGGATCTCTGTTGCCGTTCCAGGCTGGGTATATCGGTGAGCAGCTCGCTCATAGCGTCGAGTACGGATTGTATGTCGAGTTCCGTCATGGCTTGATCCTTTTTATTTGGAGCTGGTGCGGTGTAAGCGGTCAATGGGTCTGAGAGAGAGTTTGAGAAGAGGGCTTAAATGTTCATCTGACCCCGGTTTTACGGAGTGGATGATCATTACTCTGGTTAAGATAGATTAAACCGAGTAATTACTAAAACTCACAAATAGCGCCTCCATCTAGCAATGAGACACCTCAGTTTCACTCTATTGAAAGACTTCAACGGGTTTTAAAGAATAAGCTGATTCAGTTTACGGCTGAGCAACATAAACTAGCCACTGATAACGCCACCCCCTCCACCCGTTAAGAACTGAGCAACTTCACGGTAGTCCGCGAGTGAACCATGGTCTCGATCTTCGCCCCTTAGTGTTTTGACCATAAGCGAGTAGAAGTCTCCACCCTTCGCCAGTTCTTGAGCTTGAACTAGCGGTGACTGGTCCTCGTAATTAGGGGAATTAGCCAGCTCTGGTCGCTTTGATAAGATCAGCGCCACTATCTTCTGGTTCCCCATTTTCACAGCCGTATGGAGAATTGAATGCTCAGCAATATCTGTCATTTGTAGTGCGCGATCGCCTCCTCGTTCAGATAGTAAAGCCTCCAGGCTTTCTAAGGAGTTCGCCGCAACGGCAGCGTGAAGAGCGGTACGCCCTTTAAAGTCTTGCAGGCCAACATCCGCTTCCTTCGATAGCAGCCGATCTCGTATTACCGACTCACCATTATTCACAGCCAACATCAATGGTGACTGCCGCTTCCAATCAGGTACGTTAGCTAGCTTTGGCCAGGCATCGATGATCAGCAGTGTTGTCTGCCTGATACTCTCACACATAGTAGAGAACTCGGTTGCAGCAGCTCGATTGCTGGCCATGAGCGGGTGCTTCTTTTTGGCCTCAAAATCGGAAAGCATCTTTAACAAGAGCATCAATACAGTGTCACCACGTACCTCCCTTGAGCGTTTACCGCCCAAATCTGACTTATTACGTTTAAGCCACTGTTGCATCTCATCCTGACGGCCTTCCTGCACCAGCTTCAGGCCAGCGCACATCTCATCGATACTCGCTAAAGACAAATGATCTTCTCGCGGTTCACCAGGGTAGGACTTATACAGGTCATCCCAGAAGTATTCGGCAAGAGATACCGCGACGTCCTCAAATGGGGTATTAGGATCAAAACCCTCCTCAAAGGCATCGTTGAGCAGCATGTTTGAGTAGTAATATTGATAGTTACTTAAACTGGACTTTTCTCTTGGAGCCCCGGCCTCCAACGCCAAGCCGTCTCGAGCAATTTGCCCGTGTAACTGACCATAACTGCGCTCTCCACACGCTATCAGCGCCTCCTTAAATGTTGCTCGAGCTTCATCGAATTCATTACAAGAGAGCTGGTGCTTAGCTTTGTAGTTGAGCCATACGGCCTTACATAGCTCTTCAGCCCCAAAGCGCTTGGCTTCAACCAACAATTCTTCTACTTGATCTCGACTTGCTGCTGTTTGCTGCTGGCGATCATCATTATGAAGTATCAGTGATAACTCAGAGATAACAGCACCGACCTTTTGCTCGGGAGTTCTGGCTAGCTCTCTCATCCTCTGCGCAGCTTGCCAACGAGCTTTAAAGCTGAGCGTTGTATCCTGCAGCAATGATGACACCGCGCGGTATTGCTCCACGGCCTGTAACACACGCCAGGGAGACTTAGATCGAATGCGGCCCTTTGCAGATTTCAGCTCCGTATCTTCAGCCGCCCACTGTGCCCATCTTGCCTTTTTTACCGTCACCACCTCCTGTGCCGAGGCTTCGTCAAAATGGAGCAGAGTCTCCAGCGGCTCACCGGCTGCCAAGTCATTGAACATACGGGATAACTGATGCACTAAGTTTTCGGTACAGTCCGCAGACACCGTCCTCATCACCGATAAAAATAAGTCTTTCCGGTATAAGTTCGGAATGGCTGCATCAAAGTACCTATCCTGCTCACTCCAATCCCTAGGAAATTCAATATGAGCATCCATTGCCAAGTTATAACTAACCTTCAATATTTGGATCAGCTGTAACACCTTATTCTTTCTAGGGTCAGCACAGGTGTAATCAACGCCATCGCCCAACAAGAGGTCAAATAGAGCTTTATAGCCTGCCTGTGCAGCCCTAGCGACTAACAATCGCTGACGAATGGTTTTCACAGAAGGCTTGGCGTAGCGCTCAGTAATTACTTCGACAAACCTTGCCTTTACTGTTTCATCTACATCATCGCTAACGCGGCTTAAGGCGCACTCCACCACCTCGTGGTCGGGCACCTCATGCAGTAAGCTCTCTGCTGTTAGTCCTTTGTTTCCAACAAAATCTTTCACAGCTTCAAATTTGGCTTCTGGGTCAAGGCCATGCTCAAGACTGAGCACTCCTTTAAAGTCCAGCTGAGCTTCGTCAGAAAAATAACTTTGAATAGTCGAGCGCGATGGCGTTACGCTCTTGCTTTTTCCCCAGTTATATAACGTTCGAGATACACTCGCCTGATCTAAACTACCGGCCAACTGTGGGGCCATCGCTGTCAATTGATCACCAAGTAGATCTTCCAACCATTCGCACACCTGTGTGAACGGTAACTTCAGCTCATCACCACAAGCCTCAGGCAGGTACCAAAGTTTCCCACCAGGCATGCCCTTCCCCTGAGACTCTTCTATTTTCCAGTAGGCCAGTTGCTTACCCAAGCTAGGCATATACAGGTATCCGGCCAGATACCAAATAACCTGTCGAGGTTCGGCTTGATGGGTACAAACCAGATTGCGGATACGCTCATTAAAACTGCCCCATTGCTCAATGTTGGTAAACAGATCAGCCGTTAAGTTATCGGCTAGATCGAGTTGCTCAAAGATATTGCCAACCAGCTCAAAGAAGGAGCGCTGTTTGTTGGCCAACTTCTGATCCAACTTAAGAAACGCTGTTTTCTTCTTTGAATCAAATGGGATATCCAGCCTGCGGTGTACCTGAAGTAGAATACTCTCAAAGCTTGGCATTGATGCCATGTGTATAACTCCTTTAACAATGTTCGTTCCATAGTCCCTATGGCGACCAAACTTGTCACTGAAACGGCTCGCCTACCCCTTAATTTTTACCTATATGAGGGGTGGGTGAGCCGTTTCATACTAATGAATTAGTGATATTGGGACCCTGCAGGCTTCATTCAAGGAGCTATACCCATGCAGTCACCATTCCACAAAGAACTGGTCATCAACTGGCACATAACAGAGGCCTGTAACTATTCATGCCGTTACTGCTACGCCCACTGGTGTAAAAACAAGCAACGAGAACTAATCCATGACACCAAAGGCATCAGAGCATTGCTACAAGCCATATCTCAACACTTCAGCACAAATAGCACGGAGAACAGACTGTACCGGCAACTGAACTACGCATCCGTACGACTAAATATTGCTGGCGGAGAACCCTTGCTCTACCCACAAAAGGTTATGGAGATAGCTGATACAGCCCATGACTTGGGAATACGTCTTTCCCTGATCACCAATGGCAGTCTTTTCAACGACAGCTTGATTTCGCACTTGGCCCCGAAGCTTTGCATGCTGGGGATTAGTATTGATTCAGATACCCCTCAGACCAACAGGAATATAGGCCGCAGCGACCATAAGGGCTTGAAGCTTGATACCTGCAGCCTTACAGAACACATCCTGGCTGCACGTAACCTCAACCCTGGATTACGAATTAAAATTAATACTGTGGTAAACAGTGAGAACTGGGAAGAAGAGCTTTCAGGCCTACTCAATAAAGTGAGACCTGAGCGCTGGAAGGTTCTGCGAATGTTGCCGGTACTCAATGATGACTTAGCGATCAATGATGAACAGTTCCGGTCATTTATCGACAAACACCCCGATTTCTCTGATGTGATGTCCATTGAAGATAATGATGAAATGTCTGAGTCCTACCTGATGATCGACCCATTGGGACGCTTTTTCCAAAACACTCCCAATTCATCAGGTCAAGGTTATCTATATAGCGACCCCATTCTTTCCGTTGGAGTAGCGTCCGCCCTAAACTCGATTCAGTTCTCTCCTGAGAAGTATCAACGTCGATATGAGGAGGAGAGCTCATGAAATACAGTGCCAATAAAGAGATCCATAATCAGGTCAAGACCCTTATCAAACAAGGCTGGTCATTTACATGGGGAGGTAAGCACGGAAAACTGCAGGCACCACTGAGAGGAGTCACGATTACAGTACCTAAGACCCCCAGCTGTCACAGGGCCGCGACAAACTTCGCAAAGGACATAAGACGGAAAGTACTACAGCATCACGGGTGTAAGGTGTTACTACCTAGAGACTAATCAAAGCAGTCAACGGGCCTACAGTCACTCGCTTAAATCATGAGCACACCATTTAAGGCATGTTAAACCGAGTGATCAATTGAACGAGTTTTGCATAGACCTCAGGAGTTGATTGAGCTGAAGACCTCAAAACCCACCGCTGCAGCGCCTTGGGCCAAGCTCATCACCGCTCTCGGCCAGCTGCCAGCCATCGGCTTTTTAGTTGATCATGCGGGTACTGGTAAAACCTGCCCCATTAAGAAACCCTCAACTGGAAATCTATAAACGTCCGAGTTTGCGAGCTGTTTAAACGCCACTTCTGATGCGCTGACCTCACACAACCACTGATTCATCCCTGCGGGCTGATTCTGTACAAATGCACTGGGTAGAAATAATCCAACGCAATGTTCTCTGGCTGCCGCCCTGGCAGAGCGATACTCAAAGGCCTCCACTCCCGCTTCGCGCATCGCAGACCCTAACGCCTGAGTATCGCCATAATCAGTCGGATGGGTTAGCTCATGCTCGAAGTTACTGAACGGAGGGCTTTGCAACTGGATACCAGCAGATGTGGAGTAATCGACCCAGAACAAGGTGTGCTCAGAGCGAATACAGGGCTTGACCGCTTCAGCTTCGATTGAGCCCCAAAACACGAAGCGATAATAGGCGGACTCGGCTAGCGTTGCCGCCATAGAGCAGCCGCCATAGAAAAGGCTTGGCTCATGGGTACGACCAAAGCGAGAACCCCACTTGAGAGGCGGGTAACGGAAAGGTGTTTTGAGTAAATAGTGGTAGTCGCCCTGTATATCGGGGTATTCAGGCTTTACCGCCTCCAGCAGATCCTCTAACAGAGCCTGCTCTTCAAGTGTATCCACATAACCCAAAGTGGCCACCTGCTCTTGGCTCTCAACCAACCGGTACAGCGTACCGGCGATCGGCCTGATTTGCTGTGGCCCTTCACTATCCGTCCAAATCACTAAACCTTACCTCGCACCGCATCGACAAACTGAAGCACTGACACTAGCCCCTGTACCGTCGTCACCTGCTCAGCGGGTACACCGCCTGTGATCTTGTTGGGAGAACGCATGAAGTGCTGCATCCATTCAATATCGCCGCCCGCTAGGGCAAACAAGGCCCTGGCCATACGGATCAGCATCAATGCCAGCTCCCCTTCCTTCGATGCAGGGTCTAAAGAAGGCTTCTTGCCCAAACGACTGACCGCCGTGCGGTGTAGGCCAATCACAGCTCCCAGATCGGTTTGGCTCAGCCCAAGCTGCTTAGCGGCTCTTAATACAGCTTTGGCCAACACGGCCTCAGGGGCTGGCCGATCATTTACAATAGCGCTCATAACTCCTCCAATGCCTCATACGCACAAACTCTATCATATAGTGCAATTTGCACAACCATTAAAAGGCTGTATCTTTGCGTTAACAGCTCCCTGACTAGCAGTTCAATAGTCCAAGTCACACCGCTATTAAGACATAGTAAACCGAGTAAAAATTTGACCTGCCCCAACCAGTGAGCAAACACGAAAATCAAAAATCTCTCGGCGCAACCCCCGCACAGAGCTTTAGGGCCACTACTCTTGCTGCAGCCAGCGGCAGCCGCTGCGCCAGGTCGCCACCGCCACAAGCGGTACTGGGCTTCCATGTTCCAACAAGACATCATAAAACGCCGCCACTCTGGCCAGGTGCTCGTCGAGCAGTGCCTAGATGACTGCACCGGCAAGGTGTGGTCCGCCAGGATCAGCACCGACGACCATCGCTGCATTGCACACAGGCTCACCCCCAATGCATTTATTGTGGCGGCTTAGGACGCCTCTGAATAATGTCGCTGCAGCTCAGGCCTTCAGGCGACTGATAAAACCATCGAAAAACCACAAAAGAATACGGCCGCTAAACCATGCTAATTAGAGTGCACTCGCTTTGAGGTCACTCAAGACCTTACGGTGGAAGAAGGTGCAGATGGAAAGCCAAGCATTAGAGAGTCGCCCTGCTGTCTCAAGGATCAAACGTCGCTTAACCGAGTGTCCGGTTTAAGCGGTAGGGTTCACATCCTTGCCCCCCGCGGGATACCGTTCATCCTGAACATAAAAACCGCCAAGATTTCTCTGACGGTTTTTTTACAACAAGAACGCTATACGTTCAAAGCTCTTAACGCATGCTGTGGATCAGCCTCAACAATTCTCAAGAGCGATCGTGCTGCTCCCGTTGGATGCCGACGACCTTGCTCCCAGTTTTCTACTGTGCGCTTACTAACCCCCAGAACAAGCGCAAACTTATCCTGCGAAAATCCCATCTTCTCTCGGATGGATTTCACTTCAGGCTCTGGATACTCAAAACTACGTGAAGCTTCCTTACCTTTGACGATTGCATCCATTTCCTGGACGCTACTCATCAATTCTTCGAACATGCCCTTTTCCATGACTGCCGCCTCACAACGACTGCGCGTAACTGCTTAACTTGCTCTTTGGTCAGCTTGTCCTGCTTCCCCTTGGGGTACACATACACCATCCGAATCGCGCTCTGCCTCTTTTCACGCAGCGTCAGCGCGACCAAGATTACTCGGCTTAAGGTGCATTAATTATTTCAAGTATATACAAATGTTGACACGGATTGTGCTTATGATACCGTGTATACACTTGGATCTACATTGGGTGAGCTATCATGCTAAGCGAAGTTAAAAAGTGGGGCAACAGTGCCGCTGTACGTCTGCCGAGTAAGGTTTTGGCTGCCGCAGGGCTGGAAGCTGGCGCCCCGATATCTATTGAAGTCGTTGACGATAAAGTCATTATTGAGCCTATTGCTAATAAACCGGCAAGGCGCTTGAAGCTCCCGTTTACCGAAGCGCAGTTGCTTTCTGGGCTCGATGAACATACATCGCATGCAGATGAGCTGGCTGAGTTGTCCTCTTCTGAGGTTGGTGATTGATGGCCAAGGCATATGTACCCTCAAGGAATGACATAGTCTGGCTTGATTTTGAGCCCACCAAGGGAAAGGAGATAGGCAAGTACCGCCCAGCTCTAATTCTTTCTTCTCAGGCTTATAGCAAACAAACTGGGCTGGTTATTTGCTGTCCAATTAGCACGAGTGTTCGAGGTGGTGAAACAGAAGTCCCCGTTTCTAACCTTGATAAACCATCAGTAGTAGCGGCTAGCTTGATTCAAACGCTTTCCTGGAAGGATAGAAAGGTTAAGCTAATCACAGCCGCTGAAGAAGGTGTGATGGAACAGGTCTTGGTGCGGATCATTCCCCTTCTTGGCATTGATGATGTCATTGATCAATTTATTGAGTAGTTGCTTGTTGTTCCTGAATTCAGAGCCCCCTCAATGAAAATCTTAGTCTCTGCCTCAAATGCATTTACCAAATGGCTCTGTTTGGACTGCCTCGTATCTAAGCCTGTAGAAATAACTGCTGAGTAGCTAATCCAGCTGCTTAGCCCCGCCATATTGGGCAAAGGTTTGGTTGACGAAGGCATTTAACCTCGTAGCTTTTAACCACCCATCCTGCCAACCTAGCATTTAACCATCTAGCTTTTAACCACGCAGTCTTTTTACATAGTCACGGGGGGATACACCAACCCGGCTTTTAAAGAAATTCGACAGGGCCGCCGTATCGGTAAAGTGTAAACGCTCGGCAATGGCGCTGACCGGCAATTCGGATTTTTCCAGATAATGCCTGGCCAACTCTTCTCGCGCCCTGTCGTAAAGCACCTGATAGCTGGTGTTGTGTTTTTTTAATCGATACTGAAGCGTGCGCAGGGGGATATTCAAGGTGCTTGCCACTTCACCAGCGGTGACACCCTGATCATTAATCAGGGTGCGGATGATGCGGGCCACCCGCTGCACAAAACTCATGCTCTGACCTACACTGGACTCCAATTCCCGCCTGGCTATGCCCTGAGCTTCGGTGGATACTTTATTGAGCGGATTGCGAAAATTTGGCGTTTGTATATCCGCGCGGCTCAAGCGAATCGCATTAACATCCTGATTAAAAAACAGATGCTCTCCAAACACCTTGTGCAGTGGTTGTGTATCGGTGGGCGCCGCATTTCTGAATTGAACATATTGAGGAACCCAGCCTCTCCCCAGTGAACCCCGCAATTCTTTACCGATAGCCGCAAGGCAGACTTCAATCATTTGGGTTATAGCCGTGTTTCGAGGTGCCGCTTGAAACACACCCAACTTCAGTCTGACAATTTCAAACACCAGTGACACACCCGACTCGCTCTCATTCTCAAGCGTGACACTTAAACCTTGGCTATGGACTGCCATATTCTCAGCCACGAGGGTTATCACATCCCCCACCGTGTCCGCATTCCGAGCCAATAACCACAAGGGCCCGAGCATATCCAAGCCTTTTATCTGGGCAATTTTAAGCCCGAAAAAACGGTCACCACAGACCTTAGCCGCCTCTTCAAACAGGTCATTAACCTTCAACTCACTGATCAGAATATCTGACTGATACAAGGCGGCAGGGTTAAGACCCACCTGCCTGGCAATGGTCACGGGGTCCTGCCCTGCTTGTTCAATCAGGTTGGCAACACCCTCTAATACATAACTGGCTATATTGTCTGCCATCACAACCCCTCTCAGACTTTGCAGTCACGTCATAAAGACCCGTAGTTCGATAAAATGCTGCGCAATACTACAAGTAACCTGCTCAATATTACAAGTTAGCACAGGTTATTAGCTCTAGCATAACGACCTGAAACACAGCCACCTTAAACACAGCCACCTGGCCTGGCTGCGGGCAAGTTCGCTAACGATCACCGCCGTCTCAGCGGCAATGTCAAATTAAGAACGAGAGAGCGTAAACGATGAAAGCACACATAAATAACAAGAAGCTGTTATCACTCAGCATCGCCGCATCCGTCGCCATGGCGGCTCCCACACTGGCGTCTGCGAACGATCTGATGCTTGAAGAGGTGGTGGTTACCGCCCAAAAACGCGAACAAAGCCTGCAAGATGTTCCCATTTCCGTCAGTGCGGTTGACGGAGAAAAAATGGCAGAAGCCGGCATCAGTAATCTGGAAGACCTTTCTGCTTATGTACCCAATTTTCAGCAAGCCAACTCCCCGCTAGGCCAGGTGATTTCCATCCGCGGTATCAGCTCCGGTATTAACCAGGGCTTTGAACAATCCGTGGTGCAATATGTAGATGATATTGCCATGGGTCGCGGCCCTATGGCCCGTATGCCGTTTATGGATTTAGAGCGCGTAGAGATTCTGCGCGGTCCGCAGAATGTGCTGTTCGGTAAAAACAGTGTTGGCGGCGCCATCTCTATTACCACCGCTAAACCCACTGAGGATTTCGAAGGCAGCGTTCAGGTCGAGCACGAGAACAAGTATGGCACCCATGAAATTCAAACCATGGTGTCCGGCCCTCTGTCAGAGACAGTAGCCGCTCGCCTGGCCATTCGCGCTCACCAGCAAGACGGTTACTTTGATAACACCACTAACGGTGATGATGAACAGCAAAAAGACGAACTCACCGGCCGCTTGACCCTGGATTGGACGCCTAACGACCTCTTTAACGCCAGCTTGAAACTGGAGCACAGCCGTTTTGATTTTAAAGGTCGCGGTGAAGAAGTGATTGCCGGCTACGATTCTGTTAACCCGTTGTATGCCGGTATGAGCTACGGTGAAATTGGCGAATACTTGACAGCCGTAACCGGTCAGGACATCGGCTATGAGGACGGCACCCAAAACCGTAAACGCCAGACCAACCATGATGAGTACAGCGATAACGAAACCAATCAGGTCGTGCTGACCATGAACTGGGATTTTGATGCTTTCACCCTCACCAGTGTTACCGGTTATGCGGATTACGAGCTGGACGAAGATACCGATCTCGATCTGTCTGGTTTGGAATCCATACGTGCTGCCCAACAAGAAAAGTTCGATCAAATCAGTCAGGAGGTTCGTTTCACTTCACTCGGAGGCGAAACCGTTGATTGGATTGCCGGCGCTTATTATCAAACCTGGGATTTGCAATACAGCCAAAAAAACCTTGTGGATGATGAAAACCTGACGTCTGCCATTAGTGATCTAGGGCTAGGGTTATTAGCCCCGTCGGCTGGCGTTACAGGGTTCAACCCAGCAGGTTCACTGTTCACTAACTACGGTGTGACGACTCCCTTCCTTGCCGCCACAGCCGCGGCTCGCCAGTTGTATGCACTTAAGGAAATAAACAACACCAGTAATGCTAGGGATTACAGTGGTAACAGCGACACCTATTCCGCCTTTGGCCAGGCCACCTGGAATGTGAGCGAAGCAGTACGCCTCACGCTGGGCGCTCGTTACACCTTGGAAGAAAAAGACGCCGAACGCTCACTGACCATTTATGACACCAGCGGTGGCGGCCTGACCCCGGCCGGCATTGAAGCACAACTGGTTATGGGCGCTGTGTTTGGGGTTGAAAATCATGCTGTTAAAGATGACCGCCGAGAAGAATCTGTAACCGGTACCTTGATTGCTGAGTGGGATGCGACCGAAGACTTAATGCTTTACGCCTCGGTTAGTAACGGTTTTAAAGCCGGTGGTTTTGATGCCCGTGCAGGACGAGCCGATGATTTCGAGTACGAGGAAGAAACGGTGATCAACTACGAAATCGGTACCAAAACCGAGCTATTGGGTGGTCGCGCGCAATTAAATACAGCCATCTTCTACACCGATTATAAAGACCTTCAGGTCAGCCAGTTTGATGGCACCGTTGGTTTTGTGGTGGGTAATGCCGCCGCCGCTCGCTCACAGGGTATCGAGCTGGACGGTCGTATTATGCTGACCGAAGAGTTGTTACTGATCGGTTCCATGGCCTACCTTGATTATGAATTTAAAGAGTATGAAGGTGCAGCCTGCCCGCCTAAAGTGACACTCGATACCGGTGCGGTGACCTGTGACCTGAGTGGTGAACCCAATACTTTTGCCCCTGAGTTGTCTGCGTCAATTACGCTGGATTACATCACACCCGTGTCTGATGCCTTCAACCTGCACCTAACCATGGATACTGCCTACCGTGCAGAGCAGTTTGTGGAAGCGACACTGGAGCCTTTGATGGAGCAGGATAGCCAAGTCAACGTGAATGCCCGCATCGCGCTGGAAGCCGATGACTGGATGTTGGCGCTGGTGGGTAAAAACCTGACCGATAACGATGACATTGGTTACTCCGCTGCAACACCGGTATCAGGCAGCGCTTTGTTACAGGCACCAACCTACAGCGGTTATCAGGTAAACCCTCGCACCCTAGCGATTCAAGCGAAATACAACTTCTAATATCTACGTTATATTTTAAATATCTCTCTATTGGGCATCGGCTTCTCCTAGCGGTGCCCTTTTATTTATTCCATGAGGTACCTTCCAATGACAAGCAAAGATTATGAACTGGTTGCAGTTCAACACTCTTATTATTCCGCCAAAGTACGCGCGTGCCTGCAGTACAAACGCCTGCCCTATCAGGAGGTTGGCGCAAACATAGAAACCATCCTCAACCGCGTTATAGCCGCAACTGGCAACCAACAATTCCCTGTGGTGTTTTGCCCCGATGGTAGCGTGTTAAAAGACGGTTGCGATATTGTTGAGGCGCTTGAAGTCCGCCACCCTGAACGCCCGATCATGCCTGAAAACCCGCAACTAAAATGTGTTGCCAAACTGATTGAAGTGCTGGCCGACGAGTTCTTTGCCATTCCCATGATTTACTATCGCTGGGTACCTGAAGAGACCAAGCAATGGGGTATCGGCATGTTCCAGACATCGCTGGGTAAGGGTGTCGAAAATCCGGATATGGCCGCCCTGGCTGAACAGATGGGAGAAACCATCAGTACAGAAATTCGTTCACGCCTACCCAAGGTAGGACTCGACCGTAAAGACATTCAGGATAAAGCTCAGGAAATTACCAAAGAAGTCTGCAGCCTACTGGATAGGCATCTCGCCAAGACCCCTTACATGCTGGGCGATCACCCTAGCCTCGCCGATTTGGGTATGATGAATGCGATGTGGGGCCACCTGTATCTGGACCCATGCGAGGCCAGTATGTTTATCCGTAACGATTACCTGCACCTTAATAACTGGATCACCAATATGCATTGCGGCGCTGGTATTTCCGATCAGGGTGATCTCTACATTACCGATACGTTAATTCCGCTGTTGCGTTATTTCAGTGATGCCTTCGCTAACATGATGACGGACATCCTGGCAGCCGCCGACAAAGAATTACCTTCAGCTGAAGCCGGTACCGAAGCCGCCGCAGGCCTCGGCAAGATAGAAACCACATTACTGGATACCGAACTGTCTCGTCCGGCAACCAGCTATACAGCCTGGCGCTTACAACGCGTGATCAATGCCTACCAGGAAATCCCAGAGCAACAAAAATCGGCCACCGATGATCTGTTAACCGAAATCGGCTTTCTTTCTGTGTGCCAGCATCAGCCAGAATGGCGCCTGCAGAAGGACAATTTCAAACTGTTTGTCGCTTCTTAATAAACGCACTGAAACGACTCGAAACGCCTTTTCGTGCCCTGCAGCGATAGCAGCTCAGGGAGCGAAAAGAAGCGTTAAGCTGCGCAAACCTACAACTACCCTGCGCAATTTTGCAACTAATGACACCCATCACTTCTACAATGAATTCTGTAATGAAGCCTAACAATCAATGAGTTGGTCCTCCCCATGAAAAAAGCTCTGATCGCACTTTTGGTATTGGCTGTCTTCGGCGCAGCGGCTTATGCCCAACGCATCGACATCATGCTCGCGCTAATCAAATACCAATCCTCAAAAGAGCTCGTTGCTGAGCCACGTGATGTGCCCTGGCAGCAGGGGCCCGCAGAATCGGTAGTGACATCGGAAGCGGCAGCGGATAAACGCCCCCCCAACATCATTTTGATCGTAGCCGATGATCTCGGTTACAACGACATTTCAACCCTTGGCGGCGGTGTAAGCCGTACCGATGGCAGTACCGTAAAAACACCGGGGATTGATCAATTGGCCGCTGATGGTGTGGTATTCAATCAATCCTATTCCGGCGCCAGTACCTGCGCGCCTTCTCGAGCTATGTTGATGACCGGGCGTTATCCCACCCGTACCGGCTTTGAATTTACACCAACGCCCGGTGGTATGGGGTCGATGGTTAGCAGCATCTATAACCGCATGGACAACAACCTACCCCCTGCAATCTATGACGCGGCGTTGGACGAGACGAAACCAGACTATGAATTACAGGGCTTACCCTCATCAGAAATCACCTTGGCCGAAGTGTTAAAAGCTCAGGGGTATTACACCGCCCATATTGGTAAATGGCATCTAGGTAATGATGGTGACATGGGCCCACACAAACAGGGCTTTGATGACAGTTTGCTGATGACCAATGGCCTGTATTTGCCGGAAAATGATCCTCAGGTCGTCAACGCCAAACTGGACTTTGACCCTATTGATCAGTTCTTGTGGGCAAAATTAGGGTTTAGTAACTCATTTAATTCAGGCAGCGCCGATCAGTTTAAACCGGCCCGTTATATGACGGACTATTGGACTGACGAATCGGTAAAGGTCATCAAGGCCAATAAAAATCGCCCTTTCTTTTTGTATCTGGCCCACTGGGGACCACACACACCTCTGCAAGCCACCCGAGAAGATTATGAAGCGGTGGGCGATATCAAACCGCACCGCAAGCGTGTTTACGCGGCCATGGTGCGGGCTGTGGATCGCAGCGTCGCACGTATTATGGAAACCCTGGAAGCCGAAGGTCTGGCGGACAATACCGTTGTGGCCTTTACCAGTGATAACGGTGGCGCCGGTTACGTGGGGCTACCTGAAAGCAATAGTCCTTTCCGAGGCTGGAAGATCACCATGTTTGAAGGCGGTCTGCGCGTACCCATGTTTGTCAAATGGCCGAAGGAGATTGCCGCCGGTAAAACCGTCAACACACCGGTCGCGCATATCGATGTCATGCCTACCCTGGCTGCCGCCGCAGGCGCCGCCACACCAGAAGGCGTTGAGATAGATGGCAAAAACATACTGCCATTAATTGACGACGAAACAAGCTGGCCGCGTAAAACCCTGTTCTGGCAAAACGGTCACTATCAGGTGGTGCGCCATGGCGATTGGAAACTACAAGTGAATGACCGCCCGACCGACGGCCTGCAAACCTGGCTGTTCAATCTAAAGGACGATGCAACCGAGCAAAACAATCTGGCCAGCAGTCATCCGGAAAAAGTGAGCGAGCTTTCTGAGCTACTTGCCGAACACCAGGCAAACGCGCGCCCGCCCTTGTACCCAGCCGCAGCCGAAATACCGGTGATGATTGATAAAACCCTGAACAACAAATTTGAGCAAGGCGACGAATACGTCTACACGCCTAACTAAGGCACCTCTGAAAAATAGAGTTGGAGAAAGCACACATGAAAGAACCCATGATTGATCTATACACAGCACCCACCCCTAACGGCCATAAAGCCTCCTGCACACTGGAAGCACTGGGCATTGAATACAACGTTCATACCGTTAACCTGCTGGAGAACGAACAAAAGAAACCGGAATTTCTGGCCATCAATCCCAACGGCCGTATCCCGGCCATTGTTGATCGCGCCTTTGATAATTTTGCCGTGTTTGAATCCGGCGCCATTATGATTTATCTGGCTGAGCAAGCCGGACAATTATTACCCACTGAAACAAAAGCACGTTCCAAGGTTATGCAGTGGCTTATGTTTCAAATGGGCGGTACCGGCCCAATGATGGGACAGGCTAACGTGTTCTATCGTTACTTCCCGGAAAAAATCCAGCCCGCCATTGATCGTTACCAAAATGAGTGTCGCCGTTTGTTCGAAGTGATGAACAACCACCTGAGTGACAACCAATGGCTGGCCGATGATTACTCGATAGCCGATATTGCTAACTGGTGCTGGGCACGCACTTACAAGTGGTCTGGCGTATCTGTTGACGGCCTGGATCATCTTAACCGCTGGATGGGTACCATGGCAGAACAGCCAGGCATGGCCAAAGGTATTGAAGTACCGTTTAG
>Ga0209396_1003603_pt1 | contig 15507 bp, 17 predicted proteins | sample GOMGulsemesocosm_6_FD_184638 | JGI IMG/M metagenome (GOLD analysis project Ga0209396, IMG submission 184638) | Methane-oxidizing microbial communities from mesocosms in the Gulf of Mexico - GOM8C Gulf of Mexico (SPAdes) (version 2) | ecosystem: Environmental > Aquatic > Marine > Cold seeps...
AAGCTTAATAAGGGATCCTCATGGAACATACTAGCTTTGATGAATACGATAATATTTTCAATACCTCTTTTGATTTAATTAATGACTCAAAAGAAAAACGCTCACAAAAAAGGAAGTGGCGTGAAATCGAAACCTATAAAGACCGAAAGCGTTTACGACAAGAACTTACTGACTTAAGAGATTATTGTTGTTAGCTAAAATAATATTAACCGAGTAAAGCTCACAAGCCTTATTCGGTTAATCGCCGCACTGATTCAAACTACAATAACTACAATCGCCTATAAAATACCTAGGTAACGCCTTAAATATATCCAACTCAAATTATACACCGATAGTTAACAGCTAACTATTTTGGTATGAATGACTCTTAATCTATTCTCCCCTCAAATCCCTTATATAACTTCCAAATAGAAATATGGAACCAATAGAGAATTTAACCTCTAATGAAAGAAGAATAATATTTTTACAACCGAATAACTGTATAGGTATTATTTCTAAAACTTTGTAGCTGTCTACCATGACATTTACTCGTTATAATAGGTCAAGTTAATTACTCAAGAAATAAAAGGAAAGTCTGTGTTCAAAAAACTAGCTTCACTCGCCTTATTCGGTTTCATCGCCCTTCCAGCATTATCTGCAGAAAAACCCGTTAGTAATATTGCAGAGCAAACCGCAGAATATGCGGCTAAGACCTATCAGCAAGCTATGGTGGCAAGTCTAGCCGAATTAGTTAAACACAATACCGTAGCGGTTGAAGGTGTTTCAGCTAACGACAACCCTGAACATATTGCTTTTAAAGCTGAACTAAAAAAACAAGCACAAGCATTAGGCCTTGATTATAAGGATGATGGTTACGTTGTTGTTATCGGTTTAGGCGAAGGAGAAGAACGCTTTGGTATAATTACTCATGGTGATATACAACCAGTAGATCCGAAGAAGTGGCAGAAGTCACCATTTGAACTTGATACTACTTCTGAGCCAGGCAAGCTTATCGGCCGCGGCACTGAAGACGACAAAGGCCCAATATCAACGGCTTTATACGCGATGAAAGCGATTAAAGATAAGAACATAAAGCTAAATAAACGTATTGAATTATATGTTTATATGGCAGAAGAATCAGATTGGGCACCACTACAGGCCTATATCAAAACCCATACATTGCCCCAAACAAACATAACGATTGATGCGGAATATCCGGTTGTAACAGCTGAAAAAGGTTATGGAACAATAAAAATAGCCTTTAATAAAGAAAAGTACTCAGGGTTCGATGCCTATATTAGTGAATTTACCGGTGGTTTCTTCGGTAGCCAGATACCAGAAGATGCTAAAGCGGTTATTGAAAATGCTGACATTTCCTTATTACAACAACTGTTAGAAAAAGCAAGATACTATCAAGGTGTTAGTTTTGATCTCGTCTTAAAAGATCAGCAACTAATCATCACTGCCTTAGGAAAATCAGCTCATTCTTCACAACCAGAAGATGGTGTAAATGCAATTCCTTATTTAGCTGACTTATTGTCACAAACCCGCTGGCCATCGAATGGTGCGGGTACATTGGTCAATTTCCTAAACGATAATATTGGTTTAGGCCTTGAAGGAAAAAAGTTTGGTAATATTGCCTATAGCGATGATTTTATGGGACCAATGACAGTTTCCCCAACCGTTATAAAACAGCTGAAACGCAATATTGAATTAAACATTAATATTCGTCGTCCGCGCGGCAAATCTGCACAACAATTAACACAAGAAATTAACCATGCTCTTGCCACCTGGAAACTAACCAATATGGCCAACATTACCGAGTTAGAACATTCTATTGGTGACCCTTTCATACAAAAAGACGCGCCACATATTGGTACTTTACTTTCTGTATTTTCTCACTATACCGGAATAAAAGACGCTAAACCGATTGCTATTGGTGGTGGAACTAACTCTCGTTTATTCCCTAATGCGGTTAGCTTTGGTCCATCAATGCCTGGTGTTGAATACACAGGACATTCTGAGCATGAATTTATTACCATGAAACAATTCATTATGAATCTCAAAATGTATACCGCAGCATTGGTTGAGTTAACGAAATAAAGTGTAATCGCACATCATAAAAAGGGATCAAGTTTATTGATCCCCTCTTTATTAAACTGGCATAAGGATAAAAATTAACAATGGTTAACCGATATTAATTGAGATCGGCTAATTTACCTTTAATATTTGCCCTGACTGCATCAATTTGATCTGTTATAAAACCAATGTCATGTTGACTAGCTTGAATGGTCAGCCAACTATCATTCCAGCGGTGCTTTAACTGCACGGCACTAGTTTCAACTTCAGGACTAATTAAGCTACTTAAATCAACGATCAAACCAATTTTTATCCATCCTAACCTAGGGTTACCTGTGGATTCATCTTGGTCATAATGTGCGGAAAAAATGACTTGCCCAAATTCAGATAGGTTTTTTAATACCTCAAATGAAGCAATACGGATATTATTATTATCTTCACTCACTTCAAGCCGCCAGGCATTATAACTAAAGCTAATAATCGCAAAAATCAGGCTAAAGATTGTCGTAATATAATAAAGTCTTAATTTTTTTTCAAAAGTTGATTATTAACCATATCATTCCATATTCTACAGTGAAGTGTCTTACTCATTTATTTGGGTAAACAACATTGTTTAGGCATACATTGAAAACATAGTTTCACCACAAACACTAAATCCTGTTATTATTTATTAACATGTATAAAGTCACTAAAATCTAACGAGTAAATAATAATAATGAAGAAAACATGCATAGTAACGGGCGGCAGCTCCGGTATTGGATTAAGTATAGTTGAGTTATTTATCCGTAAAAATTATCAGGTATTCAACTTAGATCTCCAAATAAGTGATACAGGTACATTTATGAAATGTGATGTTACCAATACTTTACAAGTCAAAAATATTATTGAGAATATCGCCAAAGAGAGCAATATCGATGTGTTAGTTTCTAACGCTGGTATTCACTTTTCAGGAAATATCGAAAACACTTCAGAAAGCGATTTAGACAAAGTACTTAACATCAACGTTAAAGGGGCTTACTCAGCGATAAAGGCTGTACTGCCTAATATGAAAGCTAATAATAATGGCGCGATTATCTTAATGGCATCAGACCAAGCGCTAATCGCCAAACAAAATTCTTTTGCTTATAACATGAGTAAAGTGGCGCTGGCTTCAATGGCAAAAACTACCGCACTTGACTACGCCAGTTTCAATATCCGCGCCAATGCAGTTTGCCCTGGAACTATAGAAACACCTTTGTATCATCAGGCTATTAATAGTTATTGCGAGCGCTCAGGTGCAGATAAAACAAAAGTTCACGCTGAAGAGGCTGCATTACAACCATTAGGCCGTTTAGGACAACCAGAAGAAGTAGCTGAATTAGTTTACTTTTTAGCTTCAGATAAAGCGAAGTTTATTACCGGTAGCTTGCAGGTCATCGATGGTGGTTATACGGCACAGTAATCTGACTTATTAAAGGTAACCTTTTGGCGTTATCCTTCATTTTTCTTTTGCAATGAAGGTCTGCAATTTGAATTATGACAATATACGTACACGAACCTATGAAAATAATTGATCCACATCTACATTTATTTAACCTTGAACAAGGTGATTACCTGTGGCTAAAAGCAGAGAATCCCCCCTACTGGTTAGACAAAAAAAAGATCGTCAAAAACTTCACTGAAAATGACTTATGCTTGTCTCCGCCTCACGATCTTGCAGGTTTTGTTCATATTGAAGCAGGGTTCAATAATCAAGAACCTTGGCGTGAAATTCACTGGTTAGAATCTCATTGTACTTTACCCTTCAAATCAATTGCAGGTATTGACCTTCAGCTTGAACCAGCAATATTTTTGCAAACTATTATTCAGCTCAAAAAATTTAAATCTGTTGTTGGTGTCCGCGATATTCTTGAAGATAATGCGATCCGTTATTTGTCTAATCAACACGTACAAAAAAACTTAGCCTTGTTAGCGCAAGAGCAATTAATTTTTGAGTTGCAAATGCCACTTAATAATTTAGACAGTGTGAATTTACTCGCTGATATTTTAGGTAAAACGCCATTATTATCGATTGTGATTAATCATGCAGGATGGCCACCAGCACAAGAAAATAAAGAGATTGAACATCAGCGTTGGTTGAATGGAATTAAAATATTAAGTGCTTTTGAGCACTGCTCAATTAAATGCTCTGGTTATGAAATGACAAATAGGAATTACACAAGCCACTGGCAACAAAACATAATTAAACAGTGTATTAGTATTTTTGGTATTGAACGTGTCATGCTCGCCAGCAATTTCCCCTTATGTACTTTTCATAGTTCTTATCAAGATTATTGGCAGGAAAAAATGATGACAGCTAACTTTTCAATCGATGAACTCGTTAAATTATGTAATAGCAATGCCCAGCGTATTTACTGTTTTTAGTTTGAGACCCCCTCCTTATTTGTAAACCTGTGTTATTTTATAGGTAACTCAATTATAAAGGTCATTCCTTCACCTGAATCGCTGTTACATTCAATTCTCCCTTTCAAATTGGTAATCGTATTATAAACGATGGTCATCCCTAAACCAGGTCTTCCTGTTCCTCGACTAGTGGTAAAAAATGGTTCAAATATTTTTTTTAGCTCTAAGGTATTCATGCCGCAGCCATTATCAGAATACGTAAAAGTTAAGAGGTTTTCTGAGTTTTTTTCAAAATTTAGTTCAATACGGCCTTCTGATAACGCACTAAATCCGTGCGTGACTGAGTTGGTGAAAAAATTAGTGATTATATCGATAAAAGCGTTGGGATTACTGTAAATATCTAAGGTTTTCGGACAATCCATTTTCACTTGTTCAGGAGATAAGTAAAACTTTAACCTTAGGGCATTCGTTAAGTCTGAGATGAATTCATGTAAATTAAAATGCTTTTCCGATGAACTTTGTTCAATGACGGCAACGTCTTTAAAGAGGCTGACTAAATCAGCACTTCTTTTTAAATTACTTTGCACTAACTGGAAACCTTGATCAATATTAGCAAGAATATGGTGAAACTGATTTTTAGTCAGTTTTTCTTTCTTAAGCTTTGCCATCTCAAATTCTATACAAGAAGCTGCAGTAATACATGTTCCCATTGGTGTATTAAGTTCATGCGCCATGCCTGCCATTAAATTAGTGAGCGATGCTAACTTTTGAGACTCTAAAACACTGACATGAGCAAGTTGCAATTTATTCAATGAAACTTCTAGCTCTGTATTTTTTTCAGCTAACATCGTAGGGCTTGGAAACTTAAGAAAAAAGGGTAATATAAACCAAATAACGATACCGGTTGCCAATGAAGCAACTGCAGTAATAGCCTTAACGATAGAAGAAATTCCATAAATAGGTTTCCAAATAACAATCGCGCTAATCAGATGAGAAGTACCACAGGCAATAAATATGACCGAACCGGCAAGAATAAAAAACCATGGGTAAGGTAAGTCATGACGTTTTTTCACAAACACAATGACTGCGGCAGTAATAGAAAAATAAGCTAAAGCAGTCGTTACATCGGATATCACTGAAGTCCACAATATATCTGGCTGCCATAAATAACACATACCATGGGGCATAAAGTTTTCTTGACTAAAAAATGAATCACTTACCATGTACTTCCCTTAATATAACGTCTAAAGAACATATTAATAACAAACATATATTCAACTCTTAATGAACTGCTATTTAGCAGTATAGTTCGATATTTAGGGTAAGGATGTTTAGTGTTATACAATTTTTCTCATTAATTTATATGTCAATGCACTATAAAAGTACAATACTCAGACTTTTTGACTTTAAATAAAAAATAAAACCACAAATAGACAAACAATTAGATTACTATTACAAATATAACGTATGATGAGAAACGTAATGGACAATTTTGACAGAAATATCCTAAGGATATTACAAAACGACTGTACGCAACCGGTTAGTGAAGTTGCCGCTCAAGTAGGACTTTCTACGACACCTTGTTGGCGCCGTATTCAAACCATGGAAAAAAACGGTATTATTAAAGGCCGTGTCGCCTTGGCTGATCCTGAAAAATTAAATGTTGGCTTAACCGTTTTCGTGATGATAAAAACCAATCAGCACAATCCTGATTGGCTTGATGACTTTAGTATCAATTCGAAAGAGTTTCCTGAAATTATCGAGTTTTATCGAATGAGTGGCGAAGTTGATTATTTACTAAGAGTGGTCGTTTCTGACATGAAAGCGTACGACGCCTTTTACAAAAAACTGATAGGACAAGCAAGTTTTGCTGATATTAGTTCAAGTTTTGCCATGGAGGAAATTAAATACACCACGGCATTACCTGTTGATTATGTTTGATTTTTATACCCATCTTCAGCCCTAATATCAATATCAACGAGCTGCCAGTCATTATTTATATTTGGCTCGAAAGTTAATTTAACAGGTTCAGTACTTTGTCCTTTAATGAATACATATTCTCGACCTTTTTTAGGCTGTTGCACTTCAAATGAATAAAAGGGTCTAATTTTATTGAGTTCTTTATATGAGCCCGATAAATAATTTAGTAATTTTTTTAGTGTAAGGTGATCTTTAGCTATTGATGGAGTAAAAGCACTTATAACTTTGTAATCTATACTATCTCGCTTCATTGATGGATTGTTCTTTAACAATTCATCATTAAGTTGCTTCATAATGCTGGAAAGTAATGCTGGATAATCTATAAAGGAATGTAACGTTTTCAAATCCTTGGCAAAAACAGCAGCTCTCATTTTGTTTATTGATGAAAGAGACTTTATCCGAGCATGTGACTCTTCTTGAGTTAAAGGCACAGCATCATATTTATTGACCGACTGACAAGCTGTTAATAAATAACAAATAGTAAGACCAAGCAAGAATTTAAATATTTTCACGTTATTCCCTTAAATAATTATTTTAACGAGTTAACCGTAACATTCGGTGAGCGTTTCACCACTTCGTCATTTAACTCAATACCAAGACCTGGTACTTCGGTTACTTGAAAGAAGCCATTTATCGGTTGTGGGTCTTGTATACATAACTCACGATTCCACTGCTTGGTCGCGTAAGTATGATGTTCATGAATCAAAAAGTTAGGTATTGCGGTTTCTAAGTGTAAAGAAGCAGCTGTTGCCACCGGGCCACCACAAACATGGGCTTGAATACGAATGTCGTAAACATCGGCGTAATCACACACTTTTTTAGCTTCAGTAAAACCACCACATAAACCAACATCGGGTTGTAAAACATCAATACTTTGATCTTCAAAGTATTGGCGTACATCCCAACGATGATACAATCGTTCACCGCCAGCAATGGGTACATTCACGCGTTCAGCTACTTTTTTATGTACTTTAGCATTTAAGTAATTCACGGGTTCTTCATACATCATACAACCCACTTCTTCGACGATTTCGCCCATTTGAATTGCAGACGCCGCGCCCATCAATGAATGAGATTCAAAAATAATATCAACATCTTCGCCAACCGCATCGCGAATAGCACGTAATCTGTCACCAAATAAGCGCATTTGCGGTTTGGTAAATAACTTGGTGCGATCGAACGACGATGTGCCATCAGCGTTGTAAACGATAGGGTCAACTTTTACCGCGTCATAACCTTGTGCAACAGCCTTTAATGCCGCTTCAGCATATTCTTCAGGTAAGAATAGTTTCTTAATGTCAACGTCCCAGTCAAACTGTAACTGACTGGCATAGGTGCGTAATTTGTCATTCACTTTACCGCCTAATAATTGGTAAACGGGTACGCCTAATGCTTTACCCTTTATATCCCAAAGTGCCGTATCTATCGCGCTCATTGCTGAATACAAAACAGGTCCGCCGCCTAATCCCCAAAAACTTTCACGTAACATTCTCGACCATAATAGCTCAGTTCGAAAAGGGTCAAAGCCGATTAATACCGCTTCGGTGATCTCTTTAATCATTGCCGCTGCAGCGCTGTGTCCCCAATCATACGCAAGACCGGCTTCACCAACCCCAGAAATACCTTCATCGGTATGGACACGAATAAATACCGGGTTCCAACCTGCTCGGTTTGGACATTCAATATCAAAAATTTCTACGTGAGTTACTTTCATTATTTTCTCAAAATAAATTAGGTTTAATCGCAATGAACAATTTTCGTTGCGAGCATATCGTCATCCCGAAATAGCTTCAGGGTGATGGGTTATTTATAATTTAGGGTGACTATCTTATCTGGTGTTCAAAGTGACAACTATAAGCTTTATGTGGCGAAACTTGGATCCGCACGATATGCTTTTCTCACCATTGCTGGCCACGATTTTTGTCCTCCGGTCGTTCCCGTATGAACAATATTAGCTTGTGTTTTAATACCGTCAACAATGCTTTGGTCAACTAAAATAGGTTCCATGCCGGTCGCCATGACTTGTAATTGCACTTGGCAGGCACGCGTTAAGTCGTACATATGCATAAATGCATCACCAATGGTCTCACCAAGTGTTAAGCCACCGTGATTCCTTAACAGCATAAAGTTGGCAGTACCTAGGTTATTTTGCAAACGTAGCTTCTCATCAGCATTAACCGCTAACCCCTCGTAATCATGATAACTCATTGATGCCAGTGCAAACATCGCATATTGACTTAATGGTAATAAGCCTTCTGTTAAACTCGCAACAGCAATAGTTTCGTTGGTATGTAAATGCAAAACACATTGCGCTTCATGCCGAGCTTCGTGTACTGCACTGTGAATGGTAAAACCTGCAGGGTTGATTTCAAAAGGACAATCAGGGTCAATGATGTTGCCGGCTAAATCTATTTTAACGAGATTTGATGCAGTAATTTCTTCAAAAGATAAACCAAAGGCATTAATCAATAAATATTCAGAGTCAGGAATACGCGCGGAAATATGGGTGTAAATCAAATCATCCCAGCCGTGTAGCGCAATAAGACGATAACAAGCGGCTAAATCTACGCGAGTTTGCCACTCTTGATCAGACACTTTATTTTTTAGATTGAGTTTTGGAACGCTTAACATCAAAAAATCCCTTATAAAATTATTACGCTAATGTTAAATCATCGTCACCAGCAAGCAAACCTCTAGATCAAAAAATCGCACTGAATGGCTAGATAAAAATCAACTAACTTAAACAAGAATCAAATAACTGAACTTCAATTAAACCAGCATTTTAATTAAGCTACCCGCCAATAAAATAAAAACAAGAATTGGAATTATCTTTGAATACTTAGCTTGCTCTTCATCGCCCATAGGTTTTCCGAAGCGCTCGCCTAAAACAACCATTAAAGCGATACCAGCAAAAACGGCTAATAGTATAATCAGTAATGTCATAGTTTTCCTTTAGCATTTAGAGTAAACAGTGAGTGTAACAAAATTATTATTGATATGGCGACTATCAAAAACCTTACCTACACTGAATATTAATACGCAATAAAATACATTTTATTAATATTCAAATTCAAAATAATTAACTCCAATAAATAACCACATTTTAAAGAAACAAAAATAAGCATTACATTCGTAGATTATTCAATTACCATAGCAAAATAACCAGAAGAAATGTGTAAAAACTATATGACTGCACCGGACAATTTCGCTGAAAAACGTAGGTTTATTATAAGACTAGGCAAAGCCTTACATAAATTTGGTACACCTGCGTATCGCCTTGAAGCACACTTACAAAATGTAGCAACATTTCTTGATTTAAAAGCATGTTTTATTATTACGCCAACAGCGCTAACATTCGTGCTTTCTGAAGATGAAGAGAATCAGCAATATAATCATGTTATGCGTGTAAAACCCGGCGAACTTGATTTAGGTTCGCTAGCACGAACCGATGAATTAGTTGATGAGCTCAGCTCTGGACAACGAACATTAGCAGAAGCCACTGACCGCCTTGATGATATTGCCAATAAACCTAATCCATATGGGCGCTTTCTAACATTTCTTGCCTTTGGCGCATCAAGTGGTGCTTTTGCTCTGCTAATGCACACCAGTTGGAATGATGTTTTCTGGTCCACCTTACTCGGTTTTGTCGCTTGTTTATTTACTTTTTGGGCAGAACGTTCTCGTCGAGTTACCGATATGTTAGAGCCTATTGCAGCGATCACTACCGCGCTGATGGCCTCTGCGATTACACTTATTGATCCCAGTATAAATATGCCGCTGGTTATTCTTTCTGCCATTATCGCTTTTATTCCTGGTTTAGCTCTGACCTTAGGTTTAGCAGAACTTGCAGCTCGAAACTTAATGTCGGGAACAGCGCGTATTATGGACGCGATAATGATCCTATTTAAACTCTATTTTGGCGCGGTGCTTGGTATGGCATTAGGGCATTTACTTTGGGGTGAAGTTGCTTTTATTCAACCTAGCAATATGCCGACATGGACTGCATGGGCAGCCGTTACAACGCTTTCGATTAGTTTAGTTGTTTTATTTCGCGTACGAAAAAAAGACGCACCTTGGGGCATACTCGCCGGTTACATTGCTTATGGGGCAAGTATTGTTGGTGCCGTCTATTTAGGTCCTGCTCTTGGCGCTTTTGTTGGTGCTTTTGCATTAGGTATTTATGCGAATATATTCTCTCGCATTATGAAATTACCCTCGAGTATTGTTAAATTATTAGGTCTGGTGGTACTTGTTCCGGGGAGTAAAGTTTATATTGGTTTAAACAGTGCTGTTTCCGGGGTCGATATGTTAAATACCACCAATATTGGCTCACAAGCCTTTCTCATTTTTATGTCGTTAGTGGCAGGGCTTATTTTTTCCAACGTAGCTTTACCTTCTCGTAAATCGTTATAGACAATAAAAATAAAAAGATGAAAAAATCAAACAAAAAAAACGCTTATCATCACGGAGATTTGCGCAGTTCACTCGTTGAAACGGGTGCAAAAATGGTTAATGAACAAGGTATTGAAGGGTTATCCTTACGTAAACTTGCCGAGCGAATTGGTGTTTCTCGCACTGCCGCTTATCATTATTTCAGTAATAAAAACGATTTACTCTGTGCTATTGCAGCATTAGGTTTTGTACAATGGCAAAAGATATCGGAACAAATATTTGATGACGAACAATTATCAAATGAAGATAAGTTCCGCCAGTTTGTCCATCAATATATTTATTTTGCCACACAAAACCCATCACTCTATGAGCTGATGTTTGGCAAAACAATTTGGAAAAATAACAATAGCGATCAAGCATTACGCGATACTGCCTACCCTAGCTTTAATTATCAACTTGAAATGACCAAAGTTTGGCAACAGCAAGGTCTGCTTATAACAGACGAAAACAGCTTACGTTTGGCACAAGTTACATGGGGCGCTTTGCATGGTATTGTTCGATTGCTAATTGATGGTATATACCTTGATACCAGCCACATTGATGAAATGTGTGAATGCGTGGTAAAGGTTTTTATGCGACCAACAAAAAAATAATAAGGGATAACCAATGTCTGAAGAAACAAACGCGCCTAAGTCAGCTCAATTTGATGAATTTTTTTCCATCAGTTATTCATTTAATATTAATGTATCCATACTCAGTGACGATACGCCACCGAGTTACCAAGCCTTTATGGATAATATGCCCATGCCTTTTAAAATGGCATCTGAAATTATAACACTTGACCAAGCAGCATTACGTCCTTTGCAAACACTCGGTAGTGTTGCCGGTCAATTAGTAGATTATTTACATCATCAAGCGCAAAAAATTGATTTGTTAGTGAATTACATTCTACATCAACAAGACAGCAAAGATTTACGTTATCAAGGTACTAATTTTGGTGGCGGCGGTATTATTTTCAACAGCGAAAAGCCATTTATTATTGGGCAGTTTATCGAATTAAAAATATTCTTAAACGAAGAAAAATGTGCTATTTATTGCTGTGGTGAAATAATTTCAGTTGAGAATGCTGAAGACGGTCATGCTAACTATAAAGTCGTTTATGAGCATATTCGTGAAGAAGATCGTGAGATTTTAGTTCGTTGCAGTTTGCATCAGCAATCAAAGCAATTGCAAGTGCTAGCACAGCAACGAAATAATGCATCGGCACATAAAAGCTAAAACAACACGTTTAGAATTCTTTATTGAACATAGTACGAAAGAAGTGGTAGTCTAAGTTTTGACCACATACATTACAATAAAAGGACATATTGTGATTAAGCCACTTTCTAATATTGCTGATCTAGGCCTTATTCTTATATCACTTACTATTATCTCTTTTAGTTCAACGACCTCTGCCGAGCATAAATTAGCTAACATTGAAGCTTTGCCTTCTCAAAGCTTAGGCCTGGACTTTGAACATAAGGATGCATTTAAGCATTGGAGCGCGATAGGAGATCAAGAGAAGCAGATTATAGGTACGCAAATAGCGTTACGCTCTGCAGACTTTGATATGGATTTTGAACACAAAAACCCTCTCGATAACTGGAGTATTGCAGGAGACCATGGAAAAGATATTATAGATACGCAAACTTACTGCGAGGGTAAACAATCTCTCCACCTTTCAACGGTAAATTCTCTAAAAAAATTCCCGCAAAGCATTTTATCACAAACACTTTATACAGGTTTCGAACGTGACTATATTTCACTGAGCGGTTTTATCCGTTATACAAAAATCAACGACGCAGGAAGATTTAATGTTTTTTTAACGACATTTGATGAAAATAATGAAAAAGCGATAAGTAAATATATTGAGTATAAGTTTATGAGTACTACCGATTGGCAAGCGTTCAAAATCACCTTACCTATTTCTCAGGAGGTAAGTTACGTCAACATTGGCGCAGTACTTAATGGCCAGGGACGAGTTTGGCTTGATGATTTCTTGATTTCATTCCCAAAAAGTCATAAAGAAAAGTTTCAATAATTCACCTAGCTATTTTTTATCCGAAAAACAGGGTATTTCAACGGCTATGGCTTGCTGTGTTTAAAAAAAAAAGCTAGCGTACTGCTATACGATTTTAAGAAACTGGAATATGTTGATGAATATGAATAAAAGAGCTTTTCTAAAAGCCAGCGGTGCAAGCATTGCCGCATTATCGGTATCAAGCGCGGCATTAGCCTCTTCAAATAAAAGTAGTCTGTCAAATAACGATGCACTTAAAAACATTACCAAAAGTGTACTACCTATTACTCCTGCTGAGCGTGAAATGCGCATCAAGAAAGCACAGAAATTAATGCAACAAATGAATATTTCGGCATTAATTATTGAGCCTGGCGCAGCAATGGACTACTTTTCAGGTATTCAATGGTGGCGCAGCGAACGACTTACTGCATTAATTATTCCTCGTGAAGGTAAAGTAGGTATTGTTTGTCCATTCTTTGAAGAGCCGAGTATTCAAGAAAGTTTATCTATTGACGGCGACATTCGTGTTTGGCAAGAGCATGAAAGCCCATTCGAGCGTATTAAGCAAATATTAGTAGACCGAGGTATTAGCCTTTCAAAAGGTAATATTGGCTTTGAAAATTCAGTACGTTATTTTGTTCAAGATGGCGTGATGAGTTTATTATCAAACCTTCAGCATGTCAGTGCAGAACCGGTAACTCGTGGTTGTCGCATCATTAAAAGTCATCATGAATTACAATTAATGCACAAAGCGAATGAAGTCACTCTATTAGCTTATGCAGACGTGTATTCAAAACTAGAAGTCGGTATGACCTCTTCTCAAGTAAAAAGCTTGATGAGGAAAGCGCAATCCGCACTGGGTGGCAGAGGTCCATGGAATATGGCATTAATCGACCAAGCAAGTGCTTTTCCACATGGTAGTAAAAAGAAACATATTATTAAAGAAGGTTCTATTGTCTTGATGGACTGTGGTTGTAATGTCCACGGCTATCAGTCAGACATCAGCCGAACCTTCGTCGTTGGCGAACCATCAAAACGTCAGCGTGATATTTGGCAAACCGTTCGAACAGGCCAACAAATCGCATTAGAAAAAGCGCAAATAGGCTCTCCTGCAGGTTTAGTTGACGATGCTGTGCGAAAACATTATCAAGCTAAAGGCTTTGGTCCTAACTATAATTTACCGGGTTTATCACATAGAACTGGTCATGGCATAGGCATGGAAGGTCATGAAAGCGTTAATTTTGTTCACGGTGAACAAGAAAAGCTTCGCGCAGGTATGTGTTTTTCTAATGAGCCTGGTATTTATATTCCAGGAGAATTTGGCGTGCGTCTTGAAGATTGTCTTTACATGACTGATAAAGGGGCACAATGGTTTACTGTGCCGCCAGACTCTTTAGATTCTCCTATTGGGAAGGTTGCTAGTTTCACATAATATAAACATTAATTTTCGAAGTATTTATCAATATAAGGAGTAGCGGAATTTCCCTGCTCCTTTTGTTTTTGTAATTTTCTATAGCGCTTTAACGCTTTCAAACCGCTAAAGGGTGCCGAGTGTTCAATTTGATAATTAAACACTTGTCCTTGCTCAAGTGCTTGTACCAAATAACGCATCGCTAGTGCCTCATTCTTTAACACGGCATAAATTTCAGCAAGATACAAACTCGTTCGTGGCTTTTCACTGCCATATAAATGTAAAGTAATTAGCTGATTTTTAAATTTATTCGTTAACACCTTATCTATTCCTCTTTCGGGATCTAACCCATCCTTTTGCAATAAGACTAACAATATATTCGCATGGTTAAGCGGTTGATTTTTTCGCTTATCCGCAACCTTTTGATAATACATACTAGCGATTTTGGGCTTGCCTTGATAAAAATAACTATCAGCCAATGCTTCAAGTAATAAAGGGTGTTCAGGTTGGGTTATTAGGCTTTGATTAATTATTTCTCGTGCTTTTTCGAATTCGCTTAATTCAATATAAAGATGCGCTAAATGATAGGTCGTTAATAAGTAATCAGGCTGTTGTTCGAAAGCTTTTTTATACCAGTATAATGCACGTTCAAAATGTTCTGTGCGTTGTAGTGTTATTGCAATGTGCAACATTGCCGGGGCGTAATCAGGAGCCACAGTTAAGGTTTTTTTATGCCAGAAAAAAGCTTGCTCAAACTTTCCTTGTTCACTATAAATATAAGCTAAGTTGGTGAGAATTTCGCGATCATCTACAGCAATCTTCTCAGCTCGTAAAAGCGCATTAATACTTTTTGATAACCAACCAGAAACATAATAGGCAGTACCTAATGCTTTGTAAGCATCCGGGGAATGATTATTATAACTAATCGCAAGATAGGCGTTATCAATAGCGGCTTGTTTACTTTTTTCGTTACCTCCAAACTGAAAGTATTCTTGACTGTAGGCTTGGCTTAACCCCGCATAGGCTTCTGAAAACGTTTGTTTCTCCGTAATCGCTTGTCGATAAAAATCGATCGCTATTTTATTATCTTGTGCTCGATAACGCTTATAATACTCACGCCCACGTTGATATAAATTATAGGCCGACTTTCCAACTTGTTGCTCAAGTAAACTTATCTCAGCGCCTATTTTAACATCGTTCTGGGTATCTGCTTCTTGCTGATAAA
>Ga0209396_1003604_pt1 | contig 15506 bp, 18 predicted proteins | sample GOMGulsemesocosm_6_FD_184638 | JGI IMG/M metagenome (GOLD analysis project Ga0209396, IMG submission 184638) | Methane-oxidizing microbial communities from mesocosms in the Gulf of Mexico - GOM8C Gulf of Mexico (SPAdes) (version 2) | ecosystem: Environmental > Aquatic > Marine > Cold seeps...
ACTCAAGTGCATCCTTTCTATTTTCCGGTGCAACAATAGTTGATAAAAAATTAAAAGCCGGCTTAACTTTATCTTTGGGTGTAGAGTCGTTTATATACTTGTTATAAGCGGTAACATTGGCATTAAAAACCAATTCTTTTCCTTCTACTTCAAGGGTTATCTTTTTCTCAAATGCCATGATCATTCTCTTTATTTGATGAATTTATTTGTTGTTGCGTTAATAAGGTATAAGTAAAAGTATTGCCCCATGTTTGGGCCGACTCGCGGCAGAGTGTTAAAAACTCGGCAAAATCATTAGGTTTTGCGAACACTTGGCAACCAGCACTCCATTTATCAACGTGCTTTGACTCATTAAACGCATTGGCTCTATGGCAATTAATACCAAAATAGCCCGTTTGTTTAATCAATTCAGGTTGAGAGACGTCCGTGTCTATCGTTTCATCCATGTTTCCATCACGAAAAACGGTAATTGGCTTGTGTTGTACCAAAGCAGGATATTTGCCTTGATGAAAACCAAAGGTCCATAAACTGCGATGTTGCATCGGTGCAACCACCGCAGTTCCGTTAACATTTAAAGGGTTTTTTCGGTAATAAGTACCCGGATCAGTTGTGCATTTAAATTGCTTTAATTGCCATTTCCCGTTTATTTGATACAACACACACATAACATCGTTAAAGGTATTAGCCCGTAAATTTTTATGACGAACACCAATAATATTGAGGTTTAATTCACCTTCAAAAATGCGGTAGCCGTTTTGCGCCATTGCCGTTAATAAACTTGTTGTTGTGATCAGTAACTTACTCATTACATAAAACTCTTTTTAATACTCTGCTAAAACTAACGACTATAAATCGCGTACTTCGTCGCTGGTTAAATAAGGAATGCCATTAATTTTAATAAAATCTTTTGAGGTAATTTCACCTTTTAACGTGGTGGTGTCTTCCTCACCACCTTCGGCTTTCAGGTTTAAGATTTCGTCTAGCGACGGTAAAACGCCAAAGGCTTCAATATTTTTAGTTCCGGCTTTTACTTCCGCTAAAAACGACATATCAAATGGTGGTATTCCTTTCCAACTTCCTGCAGATTTGGCTTGACCTTCAATCAATAAAAAGTTTTCATGATCAACTTTAAAAGTCACTTCTGCCGATACTGGGCCATCAATAAAACCAACCGGAATACCGCGAACGGTTTTCACTTTTCGACCATCAGTTACCTTTACCGATGCTTCAATAACGTGGACCATTTTATCGCCCATGAAAACATCAAAATCTTTGCCGCCTAAATGTTTATTACCTGACATTTTCTTTTCCTTATTCTGCGCTGTCGAGCATAATGCCGACTAAAATAGTGCTTGGTGAATCAATAGGTTGTACTTTCAGTATCACGCGTAATTCAGTTGGGCTAGTGAACGTTAAACCAATTGAATCGTCTTTGGGTTCGCGTATTTCACCGGGGAATTTATCAGCCCCTAAATTGATACTTTTCGACATTTCACGAAGTGGTTTACCCAGAACGTTTTTACCAAATGCGATACCCGTAGGAGAGTTATTTAAACGTCGATTTTTAATTTGCCAAATGGCAATAATGCGCACTTGTCGAGCCGCTTTGTCGACCACCCGACCCGCTTCAATTTTTTGAAAGTCTCCCCCTTCAGCGTCAAGCATATTGGCGTCAGCAAAATAGATACCGTCGAAGTCTGGGTAAAACTGCACACAACTAAAACGAAGCGCATCTAAAGCGGCCGTTACTGCATTAGTTAATGGGTTGCCGTCTTTATCAACGGGTGAAGCTAATAACGACATAGCGCCAGTTTGGGTGCGCATCGGTGAGTCAGCAATGGTTATTGAACGTTTACATAAACGCCCCGCTAACCCGCCTAATTCGTCACCGTAAAGTGCTGGGACAACACAAACTCTGTCACCAACTACACCGTCAATTAATGGCTGAATAGCAGTATTATGCTCTGCCCAAGATTGGGTTTCGTCACAACCTGGTGCTGAAATTAAAAAGCGAACACGACGAGCGTATTTTGATAATAGTTCTAAGGCTTTTGCTTGATAGGCTTCAACATCGGCTTTGCCTGTAACATCGGTGCAAACCACGATAATTTCAGGACTAATGTCTTGGTCCATTGCCATGTCTATTTGGTCGTGAATATTGTCTCCAGCTTCAACAGGTATTGCCCAACCACTGACTAAATCGTCACCGTTGCGAATCCATGATGCGAGCTGGGTTTTTAGTGCTGAGTCACCCGCACTGATTAATGCGTCTAAATCTGATTGCGCATTTACGGCAACTGCAGTACGTAAATTTAATGTACCAACACCAATAAACAATACAGAACGTTCAACTTCTTTGGTTGCGCCACTGCCTGTATTTAATGAAGTGACTGAAACTTTACCTTGTGTCATAAATTATCCTTTCGTTTTAATTGGTGTTATGCAGCAAGCCTAAAGGCTTCGTCTAACATGTAATTTTTCAAGGCAACTAATTCGCCTCGGTTTTGTCCTAAAAACGAACGTTCGGGTAAGGCAATCGTCCATTTGTTTTTACTGTTTGGTTCATCACGCATTATTCTTAAAATTTTGCCTGCTTGGCCACGCTCTAAATTTTGCATGATCCATTTAATACTTGGGTTCTTCCAGCCCTTACCTTTGTTGCGCCTTATTTTGTAGCCCTCTTCTTTGAGTGATACCGCTTGCGCTCTGGTTGCTGACCCTTTGTAATCAGGTGTGCCGTATTTTCTTGCGGCCTCGCTTGCGGTCATCTCTTGGCTTAACCCTTCTTGATGAACTCGCGCTATTTTGCCAATGTTGTTATTGCCAAAAACCACTTGGGCATTGTTTGGGTTGCTATGCACTTGCATGTGTTTACCCAGTTTCGTTAACATGCGCTTTTTACGCCCGTTAGACCTTGCCTGCCAATGACTACCCACTAAATCTTTTTGTGACCGAATTCTAGTTTTACTGTCTCGTCTTACTTTTCGACCTGCGCCCCGTAAAATTCTGCGCCTTTTTCTTGGGCCAAGCTTAAGTAAATTTAACTCTTGTTTTGCTTTACTGGTGTTAATGCCAATGCTTAACAAAACAAATTACTCTGCGATCACTTCGGTAGTTACTTCGGAAATCAGAGTGAAACTTTCAGCAATCCATAAGCTGTTTTCACCAAAGTCATAACGTTTATTATTTAAAGTAAATGCACCTGTTGGGCATTCAACGAGCTCAATATCTTCACTAAAGGTTTCAATGGTCAATTCCATTTCAACTGAACTATCATCGTTAATGTCTGCACTAAATTCAGCGTCGTTACTGTCGTACTTACCACCGTTTTCTTGTAGCCAAAAGCTAACGAAAGCGGCTATTAATTCAACAGGTGCAGAACATGGGTTTATGCTAACAACCCCTGAGTAATAAAAGCGCGCGGCCAGTAAGCCATTACCATTAATATTTTTGCTTGCGGTTTCAATTCTTCCGCCCTCTATCCATGCACTAAATTGCGTGGGCAAGGCTAATTTTCTGCCCTGGTATTGAGCGTCAATTAGGTGTTTGGTTAGCTCTTGTAATTTGCTTTCGCTCATATCAAACCAACACTTATATTTGAGCTAACCCCTACTATTTTTCGAATAGCGGCAAAGCTTTGTTTTTGCCAATGTTCTTTGTTTTCTGATGCTAAGAGTTGTTGAGCCGCTTGGTTGTCTCGGTGGCTTTCACCTAACTTACTGATCAACATTTTTGATTTGGCTAATGAGTACACCGCTTTTTTATATAAAATGACTAACCGGCTTATGGTGTCTAATGTAATATCGGGTATGTCTTCTAGTTTTTGATAATCACCCCAATTGAGCATTTGAAATTCAAGCAGTTCGTCATTCACAAATAAAGCCGCTTCGGTTAGCTTTTCTATGATCATGTCAACGTTGGTTGCGTATTGGGTCGCTATTGCGTAGTTATCGGTTAACTCTTTAATGCACAACTCAGGGTAAAAGCTGCTCGATTGCACCTTATTCTCTGGCATTTCAGCAAATGGCATTCCCGTGATATTCATACTTAACCTTTTACGTTTACTTTTAACCAAACTTAAAATTAGGTGCGGCCGCCACAATAAACCGATTAAGCACAACTGAATGAGTTAGTCAGTTACTGTTGACCGCATGGCGTAAGAGCTTTTTCTATATTTCTATTTCAATGTCTAATTGTTTTGCTAAGTCTTTAGCGACTTTTTTAACCCCAGCGCCGTCGTTAATACGCTGAGCGGTTAAGTAATAAGTGAGAGCGTTACCAAAGTTCATTTGTTTTTGCTCTAATTTTCCTGCCATGGCAAAAACTTTGCCTGCAACTATTTCTTTGATATCCCATTCATTTTCATTGTATAAATCAATGAACGTGGTAAAAGTTTTAACAACTTTACTTGCAACAATACCTTTAAGATCTTTTTCCAACTTTTTAGCGCCAATGTCATAAAGCTGGTCAAAGACAAAGGTGCCCCAATGTGTAGTTTTAAAACGTGTCGGTAATGGCTGTTGCTGTTCGATCATTAAAGGTAATAAAGCAATAACATCGGCCCAACGTTCTAGATCAACTAACCAAATAAACACCCAAGCTAGCACCATATTTGGGTGATTAGCCCCAGCAGTTTTGTATTGTTCGATGTATTCTAAGTAGCCGTTATTGGCTAACACTTCACTTTTGTATTGGGCTTTGTCTTCAATGCTTGAAAACTGTTTAAGCTGAGCTAAGTCGCTTTCAATTCCAACTTGGTACATGTCGAAACTTTTCATTACCTCGTCACGTAAGGCGTTATTACTGCCTGTTTTTGCAACCTTAACGTATTGGGTAACTGTTTTATCTTCGCCTTTGGCTAAGTCAACACCAATAACTTTTTTACCCGTGTCAGACGTACTGTCGGCTTTTTTAAGTGCGGCTTTTTGTAGGCGCTTTGCTACTAAACTCATGTTAAAAAATTCTCTTGTTAAAAAAGGCTACCTAACCCACTCGGGTGAGTTAGGTAGCTAAAACTTAATTAATAAAAATTAAGTACAGGGAGTAATTAAAAACTTATGACCATTCCCAATGTGCTGGGTTTGTTGGGTCAAAAGTAACAGCACTGAAATCAATACCTGTGTGTTTCACTTTATCTATTTTTACCGAGTCACTTTCAAAAAAGGCAATGGACTCTAAATCGTTAACAAAGTAACAGTCGTTTCGAGATTGATAATCTTCAATACGCTTTTTCTTGTGATTATCTTCAATGTGAGTACGCGTTGAACCACTTTGAATGATATGTGCGAGGTTTTGAAAGCTAGTCACTAAAATGCCGCGAACAGGAAAGAACGGTACTTGGTAGCTTTTTAAACTGCCATAAGTGCCAATGATCTGTTCGAGTTCAATCAAGCCTTTTTCTGATGGTGTATCAGCTTTTGCGGCATATTTCCGGCCTTTGTCAGCCGCTAATAAATCAGAGCCGATAATCGCAACCATGCCCATACGTTTATGTAGGGGGATCGCTTGTAAAAGGTCGTGCACTGCTTCATCTAAATTAGCGTAATCGCCATATTCACCTATTCGAATTTCACCTGCTTCTTGCTCACCATCAGCAATGGCACGTTCAGAGGCATCGTTACGCACATGTTGTAACCAGCCTATATTTACATCTTGCAATAATGGATAAGTTGTCATGTTGGTAACGTTAGCGGCTTTGGTACCATTCCAACCGATTTTGATAATATCTAAGGCAATAACTTGTCTAACATGATTTCGCCAACGAATGTGAAAATCAGGGAATTTTGCCCATTGGTCTAACTGTGACCAAGTAATATGTGTGTCGCACTCTACTTCGTAACAACGATATTCTCGGTCATCCAAACCACTTGGATCTTTGGTAGTACGTTCCTTATCGTCTGTAGTAACACCTGCGCGCCCCGTCACACTTGTAGAAACACCAAGTGTTACAGCGCTACCCACCAAATCATCTACCATTTGTGTATTGATACGCTGTAAAAATTCTGCGCTTTCATACACCTTGTCGTACAGCTTTTGTTCAACAGTAGGGCTAACGGCAAATTGTTCGCTCATTGTTGCTGTAGCGTAAGTTACCGCCAGTGCAGTAATTACAGCTTTAAATGCTAATTTTGTTTTCGTTTTCATTTTCATCTCTCGAATTAATTAATGTTTAATACAACTACGACTTGATAATCAGATGCTTATAAAATATCTAGTAACTGGCTATTTTCGCCCAAGTTAAAATCATCAGCATTGGTTGTGCCTTTATCTTCTTCACCTAACGCCTTTGAAAGCTGATTACTTAACCCTGTTAGTTGGTTTGAAAATTCATTAATTTTCGATTCAACATTTTTAAAATCTTCATTGTCTTTTAATGAAAAACTCGCTTGTTCCCCGCCTTCTGGTGCTTCTTTATTACCTTCAACAACAGGTGCGGCTTTGAATTTTTCTTCAATACTTTGCATTGATGCGGTAAGCGTACTAAAGCCAGTGGCTAACTGGTTAAGCGGCTCAGTTAACGCGTTTTGTAATTGCGTAAATTGTTCTGGCTTCATTTCATCGTCCTTTTTAGTGAATATACTTTTAAAGCTAAATGGTTCTTTTTCTGGTTTATTTTCAATATTGGTTAGTGCTGAGATATCAGAAAAATTTAAAGTAGATCTGAAATTTTCAATTCGTCCCTTTTCGCGGGTATTTGATGTAAAGTTTGCTCTTGTTGTGTAACAACAGGCGGGATAATCGGTGGCTGCTAGACCTTTAATATATGTTTTTCCAGAACCTTGAAAATCGTAATCAAGTTCAACGCTGTAATAAACTGCTTGTCCTGACTGGTTTAATAAAACAAATGAAGCATTAGGGCTTAAAATTGAGTACAAACATAAAACACCGTCATCGTTTTCGGCTTGGAATACTTCCATTACATCGCCTAGCATGCCGCCGCTTAAATCCATTCCATAATAATTCTTTGCTAACCAACCGCTAAATTCTGCGGAATGGTCTAAATTGATTCGCGCGCCATATTTCTTAAAGCTGTAGGTTTCTACAATTTCATCTATATGTTGTTTGGTAACTTCACGGCCATCAACAGTCATTCCAACGGAACAGATAGCTTGTGGTAGTGTTCGTAAATCCCCGGCCATGTTTTTACCTTGTGTATTGAATGTATTTTCGAATATGCTTACTTGGACCTTAAGTTTGCCCCCTGTTTTTGTTGCTTTCCATTCGTTTAACTTTTTGAAATTCCTGTATTTAACTTCTAGGAATGTTCAGGTGTTGTACTTAAAGAATTAACCATTTCACCGCTATAAACTCACCAACAATATTTATTTGTATGGCTGTTTTTTGCATTAATGAAACTTAGGTATTCACCAACCATAATTAAACAAGCTCGCGACCATTATGTTTTTGATGCGTACACGTTTGATGAAATTTCAGAAATGCCCGACATGCCAAGTGCGCGAACCTTACGACGCTGGGCTGATGAAGGGGCATGGGATGATTTATGCCCGTCGATAAATGCTGAAACGGCTATTGCGCGTAGAATTGTTTTATTAGCTGAGCGTGAAGATAAAACCGACAAAGACTATAAAGAGCTCGACTTTCTCACTAAACAGCAATGTGCGCTTAATCAGTCGCGCTTACCTAGTGCCGGGTTAACTAAAAAATATGGTCAAGCTCAACCTAAAAACCATGTAAGTAATGACGAACCACAAAGCAGTGGTAAGAAAACCCGCAAGAAAAAAATAAAAAATGATGTGTCAGGCATTACTAAAGAAATGCTTGATAAGTTAAAAGACGAATTACTTTACCCTCACCAGTTACATTGGTTCGACAATCAAGATCACCGTGCCCGTTTTATTTTAAAACCTCGACAAATTGGCGCGACTTTCTATTTTGCCTTTGAAGCGTTTTACGATGCGGTTATTAATGGCAGAAACAAAATATTTATTTCAGCGTCACGCGACCAAGCTGAAATATTTAAGGCCAATATCATTGCCATATGCCGTGAGTACTTCGGCATTGAATTAAGCGGCTCACCACTGGCCCTAAACAATAACGGTAAAACAGCCACCCTTTATTTTAAATCAACCAATGCTCGTACTGCGCAATCAGCCAGTGGCGATTTATATATTGATGAAGTGTTTTGGATCCCCAAGTTCAAAGAATTACGCTCACTCGCGCAAGCAATGGCAACTCATAAACACTTACGAATTACTTATTTCAGTACCCCTTCGGTTACCAGCCATGAAGCGTACGACTTATGGAATGGCCGTTGGTATAGAAAAACAAAAGCCTGTAACGACCCTGAATTTGAGGTAAATACTAGCCATAAACATTTAAAACATGGCGTTAAATGTGGAGATGGTATTTGGCGACAACGCTTACACGTTTACGAAGTTGTTGAACAAGGCTTTGACCGCATTGATATTGAAACACTCGAAAATGAGTACTCAACAGAAGAATTCGACAATTTATTTCGATGTAAATTTATTGATGACGCGCATTCAGCCTTTAGTTTAAAACAAGTTATGGCATGTGTTGGTAATTCTGACAAATGGAAGGACGTTGACCACTCTTGGTCAAGACCTTACGCCATGAAACCTGTGGTTATTGGTTTTGACCCTGCACGAACCCGTGACCAAGCCGCAGTTGTTGTAATGACTTTACCTGCAAATTCATCTGAAAAATTCAGGATTATTGAAACCCTTAATTTAACGGGTAACGACTTTGAAACCATGGCAAGTGAAATAGAAGAGCTCACCAGAAAATATCATGTGGTTCACATTGGTATTGACACCACGGGTATTGGTTATGGCGTATTCGAGCTTATTCAAAAGTTTTTCCCTATGGCTATGCCACTGCATTACAACCCTATATTGAAAAACCGCATGGTGCAAAAAGCGATAAACATTATTTACAACAAGCGTATTGAGTTTGATGAAAATTCAGTGGGTATTGCCAGTAGTTTTATCAACATTCGTAAAAAGGTGGTGGGCGATCAAATTACCTATGCCACTAACCGAACCGCTTCAACAGGCCATGCCGATATTGCGTGGGCAATTATGCACGGTTTAATTTATGAGCCGCTTTCAGGTGGTATCGACAGCACACGAACATCAATAGGAATAGCCGCTTAATGAATTTAAACAAAAGTACTAAGAAACGCTTTCAAAAAAACAGTGTTAAATCGACTGAAACTAAAAGTGAAAACAGCAATGTTTCAAGCTTTAGTTTTGGCGACCCTGAACCTTGTTTAGATAATAGGCTAACGGATTACATGGGGATTTTTGCCGATATGAACGGGGTTTACACACCACCCATTTCATTAACTGGCTTAATTAAATTACTTGATGTTAACGCGCAACATGCCCCTATTTTATATTTTAAAAGAAACATGATTTTAAAATGGTTTAAACCGAATTCTATTTTAAATAGAAACAACTTTAGTAAGTTCGCATTCGATTATTTGTGGTCAGGGATGGGCTATTTTCAGGTAATAAAAAACAGTTTTAAACAAATAATTAAACTTAAACATTTACCCGCGTTGAATATGCGTTACACCAATGTTCACAACGTGTACGCCCAATTACAAAGTAACGGCAAGGTTTTAAAATTTAAACCTGGTGAAGTTATTCAAATAAAAGAGTACGACCCACGCCAAGGTATTTACGCGATACCGCAGTATTACGGGGGCATTCAGTCAGCTTTGCTAAATGAAGATGCAACATTATTTCGTCGTAAATATTTTAAAAATGGTGCCCATATGGGTTTTGTTTTCTCTATGGCTGACCCTAGTTTAACGATAGATGATGAAGACAAGCTAAAGGCGGCTATTGCTGAGAGTAAGGGTGTTGGTAATTTTAGAAGTTTATTTATTAATACTAAAACCCCCAAAGCCGATGCTGAAAAAGCGATAAAAATAACTCCAATTGGCGACATTTCAACTAAAGACGAATTTAAAACCATTAAAAGCATAACCCTTAACGACATGCTAAGCATGCACAGAGCGAGTGAAGCTTTAAGTGGTCAAGCAAGTGGTGACAGCCCCGGCTTTGGTGATTTAGGCAAAATAACCCACAGCTATTACAACAATGAAGTTGTGCCACTACAGCAAGAAATGCAACAAATTAACGAGTACTTACCCGCACATTTGCATCTTGATTTTAATATTCCTGCTTATTCAGACTTACACCCTGAATTAGCCACAGAAGCCGATAAATAAGGATATTTAATATGACATGGTTTGATGAATTTTTAACATTAATAGGGTTTAAAGGTTTTTGGTCGCAATGGGGGAAATTGTTTTTTTTGTCGGTATTAGCGGCAACCGTACAAATGTATTTAAGCGAAAAGAAATTTACTTTTTTTCACTATTTTATGGGGGTATTAGTCGCTATTTTTGCCGCTTATTCTGCCGCCGCTTTTTGTGAATGGCGACAATTTAATGATGATTTAACAACGGGTGTAATTGCTGTAATTGCGTACTCTGCACCACATATTTTGAACGGCTTAAATAACATGCTTAAGCATATTTCAAGTAACCCTCAAAAACTTTTAAACATGCTGCCATGGGGGAAGAAATAATGCGTTTACTTCCATTATTTAGAGCGTGTTGGCAACTGCTTTGTTATGTGATTATTGGCTTACCTGTTTTGCTTTTGTTGTGCCCTTCTGCTCCATATATTCGTACAAATCATATCGTTTGGTTAGTGTGGATTTGGTTCGACCGCATGGTATGCACCTTCGCCCATGGTACATGGAAACGCACAATAAGCGGCTGGACTGGACAACATTTCATTCGAAAAAAGCGTTACTGCTATCAGTCAAAAGTTATCGACGCTTTAGCGGTTTTATTCGGTGACGATAAGCAACATTGCCAACGAGCTTACCAATGGGAACAGGATAAAGGTTTCGTATGACCGATTCGACAACTAGTAAAAAGCGCTGGTTGTTCGAGATTAAAGTAGTACGGGCAATACGAACTGAAAAATTTGGTGAGCCGTTTGATGCTGAAGTGTTTTTGACTGTAGTTAACGGCCAATTACATATTGAAGGTTTACTTTCCAAAGATGAATTAACTCACATTGATTTAATTGATGTTGAAAAACAGATTAAAGCCATGGGGTTTGATCACTATTACTATTCACGTTTCAAACATAAGCAACGTGTATTAATGAAAAAGAGAATAAAATGACATTATTAAAACAATACCTAATTGCTAACCCTTTGCATGATTTATCTAAAGTTGTAGCACATAAAACTTTTCAAAATATTAAATTTAATAGTAATGAAATGGCAGGTTATTTATTGTCGAATGATGCGTATTCGTATTTTATGGATTTTACGAATGATATTCAACGAGCAACAGCTGACAGAATAAAAGCGGTATCAAATTTTGATTTTTCAGATAGTGAAGATGGCATCGAAAATAAGTACATGTTGCAAGTGCTTATTAATATTGAAACAGCTGCAAATAATACGGCTATGGTTGCAAATCTCACAAATCTTCAAACATTGTTGTTGGCTAATGCAGTTAAAGAGACAGCACCCTTTGCCAAAACCACTCAAGCAGAAATGGACGCTGTAAAAGCCGAAATAGCACTGATGGGAGAGCTTGAAAGTTACAACACCTCTTATGCTGATGATAACGACGCGGTTGAAATGAATAAGCTTAAAGCCGATGAGTTGCAATTCGATGTAATTTACGATGAACCAGTTACCGTAGATTGTACCGCTAAATTATTTTGTGAATACCTCATTACAGCTAAAAACAAATGGTTCAGGATCCCACAACCAATCACAACACTTCAATACTCTGTTGGTGAAGATCACAAACACTTTCGTTCAAAACAAAATTACGGAAGTAGAAAAATCCGTTTCGTTGCAGTTAGCAACGTTAAGTTGCCATTGAGTGTAGATGTGTTGGTGTCGTAATGAACTATGCAAAAAATGCAGTAGCCGAAATAGATTGGGAAAATTATTTTGCTAACAAATTAATTAGCAACGGTACTGCTATTTATTTCAGTGATGACAACCTAGTAACGGTTACTAATTTGGTGGATGGCTCTTTAGGCTTAGCGACAGATATTACTAACAATGAACTTAGTGATGGCACTGAAATCAACAGGCTTGGCGCGGCAGTTGCTTCTTTGTCTACTCAAGAGCAAGTCGAGATTAATAGTAACCCATATCAGCTTTTAAAGTCATCTCTCGATATTGAGCAAGAATTTGGCTTAAATCTCACGCTTGTTGGTCACTCAATATCTATCCCTTTTACGGGAAATTACGATATTAATGTAACTAATACTATAGGTGTTGCAACTAATTATACGGGTACAGGCGTATTTACGTTAACGGGTATTACTCCTGTATTTATCAGTAAAATTGACGGTACGCACAATAACGGTTTTGAACTATTTGATTTTAACCAAAGCAAAGGCGCAACTGTTATTAGTCATGCTAGTGCTTTAATTTGTGCCTTGGGTGGCCTTGTTCAATCGGGCTATGTTCGTGCTAATACTGGTGTTTCTTTGGTTGGTTATCTGTTCAGTGGCTCAACAACTGCCTTATTACAGCTCACTGGCGCTTATTCTGGCACTGTCACTTATGTCGATGATACAACGTTAGCTATCAATGGCAGTGGCAATTACACGGTTGATAACTCGCACGTTAAAGCAATTAAAAAAATAGATGTTACAGATACAGAAAAAACTTATTTATACGATGGAACATCCGGTGACGAATCAAAATTAATTGAGACTCAATATGCTAACCATGCATCTATTTCAAACGATTCTACGACAGGTTTTCAACCTATTATTGAGAAAGAAGTATTAACAATCGGTAATGATGCTAAGTGGGATTATATCAATGTTGGTACGGGCTTAAGCGCTCAACAAAATCCGTCAAGCGCTAAAAACACGCACTTTAAAGTGATGACCGATGTAGTGGAAAATGCTACTCGTTATATTCACAATAATTTAGAGGTTAACTGGCAAATAACCGTTGAAGGTAATAAAGAATATAACGGCTCTGATGATTCAGTGTTTAAAGTTTCAAAGCCTAATGACCGCGTAAACTTTTCATTTTACGACAATAAAACTTCTGTGTTTTTTAAGCATTTACAAATAGAGCGCCCTAAAATAACGGCTGCTACTGTATCAGTAACTAACATTGCTTTTGATCGCTGTTTGCTAGACGGTTTAATGGCTGAAACTTATGCCCTTATGACAGGAAATAGGCTAGAACGTGGTTATATAGTTAAAGACTCTAAAGTGCGTAACTTTAAAACGTCTGCTGACGAAGGTTATACAACGTATTTAAATAGCATAGTTATAGATTGTTCTGGTAATTACAGTTCTTATAGTAATATCGGTGGTAGTTCCTCTCACATAGAAACATACGCAACAGATACTTTATCAATATTAACGACAAATCATTTCAAGTACGGTGCAAGTATACCCAAATGTTTTGATAGTGGTGTAAGCGGTTCGAATAACATGTCGAGTGATGACTCAGCTTTAACTCATGGCATTGGGGCTCAAGATGCAGGCTTAGAAGCCTATTTCGATAATAATGGCCAACTAACACAAGCAGGACAGTCAGCTACAAAAAACCAAGGTTATCTCGGTAGTAATATGGTCGAATGGGCCTACGCTGTAACTGCAACAATTAACGAAGTACATGTAGGTGCAATATTAATTAATGCCGACACTCAGCTTTCAACAAACGGCTATAAGTCTTCTTTTGGTAGTTTTTCAATTGCTTCAATTATCGGTATAAATGTTTCAGGAAAAAAGAATTCACAAGGAAAAGTATTATTATCACAAGGTGCATCTCTTAAAACTTCTGGCGAAAAATCAGTAAAACAAAGTGTTAAAATTCAGTTAGCTTGTACCCCTACTTTCCATGGTAAAAAATCAATAAATCAAAATTTATCTATTTTTCCAAACTGCAAAATTGACACTAAAGGGAAAAAGTCTGCATTTGGCAATGTTAATCTAAACAATGTTGCGACCTTCACTATTTCGGGTACGGCGGCAAACATAATCTCCCATAGCGGTGGCTTTACTATCGCCGCTAATGTCGGTCTTTTTGTCTCAGGCCATAAATCCACAAAGGCAAATTTCGAGATAGCAAATCAAGCATTACTTATCCATCAGGGTAAAAAAACTATTGTTTCTGGTTTATCACTTTCGGCATTAGCCAATATTTCAATACATGGACAAAAGTCTACAACCGCTAGTTTTTCTTTTAACAATACAACAAATATTAACTTGATTGGCTACAACCATTTTGTAGAGCCTATCACCCGAACAATAACCATAAATGGTTACTTAGTCAGTATGCAAATACCTTGCAACATCAGCAATACCATCACTATTCAAGGAGCGCTTTAAATGTGTGCAAATAACAACCCTAACCAAAAAGATAATTTAAATATTGAAGTGCCCTTGTTTCATAAAGGCTTACCTATCGATGCATCAACATTAACCAATGCTATCTATAAATTGTATTCAGCAAATAAACGTAACGTGCATCTAGAGAAAACACTAGGACATGGCATTACTGCAACAGAACAACATTTGGTTATTTCTATAACAGAAGATGACAGCAAAACATTAAGCGGTACTTATTACCACGAACTAACCATTTTCGGACCCGCTAACGGTCGGTCAAATGCGTTCAAACAAGAAATTACTTTTCAAGCAACTAAAAACTAAGAGAGATTATTATGACCTCAAATTTAACTACGTTCGGTAAAAACAAACAGGCCAATGCCATTGCTTATGATAAAGCGTCATTGCATGTTGGTTTACCAGGTGATAAGGGTTCAGCTAATGAAATTCCGACCGAAAAAACGCAAGACCAAATTGATAATGGCGACCCTGCCTATGCACGAAAAGCCATGACATTTTCTGGGGCTGTTAATGGTGGGCGTGATTCAAACGTTCAACCAACCTTTGACATTCCACCAGCAACAACACCTAGTCATTTCGCATTATGGGAAGGTGTAAATTGTGTCGCTACTGGAGAATTAGAAAATGCAGAACCATACGTTGGTCAAGGTCAATATACCTTAACCGATGGTGACATTTTAAATACATAGGTGATTTATGAGTATATTTACGTCTGTTTTAAGTTTTTTTACAAACCCTATCGCTGACCTTACTGGCAGTTATCGCGAACGAAAGCGTATCGCTTCAGAAATGGCTTCAAGCATTGCAACGTCTGAATGTAAATTAAAAATAGCCAAATTCGATGCAGAAGCTAACCGACTAGCTAAAAGTGAAGGCAACGATGCTGACTATGATATACAAGTATTGAAAAACCGTAAAAATACCTACATGGACGAATTAATTATTGCTGTGTTTCTAGCGCTTTTTATAATGCACTTTGTCCCATCAACTCAGGTTTATATGGCGGCTGGTTGGCAAGCTATGGGTTATGAAGGTGCCCCGTGGTACTTCGAATTTATTATTGTTGGTATTGCAGTAAGTACATTG